>Ga0247608_10006561_pt1 | contig 12191 bp, 13 predicted proteins | sample 176DNAGHGlowgp2_FD_193490 | JGI IMG/M metagenome (GOLD analysis project Ga0247608, IMG submission 193490) | Sheep rumen microbial communities from Palmerston North, Manawatu-Wanganui, New Zealand - 1766 DNA GHGlow gp2 | ecosystem: Host-associated > Mammals > Digestive system > Stomach > Rumen ... | reverse complement strand
CATCCTTCAGATATTCCCGCTGATGCATCAAAAGTGTCATAACTTTAAAGAGATTTGTCTTTAGAATCGACAGTTCTCCTTCTTCCATGCTCTCAATCTCCATTGATTCATCGCCTGCAAGAATTCTGTTTAAGTAGTCATTCAGCGCTGTCAGCTTTTTATTCCGCTGCACCTGCCCGAAAATCTGTACTCCGATTAAAATCGCCCCCATCGCAAGCAACATCACAGCGGCGATTTTTGACACAAAAAAGAATCCGCATGTCCCAAACACTATGACACACGCGAATTCCGAGATTAAAATACCGGTTGTTTTCTTCATGGTTTTTCTTCCTTCTCCAGAATGTAACCCAGCCCTCTTACCGTTTTTATAATCTGCGGATTTGCCGGGTCGTCTTCGATTTTATCCCGAAGTCTTTTTATATACACCGTCAGTGTATTGTCATTTACAAAATCTCCGCTGACATCCCAAATATCCTCCAGGAGCCCGTTTCGCGACAGCACCACGCCTCTGTTATTTATAAAAATCAACAACAGCCTGTACTCCATCGCTGTCAGCTCGATTTCTTTCCTTTCCCCGTTTGCAACTTTAAACACCTTGGCATCTTTGGTATGAATACAAATATCCTGAATCTTCATAATCCCTTCGCCATCGGTCGTGCGAACTCCTTCGGATTTTCCTTCCGTTCTTCTTAAAATCGCCTTAATCCTCGCCATCAGCTCTCTTACGCGAAACGGCTTGCAGATATAATCATCGGCGCCGAGTTCCAGACCCATAATCACATTCACTTCATCATCGTACGCGGTAAGAAAAAGTACCGGCGTATCGCTATTTTCCTTGATTGCCTTGCAAACCTCGTACCCGTTTCCGTCCGGAAGATTGATATCCAGGATGCAAAATGCAAACGACCGATTGGCTATGGTTTCCATCGCCTGCTTTACATTTTCGGCATGTGTCACCCGGTATCCCTCTTTTTCAAGTGAATACACAAGTCCCATCGCTATTGCTTTGTCATCTTCCAACAGAAATATCTCTTTTACTGTATCCATCAAATAGCCCTCTGACTTCACAAATGGCAGGAGAATCTCCTTCCATCCCAATCTCCAAATGTAATTGTAACATATATACGGCCAAAGAATTATTACAATTCTGTCTTGACACTCCCCATGCCTAAAGGCAGGGGATTCTTGCTTCGACGACCACTACATTGCAGATGCTTTAGTTTTACACGGTCTCCACAAGCGTAAATTCGGGTATGCCCTACCCTATACAGTATGATTTAAGCCGATTGCAGGCCTTTTCGTAAAATGTTAATGCTCGCATTGCAATCCCGGTTATGCCTTGTATGACATACCGGACATACCCAGTTTCTTACGGACAGATTCTTTACCATCGGGTTTTGATATCCGCACTCAGAACACGTTTGGGAGCTGGGATACATTGTCGGTACTTTGATAACCTCATTTCCGTACCATGTTGCCTTATACTGAAGCATCTCAAAAAATCTGGACCAGGAAACACTTGCAATGGAACGCGCGAGCTTATGATTGCGGATCATTCCTTTTACATTTAAGTCTTCAATGCAGATGGTTTGGTTTTCACGCACCAGCACGGTAGATGTTTTCTGCAAAAAGTCGTTCCGCTGATTGGTAACCTTTTCGTGAACTTTCGCAACACGAACCCGTTGTTTATTACGGTTTTTTGAACCGGTTTGTTTTCTGGAAAGCCTGCGCTGCTCTCTGACGAGTTTCTTTGCAGACTTTTCCAGATACTTGGGGTTTGGTACGGCAGTTCCATTGCTGTCGGTATAGAAGTCTTTAATCCCGACATCGATTCCGATGGTATTCCCGTTGTTTGGATGGAATTCCGGTTCAAAATCGACATTTAATACAACAAAGTATTTTCCGGAGGGGGGTTTCTCCACCGTAACATTGTTGATGTGCCCGATTTCCATGGACTGCCGTACTTTTACATAACCAAGTTTGGGGAGTTTGATATAATTTCCCACAATTCGTATGTTATTACCCTGATTTATCGTTCTGTAGGACTGGTGATAATTATGTTTGCTTTTAAACTGCGGGTGCTTTGCACGTTTCTGGAACATATTTACAAAGGCACGGTCCAAATCCCGCAGGGATTGTTGTAAGGCAATAGAATCCACATCCTTAAGAAATGCAAAGTCATCCTGTTTCTTAAGGGCGGTCAGCATGGCGGAAGTCTGCGTATAGCCGAGTTTCTGACCATTTTCAAACGCATTGTTTCGCATGGCAAGACCTTTATTGTAGATGAGCCTGCAACAACCGAAGGTCTGATTCATTAAATTTTGCTGTTGTTTATTCGGATAGATCCGAAATTTTACGCCTTTGTTCATACATATATTATAGCAAACATATGTTCTGCCGTAAAGGCTAAACTCAACTAAGGCGCCTTATATCCCCATAGCTAAAGCAAGGGGTATTACGGCGCATTTGATAACAAAGAGCTGCAAATCAATTTGTTTTGCGGCTCTTTTCTGCCGGCGACCGGAATCAAATTTTAATTCCATTATTTTTCCTATTGACAAAATTGGTTTATCGCAATAAACTTCGATTATGGTTTATTTGAATAAACCGATGGAGGTAATACAATATGATTGATTTTGAACTTGGTGCCGTACAGGAGCGTTTTGCCGGTATTGTATGGGCGAATGAACCAATTGGATCCGGTGAATTAGTAAAGATATGTGATAAGGAACTCAACTGGAAAAAACCGACCACTTATACTGTGCTTCGAAAGCTTTGTGAAAAAGGTCTTTTAAAAAATGAAGATGGCATCGTCACATCGCTGATATCCAAAGAACAGTTTTATGCAGCTAAGAGCGAACAAATTGTGGAAGATTCCTATGCCGGATCCCTTCCTGCTTTCGTGGCAGCATTTATCTCCAACAAAAAACTGACTGCAAAAGAAGCTGAAGAAATCCAGCAAATGATTGATGCATTTAAGGAGAAAAACAAATGAGTACCGTTTTCCTGAAAATTCTGAATATCAGCCTTACCGCCGGATGGTTAATCCTTGCGGTTATTATTCTCCGTCTGCTTCTTAAAAAAGCTCCGAAATGGATTATTTGTCTTTTGTGGGCTTTAGTCGCTGTAAGATTACTCCTTCCGTTCTCCCTTGAGAGTGTATTAAGCTTGGTCCCAAGTTCGGAAGTTGTTCCGACAAATATAGTATACGAGCAAAAACCCGTTATCGATTCCGGAATTCGCGTCGTAAATAATGCTGTAAATCCCGTAATCATGGAAACCTTTGCTCCGGCAATCGGGGACAGTGTTAATCCCTTACAAATTCTGGTTTCGATTGCATCCGTTGTTTGGATTGCTGGTATAGCAGGAATGCTTATATATGCCCTGATCAGCTTCTTACTGTTAAAGAAACGGGTTCTTGCTTCCGTTCCGCTTAAACACGATAGGGAAAAATCCAGACGAATTCTGTTATGTGACGAAATCAAATCACCTTTCATCCTGGGAGTATTTAAGCCGAGTATTTATATTCCATCCTCTCTGGACAATGAAACCAGACAGTTTGTCATCGCTCACGAAGCCTCACATTTAAAGCGGCGCGATAACCTATGGAAACCTCTTGGCTTTCTGCTTCTTTCCGTATACTGGTTCCATCCTCTTTGCTGGGTGGCATACATTTTACTCTGCAGAGACATTGAATCTGCTTGTGACGAAAGAGTAATCAAGGATAAGGACAAGGATTACCTTGCATTATATTCCCAGGCTCTTCTTGATTGTGCTCTACAGAGAAAAAGAATCTCTGCTTGCCCTTTGGCATTCGGCGAAACTGGAGTAAAGAGTCGTGTAAAGGGGATCCTGAATTATAAGAAACCGGCATTTTGGATCATTATCGCAGCCTTAGTCTGCATTGCCGTAGTAACAGTATGTTTCCTTACTAATCCAAAGAAAAAAGAAATAAAATCTGCTCCTTTACAATCAGAAATTGCAAATGAGGAAATACCTTCGGAAAAGTTTCTGCAAGAGGGTGAGGATAAAACCGATTTAGGCGATATCAATCAGGACGGAACGACTGAGTATATTATTGCTCAATCCGTTGAAGAAAATGATAATTTCAAGTTCCTATGGGATTTATACTTCGACGGCGAAATCATATATCACGGCGAAAATGTTCTGCCCTGCCATTTTGACGAAGCCTGGTACATGGATTTGGATGAAGACGGAAAAGAAGAAATCTTCGTAACCGTTTATCCTGCAGTGAATTCCATGCCGCAAACACAGTATGTCGCATTAAAGAAGTCCGGAACTTCCTGGAAAGAACTGGAAAATACAGATGTCGGATATGAATCCGATAATTATACCAACGCTTTCCCACTTCATGTAACAAGAGGCAAAAGCACCAGTGATGTAAAAAATGTGGAGGAAAACTCCGGAATCTATGTCCATATTACCTGTGACGGTTATAATCAATTTGTCGGATATGATATTAAAGAGCATTACACCAAACTTTATAATTCCGAGGACGGCGTTCTAAAAAGTGTAGCAAATGACATCCTTTACACGGATAAGTACAGTCAGCCGGGTACAGACTTGGGTGGCCCCGCCGCATGGGGCGTCTGGGAAATCAAGCGTGGCACTTTTGATGGAAAAGATTGCATCATCGCAACGCATGGTATTGAAGGCCTCGGTGGCAAATTCGATATATTGGGAACTGCCGATGTGTATTTTAATTATGATAAGAACGGAAAAATACAAGTGCTGAATTTATCATTCTCCCCATCGGAAGATAGCGACTCCGATATGTTACAGGTTTCCAACTGGCTCTCTGCAATTGAACTTCCCAACGGATACAGTTTCAGCGAATACGATGCGGATGGTGGATACGGCGGTTCCTTCTTAATCCTTCCGCAAAGTTACAACGGGGAAGAAAATGGCGAAGCCCCACTCGAATGGCTTTTCTCCGGTATGCTGACCAAATATCCTTCGGCTAATACGAAAGTAACCTATACGAACGGCATTCCGAATCTGTCCGGGGTAATGATTCCGAACCACACGGTCGAAAAATACCTCGAAGTAATCGGTTTGGAACGTTCCAACATGCAATGGCCCGCAATTATGCTCGAAGAAAATCACTCTTTATATACTGCTCCGCAAATCGAGCAGATGAAACAAAACGGAATTGATACTTCTAAAATAGACTTAACGAGTGAATACTGGTACTTCTGGTTTGTAAAAGAAGGCGAGAATACATACTATGTTTTAAGCCTTTCGAAAAAAGAATTCAGTAAAGAAGACGCAATAAAGATTGCTAAGACAGTCAGCATTAACGAATAATCATAAGAGCCGCTATCCAAGTATGGATAACGGCTCTTTTTCAACTGAGGTCGCAATTTGCGCCCCCAATACAATCTATATCATGCTATTAAAGTATTCCTCTGTCACCTGCAGCTGATTCTTCAAAATCTCCTTCCACATGTAAAGATGTATTTCTCCACTGCCTCTTGAAACCTTGGTCCGCTTAATCATTCCGTCCGGCATGATTTTACGGTAAAAATCGTGGTCAGTGCTTTTATAACACTCCCATCCGTCCCTCTCGCAGAAACGCTTCAATTCTTTCCAGCTTGGCATATAATTTCTCCCTCAATTGCTTCTGTATCCAGAGTTAATGCCTTGAAAACATAGGGAATATGCCCTACGCGATTCGGCGCCTTGCTCCAAAGAGCATACTCCTCATAGAATTCCTCGGCATACTCCTTAATATATTCAGCCAATCTGCGCTTAGCCGCCTGCTCATTCGCTTCATTTACAACTATATCCAAATCAACCGCACTTAATGTAATAGAACCATCCTTTTCCTTGAATTCCTTTGCACAAAAATGATAGCCCGACAGCATCAAATTTAAGGTCGAAACACTAACAATCGCTACATTATCATGCGTTCTCTTCACATATGCGGGTCTTTCATGCGCAACCTGATCCAGCGTAACAGACCAGTTTTTACGTACATCCGTAGCATTCAGTAAGTTCATATCAAATCCCCCAGATAAATAATGATTTCAATTACAATCTAATTATATGTTCATTATGTACACTTTGTCAATACTGTACGTATTATGTTGATTACTAATTACTTTTTCTTTGAAATAAACGACTTTATATTCCATCTGTGGCAGTATAGGCAAATTTTGCCCACACCGCATGAACTGCTGCAAAATTTGCAACAGTTAGACATTATCTGTTATCTCTTTCTAACCAATAAAAAAGAGCTACAAACCAAATCGATTTGTAACTCTTTCATGCCGGCGACCGGAATCGAACTTCCGAATGCGGCGAAAATACTGTAAGAAAGGAGCTTCGCGGTCTCACCTTCTTTTTTGAACCTCTTTTTGAACCTAGTTATGAATATTCATTTACCTAAGTCTTACCAATTAAACTTAGGGGTTATAACATATGGTATCTCAACCTCTTCAATTTGTTCTTTCAGCTTTAATTGTATCGATAGCATCCATCGGTTCAAATTCTTTACCGGTAACTTCCACAATTCTCTTTGCTTCAAGAAAATTGCAGGAACACAATTTGGCAACACTCTTTAACAAATCTTTCTCGTATTTTGCAATTGGCAACAGTTTTACACTATACCGATTATATCATCATTATTCGCTTTCAAGTTCCTCATAATACTGCTTTTTAACTTCTTCATCCGGATCATGATAATCTACAACTAAAGCATCATTATCCGTACCTTCTTCTAAAGGATAATTAGAAAGATTCCAATTTCTTCTAGGACTATCAATATACCATTTATCATTATATTCATATACTCTTATATCTGTCGTAAAGTGCATATAATCATTTATTATCCAATAATTGTATCCTTTTTTATATAAAATCCAATTATTGTCTTCTTCAGGCGGATTCTCCATATTCCACAATTCCTTATCATATCCATACAGTTTGTCTCCATATGAATATACTGTTGTAAGATTTACCATATAAATATTTGCAGGTTTTTCCTCCAACCATCGCTCTACATTCTCATATTGTTCAATTGGATTATATTTATCCCCATACATATTCATCCCTCTCGTATATCCACAATAAGAACAATCCTCAACCTTTTTTATTGCATGTAACTCGTATGTTACATGAAAATCTTTAAATAGATCGTCCAGTTGATTATTCTCAATAGCTGCATTATAACTGTCTTCTGAATCATATCCAAACGGTTTGAAACAATTAGGAAAATCCTTAAATTTAGAACTTAAGAGTGGAAAAGCATTGTAATCAACATATCTCTGCATGATATTTGTAGAATCTATTTTATCTTGCCCCAATTTTGATATGCTTGGTGTAATTTCATTTATTGTATCTGCATCCATATCATTTATAGCCTGAAAATACCTGTCTATAGTGTCAAGCACCGAACTCATATCGGCCGATAATTTTATATCATCGTCCTCAATTCCGAGTTCTGCTTGCCTATTTTTGAATTTCTCTAATCGAGTCAAAGACTTTTCATTATTTGTAGGATCACTTTCAGCCTCCTGAATAAGTGTTTCTAAAACCGATTCTTGCTTTTCATATTTCCTTTTATTATCTTTCTTATTTTCTTTGGTTTGCTCCCCTTTTTCAGTTTCATTCTCCGCTGTATTTATCTCCGGATTATTCGCACAGGCAATCAAGCTGATGCAGGAAACAATAATACAAATATAGGATAAACATTTTTTTAAAGTATTTCTTTTTTTCATCATTTTCCACCCTTTCTATTACCTATTTTTTGCTTCTTCAGTCAATATGTCCATTATGTGATCAAAGGTCCCGTTAAAGGCAAAATCAAATGGAGTTACTTTATCAGTAAGTATCCTTCGACCATTTGCCTGATAGTTTGTATCCGAATCGCGAATAACAAGAATATCATACGCATCATTGTAATCCCCTTCAGTATTTACCATTCTTCCATCCTCATATGTGAACGACTTCTTTATCTCTTCGGGATTGGAAACATCTCCAACATAAACCGGTCCGTTAATATAATTGTTTTTCGCGCTCCCTTCTGCAAACTTATCCTCATGAATAATATGAAAATAACCATCCATTTTATCTTCCGAATACGTAACATCACCGAAAAAATAGTTATCCGGTCCATATCTCCTTATAACCTTATATTCTCCATCACGTTCGTTGTTCTTGAATTCTCCAATAACAACATAATATTCTTCACCATCCACATATAACCCTACTTGACCCAACGAACCATTCAAATATTTTACTTTAGTTTTAATTACTCTTCTGTTACCATAAATCAAATGTGCAAATGTATAGAAAGATTCATCCTCCATAAGTTCCTTAACCAGATCATAGTCTTCATCCATCACGGCATCGGCTATCTTGCCCAAATTACCCGATTGGTACATGTATGGGCCATAATCATCTACATATCCTCCATCAAACGAATAATACTCGTCAGGCGGAATTATCTCTGATTCATTTTCGCTAACGGATTCTTCTTCATATTTTTCTTCTTCATATTTTTCTTCTTCATATTTTTCTTCTTCACTTTTTTTCTCTTCAATATCTTCCTCTTCGTAAAGAACTACTACTTCCCCTGCAGACGATATCTCTTTAATCTCTTCTTTTCTTTCCGAAGTTTCAGATGCAACCAGATTATACTGGTCAGACTCGGCCTCTTTACTGTCCTCTCCGGTAATAAGTTTAATGACTTTGGGAATTGCAATTGCCCCGCCTACTATAATCAGTTCTAAAATCATAAGACTCGCAAATCCTGCTGCAATAACGATAAAAAGGACCGGAACCTTTTTTCTCTCTGTTTTTTCATTCTCGCGTTTTATCTCTTCAGAATTATTCCCCTGTTCGTTATCCATAGTCACAACTATTTCTCCTCATATATTTTTTCATTAACCTACTACGGCAATTGGTCCAATAGATAGCTCAATAAATTCAAGAATCGGCTGGCAAGATTACAAATAATTGTATGAAGCATAATCCCACCAACAATACATGAAATGATAATTATTGTTTTTTTCGTTCTTCTTCTCCGAAGTTCACTTTCTTTTTCTTTGTCTATCGGAAGAGCCCCTGTAATTTTTCCCAAGTAGCCATCTACTACAATATACGTATAAATCTCATTATTCTCTTTATAATGTGCCACCCAAATGGGAACTACCAAATAATCCAGACTTTTTAGTTGCGGAGTCGGACTATCATACCAATCAACGATTATCCTTTGTGCACTATAGGAAGATTCCAATGCATCTTGTATCAAAGATGGATATCTCGCCATAAAATCTCGCTCGATTTTTTCAGTAGCTTCCCGTTCTCCCGTTGTCAGACATTCTATCGGAATCCACTCCTCCGGACTGATTTCTTCCGGATTAAAATGATATAAATCAAAACTTGAATTTTTCAAAAGTTTATCTATCTCGTAGCAAAACATGTTATTCGGTGCACCATAAGAAAACTCACTGGTTTTTAAATCAACCATGGTACTGATGCTTTGAGATTCCGTTCTGGTATCATATTCTTTATGAGACCTGCCCGTATAAGCATCGTACTCCGTGCGGGATTCCCTATAATCATCTTCAAGTGTAGCTCTGCAACTTACACCAACCCATTGTTCGGAAAACCACGACGGCCAGTATACTTTTTGAAACCTCAGATTTTCAAACGCTTCCTGAGCATTGTTTGTTAATAATGAGAATTTGCTACTGTAATAGTTCTTAAATGCTTCTCTGACTTTCTCTTCTGTATTTAGAAAATGCGGGACATCTTTTGGAAGTATGGGATATGCACTCTGTGACAGTTCCCTGACCTTCCCTCCGCAATATGGACAGCAATCCGGCATTTGATGTATATCGTATATAATAAAGGAATAGCAGGGTTCGCAAAACATAACGCACATATCCAATTTTTTTACCTGTTCCGTTTCCATGACCGGTCCGTTTCTTTGCATATCTCACTCCCTCCTGATTATTCTTGTGATTATTTTGTGCAAAAAGCGAGTTTTCTCATTCGAATCACAGCTCTTATAAGAAGAACTAATCTAACAACAAACCAAATACCATAAAAAACTATTCCCTTAACGAAACCATCTCCTGAATCAGGGGTAAAAAGAATGGCGGCTCCGCCTATACAGCAGACAATTACATTAACCGCAAGTGGGAATAAGAAACTGTCCCTTCGAACCGGGATGAATGCTCTTTTTTTATATAACGCACGTAAAATGATATCCTGCGTAATTGAAACCAGAAATGCCAAGCATACCGCTAACCACCCCAGTTCAAACCATACCAAGAATAGTGACCATATTACCACAACCTCAAAAAATCGAATAGAAAAGATTGCGCTGCAATAAAATGACCATTCCTTCTGATCAAAGATCATTCTGGACGGTAAACCCTCTTTACTCCATTCTTTCATCAGTTTCTTTGATTCGGAATTCAGTTGGATATGTGCTTTATCATCAAAAATAAGGTGGTCTAAATCCTGCCCCTTGTAATAATCCATTAACATACTCGTTCTGCTCCTATTTAATGACCAACGATAAGATACTAAAAATACTAAAAAACATGATTAGAAGAAGACCTACAACTGTCCATATGACTTCAAATCGCGCTACATTAATTAATCGTCTGATTCCATATGCTTTAGCAAAAAGAATTTCAGAAAGGTCCCGGTAATATCCGTCCGCAGCATTCTTATAAAATTCTCTTCTGTATAATTGAATATTTTCTGACGAAACCGTTTTTCCAACCAAATCCACCCGTTTATTACATTCATTGAAAAGATATTGCGTTTCCGACAGCGCTTCCGCACCCGCCAGGTAAAGATTGCTTAATTCCTCCATTTTATCCGGATTATATTTATTAATCAGACAACCATTCGTTTTCATGATCTCGACTACTTTAAATCCAAATATTGACAGTTCTTTTGTTCTTGACAGAGTATTTTCAATATATTGATTGCATTCCTGAACTGAAATGCCTTGGTTCATCGAGTGATAAGCCCCGGTTTGCGGAGGGCTGACTTCCTGTTTGCTGACAGGATTAGACCTTTCAACCATTTCAGGTATCTCTACCTCTATCCCGTTCTGCGCTAAAAAACTCTGTGGGAAAACATACAAATTAACAAGCATTAACAATACAAGCCTTTTTGCCGTATCATAGTTTTCACCAAATTCGTCCTCAAATTCGTTTACATATTCTTCAAAAGCAGCATTTGAACATACGCGCATATCGTTATCCGGAGATATTCCATTATTTCCAAATACTTCGACAATAATTTGTGGCCATAACAACAGATAACCCAAAACTTCCCACCTGGCATATCTTTCAATTTCCCCTTTATAATTCAACTCAACCAGTGTAAGAATTTCCTTTATATTATCAAGGGCCTCACCATAAGGAACTGTTCTGCCGATTGCCTCCGCATCCTTCTTCGTTTTATCTATGCGTTCAAGTTCCGCCTTAAATTGTTCAAGTGAAACAAACTTAGAATTTTCGCTGAATTTTATACACTTTCGAAGAACTCTTCTGGAATTACGAAGGCTTTCTGACTCTTTTCCTATTTTTTCGCATAGCATATTAATGAATTCATATGAAAACCCTGAATTGTTGTCCATTTCAGAATTCGTATCATTTACATCTGCTGCCATCTATGATTTCTCCTATATGATATTCTAGTCATTCCGATTATTCCCTTAATCAATCCACTTATATTGTCAATTTTATGCTTCTCTATGACTTGTGTCAATCGCGCTATGCTATTTTGACAAGGTTTTATTATCGTATGACTCTCATTAATATAAATGATGTAGGAGGGGAAACCTTTGAAACAGGAATACCAGGATTTTTACAGAAAATTCGGATTAAATATCGTTTATTATAGGAAAAGAGAAATGCTGACACAGTTGCAATTGGCCGAATTGGTTGATGTGGACAGAAGTCACATCAGCGCCATAGAACTTGGCAAAGTCGGTGTTTCGTTCGACGTTCTCTTCAAACTATGCGAAGTCTTGCATGTTACACCCAAGGAATTATTTGATTTCAGAGATTAAACGGGTATATATTAAGGGTCAGCCCCTACGGACTGACCCTAATAAACTTTGGGAAACCCTACTAAACTTTGGAAATCCAATTTTACCGCCATACAGCTCGTCAATTATCTTAGGATATCTCATT
>Ga0247608_10006557_pt1 | contig 12195 bp, 10 predicted proteins | sample 176DNAGHGlowgp2_FD_193490 | JGI IMG/M metagenome (GOLD analysis project Ga0247608, IMG submission 193490) | Sheep rumen microbial communities from Palmerston North, Manawatu-Wanganui, New Zealand - 1766 DNA GHGlow gp2 | ecosystem: Host-associated > Mammals > Digestive system > Stomach > Rumen ... | reverse complement strand
GGTGATTAAATGAAAAGCTTAGTACAATTCATTAATGAAGAATACAATAAAAAGATTGTTCAAAATGTAAAGGTTATATTTGATGTAGAACCAGAAGAATTCTACATCAAAGCTCCTAATACATATTCAGAATCAGATATACAAATTTATCTTGGTGATGTTCTTTTAAAAGAATTACCTTCTGAAAATAGAAAATATCAAAATCTTCTTGGAAAGAACATTAAAAATATAAATGATGCATATTTTGAATATGAAAAATTTGAACATATTCAAGATTCAGATATAGAAGATTTTAATCTTGATTGGGATAAATATTACGATGAAAAAGTAAAAGAAGAAGATCTTGATGTTTTTAAAATTATCAAATTAAAGTATATCATTTTATTTGATGAATTTGAATTACTTGATAATAATCTTACTGATGAAGATGATATTAGAAAAACATTAAATGAAATATTTCATAAGTTAGATTCAAGTAACATTAATAAATATCCTATAGAGATTAAATATAATGAGGAATCATTAGAATTTAGTGAATAATACAATTTTGAAATATTTTATTAAGAAGGTCTATTTTAAATAATAAGTAGGCCTTCATTTTTATTTTTATATTAAAGGCAAAAAATAATAAGTGTAGAACATGATAAATAAAAAAATTTACATCATACTTTTTATAATATTGTATGTATTTGTTGCATTAGTATCTGGTATTCATGGTTTTGCTTTCTTTAGTTTAGCAAATACATCATTACTTGCTATAATGCTTGCTATTGCATTTGAAATTGGCCAGGCTGCTGTTCTTTTCAGTATTCTTACAGATCCAAGTCAAAGAAAGAAAGTAATGCCTTGGTTCCTTATGGGAATATTAACATTAGTACAAATAATGGGTAATGTATATAATTCTTATAAATATTTAATTACACATGCTACTGATAATTTAAGATTCTTTAAAGAACCAATATTTATTTGGACACAACTTCCTGATGCAGAAGCAAATGTAATTCTTAGTTATATTCAGGGTGCTATTCTTCCTATAGTTGCATTGTTATTAACAAGTATAGTTGCTGGTTTATTAAATAAATCAGAAAATGAGGAAATAGAATATGTTGAGGAAGAAGATGAAGAACCAATTGAAGGAGAAGAAGTTGGTGATATTGAAGAAGATGAACCTTCAGAAGAAGCTTTAAAGAAATTTGAAGAAATTAAATCTGAAAAGAAAAATCCTTCTGATGATGAGAATGCTTCTAAAATAAAGGGTGAAGAAGCTGCAGATGAAACTACTGAAGATGAAGATACTGGTTCTGATGGACCTGATAAAAAACTTTTAGAAGATAATGATGATAAACCAGAAGAACCTCAGCCAGAGGAAATTGTTGAAGAACCTCAAGTTGAAGAACCTCAAGTTGAAGAACCTGAAATTACTCAAGTAAATGAGTCAGTTCCTGAAGAATTACCTAAATCGCATTTTATTAATATGTAATTAATTAACATATATAAAAAATAAAGAGAGATTCAAATGAATCTCTCTTTTATTATGTATTAGTATTAGTTTAACTGTTATTAATTGGAACTTCTCCATAAACAGATTCTGTAAGGTTAACAGGATTAATCTTAGGTTCTTCTGTTCTAATAAAGTAATTAGATTTCTTAACATCATAATCACCACTTTCAAGTGAGTCAAACTGTTCGTAGACATATTTACCATCAATCTGTACGTGAACTCCAGGAGTTGCAATAGCTGCAGCTTCAGCTTCGGCAAGTGAAGCATATCCACCAGAAACACGGGTATCATCATCTTTCCAGAAATATGCAGTAGCAACACTTCCTGCAGGAATTGCTGTATAATCAATCCAATATGTACCTGCGAAGTTTTCATCTTCATTATGATCTGTTCTCTTATATAATGAAGGAGTACCAGTAAGTTCGCCATATTGTTCTAATGTAATTACCTTATAGTAATCATCTGAGTGATCAACTCTATTCTGGGTTACAGAAGCAGAAATATCAATCCATGTAAAGTAATTTTCAACATATGTCTGAACATCAAATGCATCAGCAAAACCAGTATTTGATTGTGAAGCATCTTCAATTCTGGTAATATGAGCAGTTACACTAAGTTCGTTTTCACCGTTACCATTTTCCTTAAATGAGAAGTGCTTATTCTCTACACTTAAGTATTGAGCAGAACTTGTTGCCTTTGAATCAATACATTTAAGGTATGAAGGTTCTCCATTAATTGTAACCTGTGTACCTTCATTAGTTACAGTATATTCAGGTGAATTATCATCAATTGTAGGGTTCTTGTAAACAAGTACATTATTGTCATTAGGTAACTTCTTAAGAAGATAATCTCCAATAATTATACGTGTATTATCAATATTTGTAACTCCACTTGTTGTTGTTACTACCTGCTGTGCTTTACTGAAATCAAGTTCAATATGAGCAGGACCCTTTTGATAAAGTCTGTACCATTTCTTATCAGCAGTATTATGATAATCGTAATCAGAACTACGCATATCATCGTTAGTTAAACCAACAATTGTATTAGATGCTGATAATTTATATAATGTATTATCTGTACCACCAACATAGTTTCCTCTATTTATATCGTTAAGTACATTACTTGGAATATTAACATCTGTAGGGTCAAGAGGTATGTAAGTAAATACATTTTCACTAAGTTCTTCTACGAAGATTTGATTATCTTCAGTTGTTGAAGACCATCTATAAAGAGCATCGAATAATGAAACTGATGTTCCTCTCTTATGTCTTGAACCGCCTGTTGATAAATTAATGTTTCTGTAAACATGTTTGCTAGTTGAAGCAATATTACTATCGTCTCCCCAAACCTGAACATTAGCTTTAATAGTATCTGTAGGAAGTTCTCTTGCCTCTGCAGTTACGATACCATTTTCTTCAACAGTATTAAATACATATTGTGATTTAGACTGATAACTTAATCTGTAAGGATTTGTATTTTCATCATAAACATCAGAAGCAGCATCTGTTCCAAATACAGTAATACGTTCTTCAGCTCTTAATTTGTAATCAGTATAGAATCTTGCATAAGTTGTATCATATGCAGCAGAACCAGGAGTTACAAGGTCTGAGTTAACGAATGTATATGAATACTGTTCATTATTTTCATCTGTACCGGCAATTGTTGTTTCAAATTCTGGATGTTCTTCATCTACTGGGATTGTTGCTAAGAATGCTGTCCAGTAAGAAGCAAAATCAGTATAAATGTATTCATTATCTAATGCATCAATCTTCTTATTGGTGTACTCTTTTGCTTTTTCAAGTACATCTTCAATATCATCAGCAATCTTACCAATCTTTCTATCAACATGAGCACCAACCCATTGAGTTGTAGCTAACTTGTTTTCACCTTCAACATCATGAATCTTATTGTATTCAAATCCTGATACATAATAGAATGCAGTAAGACCAGCATTTGCCTGAGAAGTTAATGCATAGTTAGCAGCGGTCTGTCCAGCAGCTGCGCCATTAAGAGGTTCATATGTACCGTCTTCCTTCTTCTTGTAGAATACAACACATTCGCCTTTCTTAATATGACTTGTTTCATCAAGATAATCATTATCTGATTTCTTAGTTAAATCTTCTCTAGAAATCTTGGTGTAAATTAAGTTCTGGTCTGGACCATTCTTAGCTAATTCACGAGTAGGATCATTAGGAATCCAATAATACTGAAGATTTGCAGCCTGATATCTTGAATCTAATATAAGGTCTTGAGGATCAACAGCTTCAAAAATAGGAGCATCGTCAGTACCACCAGAAATAATATAATATGAACCATCAATAGTAAGTGAATTCATATCAGCTGCTGTATAACAACCATACCAATCAACACCGAATGCATCAGTAGATTTAGTATTAACTGTATCAAGTGTTGCAGAATATGCTGTAGCATAAACTGTAGCAGTATTTAAGTTAATTCTTAAGTTAACATCACCTACTGAATAAGATGTATTATCTTTATACTGATTACCGTTTACATTCCAGTTAGGATGTCCAGGTTCATCAAATGAATCAGCACCCTGATGAGAATCTGTATCTGCCCAGTTTGTATTCTGACCAGCCATTGTTAAGGTAGCAAATTCAGAGTTAGTTGTCTGAATACTTCTTAATGTTGTTCTACCTTGTTCAATTAAATCAGTATGTGTATGTAAATCATCAATTTCCTGTTTGTTACCAGCAATTGAGTATGCAATCTGAATACCTAAGTTTTCTTGGTCTCCCTGAATTACATACCAACCAATCATATCATCATCCTTAGGAGCATGCCAATCAACGATTGAACCATCAGAATTAACTTCAAGTTGTTTAGTATTTAAGTTAACTGCATATTCATTATCATCAACTGTATAGAAGTATGTAACTTTATCATCAGAACCAGTTGTAAAGGTAAGATTAGAAGCATTATCTCCGCTAACCTGTCCGTATGTAATATATGTTGTAGTACCAAGTGAGCCATCTGATAACTTATCAAGTAAGTAAGCAACTTCCTTTAAAGTATTAATACCATCAGCAATATTCATATTGTATGTTGAATCATACTGAGAATCTTTAGTATAAAGCTGAGGGAATCCAGAAATTTCACTGTTACCAGGTGTGTATTCAACAAGATTATCAATACCTAAATAGTTAGAGTAATCACTCTGACTAAATAATCCATAGTATTGGTCAATTGTTAACTCAGTAAATGTCTTTGGACTACCAATAACAGTTTCCTGAGGATTTTCTGCAGTCTGGTAAGAATAAGTAGGATCATATGATGCTACAAATACACCTGAGTATGAAACATTATCTTCAGTATGCTGGTCAGAAATATCAACAACATAATATGTTGTATGACCATCAGCTGTAAGAGTAATTAAGTGCTTACCAGGATTATTAGTATCATAGTTAGTGTATTCTGTTTCGTCAAGTTCAGAAATAGTATTTGTAGCATTAGTAATCTTGCTACCAAATGAAACAGGTAAGTATTGGTCACGATAATCACCAAGTAAATTATGATATAATCTATCAACTTCACTTGCAGTATACTTTTGTGAGAATGCTAATGTGTATGCATAAGCTGAAGTCATATAACTCCATGTTAATTCATCATCAATAGCAATGTAGTTACCAACACGTTTTTCAATAGCCTGTCCAGTAATAGGGTTCTCAACTCTAACAAAATCACCCCAGTGAGGTGTTACCTTGATACCTGATGTTGGAAGAGCATGTTCGTCTTTATGATACCAATAAGAATTAGTAACTGTAATGGTTGTATATTCTGAATCATCAGGTCCATTTAATACATAAGGATTAGCGTTAGTTCTTGCAAATCCTGTTGTAGGATCATAATCGTTAACACCCTTAATAGTTACTTCATTATTTAATGCCCATAAATCCTTCTTACCAGCCTTTAAATCAACAGGTGGTGTTTCACCAGTACTCTTAATACCATTGTTACCATTTGTACCAAGCATTTCATCCATTGAATAGTTAGGATAAATCTTAGCTACAAGGTCGGCGGTAAGTGTATCAGCTAATTGTTTAATTTGATTTTCAACGTCATCAATTCTCTGGATAGTAGCATTATATGCAGTCATGCCAATACCTACATATGTATTCATAGCAGGTACGAAGATTTGTTGTTCATCTCCAATGAAAATTAACGAATTATTATAAATCGCTTTAATGTCTTCGTTAATATCAACGCCATGTCTAACATATGAAATAAGTTTCTTAGCAATATTTACATTTAAATTAGCCATTTTATTGTAACATTTTTTATATTTTTTAATATTCTATATAGTTAAAAATAAACTTAAAAATAGTGGTTATTTTGTAATAAATTCTGGTTCAAAAGCATATGAAAATGAATCATATAATGACTCAGTTGTAATTACTCCAGGCTGTTCAATAAATCCATCTTCAGGATCAATATCTGCTTCATCAATTTCAAGAATCATCGTTCTACTGTTAGTTCCATCATTAATATCTGGAGTAATTTCTAATCTTGCATATGTTGTTCCATCTGTTCTAGTATATAATCTAAATAATGCGTTATCAGCAGCAAATTTAGCATCATATGCAGTTTCTTTAACTTCATCAATATCTTTATAGAATCCTGTTGCTTGTACTTCAGGTGTATAAGTATAATAAATAAGTCCTGAATCCTGACGATAATCATCTGGTAAAGGAATACCTGACATATTATCTGAATGAATTGAATAAACCTGAATAGCAGTTGGATCTTCGTTTAATAAATCTATTTGTTCTTGGGTTAATTCTGTAAAATATGAATATGAATGTGGTACACCAATCTTTTCTGTTGCAACATATGCCATTTCATATGCCTGTTTAGCTAATAAATCTGAACCTAAAGATGATTCATAAGCAAGATAAGCTATTTCATATGCAGTATATGCAGTTGAATATGCTTCATTAGTTTTCTCTCTAATTGAATCTACTGAATTACGGAGTTCTCCTATTGATTCAGCAGTAGCATCTTTGAATTCATAATAATCTTCTCTATCTGCTAATAAACCACTGTATGTATATGTATCAGTATCTTCATTATAATAAGCAAAACCAACTTCTTCATCTAATCTATCAATTCTTTTAGCTAAATCATCTGCATGTATTATTGATTCAGGTAAAGAATTAATCCAATCAGAAATCTTCTCAAGATCATTATATCTTTCATCAGCATTCTTTATAACATTATCTTGAATTTCTTGTAATGCAATCTGATGAGCTACAAGTTCAGTTTGGTCTTTTCTATAGTAATCATTAATTATTGTTTCTGTTAATCTTTCAAAATCATCAATTGTTGTAAATTTAGCATCTGCTTCAGCAGGTGTTAATAAATCATATGTTGAAATAACATTATCACCATCAATTGTAATATGTTCACCAGCACTTACTGGTTTTTGATAATGAGCAAGTATTTCATCTAATTGTTCTTGTGTAACATATGTTGCAAAGATTAACTCTGTTTCATCATTTAATTTATCAATTTGATTGTGAATCCATTCAAGGTCTGATAAATCAGCAATATCATCAATAGCCTGTAAAAGTTCTTCAGTGTTATTAATATATGAATTTGCTGCAGCTAACCAAGCACCATTCCAATCAATATCTATCGCATCAATTAATTTATAATCTTGACCGTTCTTTTGATTTAACTTACTAGCTATTTGAAGACCGGTATATGACCCATCTTCAGTATACTTTTTAACATTAGTAAATCTTTCGTTATATGATAGTTTAGCCATTAATTATAAGTTAAAGTATATTTTTAACACTCCATTTAATATTTCCTAAACCACTTTGTTCAGTCTTCCAAATGTTATACTTAATTTTTGATGAATATATTGTTATACTGTTAGCTAATTCCCATCCTCCTCTTAATCCACTAAATTCATCAATAAATGTTGGGGTAAAATCACTTGGACAAGCAAACCAGCCGAATTCTCCTTCTTCTTGATTTATTATAAATTCACAATCACAACTTCCAATTGTAATTTGACGGTCTAATTCTTTAAAGTTTCCTAAAGTTATTTCTTCATTTCCCCAAACAAGAGCATAACCATATTTCTTTTCAAAGAATGTAGAACCTTCTGTTTTTTCGTCAGAATAAATAACAAGATATTTTGTATCTGTATTTACATCTATTGATGTTGTAGCATATGTTTTATCATCAGACAAATAAACAATATTATTTGCACTTGATGTTACATAAATGTTTTTATTTTCTGATGAACCATAAATATCCAAATAGAATTCAATCATTTCTGGTTTTGTATCATATTCAATAAATGATTCATCACCTCTTGTACTTATTCTAATTGGAACATATTTATTTACAGCTATTTTGCTGTCCTTTATTTCTAAATTATATTGTGCTGTAGGATCATCTATTGTAAATACTGATGTATCAATAGAATTAGCAATATCATAACCAATCTTTATGGTTTTATACTTTTCTCCGTGAGCATAATATTCTTCTGCAACTAATGTAATGTTATTCTCTCCTTTAAATCTAACATTATCACCTAACATTTCTGCAGATAATTGAGCATATACATCATCATTGTCATTAATTAATTGAAAAGAACCAAAACATAATAAATTTGATTCCCAAACATCTCCACCAAAATATTCACCTTTTGTATAGATTTGTTTTCTGTCTCTAATGAATGCTATTGAATCTGTTTCATTAATAAGGTCCAAAAGATATTCAAATGCCTCATCAGTATAAAGAGATGAATTAATAAGAACAAACTTTTTATCTATGATAGGTGGATTTGACTTTAATTCGTCAATCGTCATTACTCTTACTTCTAATGTATCTTCCATATTATCCATTATCTATCATTATTTTTCTTCCATCTTCAGTAAGTATATACTGTTCAAGGTCTGTATAAAGATATTCTGGTCTATTAGGAATATCTGCTTCATAATGTCCAAATAAATATTCCCAGTTATGAAGAATATCAGTATATGAATAAATGTATGTTGAAATATTTTGAGCAATAGATGAATATGCAACAGCCTCATCTAATTCTGGTGTTATATATCCAGGATTATATTGTTGTCCTATATTCCAAAAATTTACCCAATCGTCCATATTATATGAATCAGCAAAATATGATACTGCATCTGCAGCAGTATTATAAGCAAATTCATCTGTGTAATCTGTTAAAGCAGCAATATTAATTGCAAAGTTTGTATAAGCATTAATTCTAGAATCAAACTGTGCAACAGGGATCCAAGAATGATCTTTATGCTGTGTTATAACATCTCTTGGCTTTAATTCAGATATTTTCTTTGAATTATTTTTTCCAGGATACATTGGCATAATTAATTACTGCTATATATTTCCCAAAGATTGATACTGTCATCTAAGTTATCAATTCTCTCATCTTGTTCAGTATCTTTCTCTAATTGTTTTTCTTTCATTTCTTGGTGTTCAGCTTCAGCTTGTTCTTTATAGTTATGTAATCTAAGTGAAATCTCTTCAGTGATTTGATTTAAATCAATTAAGCTTAATGCAGTAACCTTTTCATTCTCCTCAACATTTTCATTGATTTCATTCATTCTTTGCATTGTAGCTTCAGCTAATTCATTAATAAGATCATTATTATGTAAAATCATATCCTTCTGCTCATCTAATCTTTCGTTTTGTATATCTTCAAGATTATTGATAAATCTTATTAATTCCTTTACTCTAACACTTATTGTTTTATTTCCCAAAGAAACAGGTACAATCATTTCATTAACGAAATCTTCAAAATGTTCGTCATGAAATACTTCATCATATGGTTTTAATTTTGATATTTTTACACCCGCCATTCTTAAACACTATAATACAATATTTGTTATATAAAAATAAACATACAGAGTTTGAATTATATTCTTATAAACATCTATATTTATTATATAAAGCTTAAAAAAATATGAGTAAAGAAGGTACTTTAATTAAAACTCGTCATCCATTTTTATATTTTGATAATGCAGATATTTCTAGCGTTGAGGAAGCAAGGAATAGACAGCAAGTTCTTGATAGTAAACTTGATGAAATAAGATGTCGTATTGAAACATTAGTATTTGCTACGCCAAAAGATATTACTCCAAAGAATGAAGATCCTCTTGATTATATTGGTGAAAGATTAAATTCTATTTATGAAGATCTTGAAGAAACAGCAAAAGAATATTATACAATTGATATTATAAGAGATATTATTGGAGATTGGGCTTATGGTGGATATTCTGATGATAAAGAAGTATATCCAAATAGTGAAACTGATGAAGAAGTTAATAAGAGAGCATTTATAGAAGATAAACATATCGAAATAAAAAGAGATATGAATAAATTTACATTTGCTCCACCTGATGATAATGTTAGTCAAACAATAACTAGAAGTATTCAGAATATAAAATTGAATGATGAATTATCTGAAGAAATTATTAATCAATATATTATCCTTTTAGGTAATAAACCTTATGTTGATTATGATGGTCAATTTTTATTTGCTTCAAAAGAAAAAGCTGAGAATGCATTAAAGAAGAAAATGGACTTTCATTCAATCGATTATATATCAAAAGAATTTGTAAAGTTTCATCCAGATTATTTTAATACTGTTATTGATAAATTATCTGAAGAAGATAAAGAAAAGTTCAAAGAATCTTTACCTAAGTTAGAAGACGGAAATTTACTTGCTAATTTTGGAGATTTTGAACTTTTAAATAAATTATTTGGCGATTTAGTTATTAAAGAAGTATTTGAAATACTTGGTGTTAAGATAATTCCATTTAATACATTAATAAATTCATATATCTCTTGAAAATAAACCGATGAATTATTCTCATCGGTTTTTCTATTTTAATATTACAAATACAAGTAATAAATTTGACGTATGCAATTCTCAGAAGATATTGTAAAACTTTTGGAAGAACATTTTCCTGGAAAGGATATTTATAGTATGTCTCTTCAGGAGCTTAAAGCTTTTAAAGAAGAAGTAACCATGTTAAGACAAGAATATAGTTTGTTGGAACTTGGTTGTAAAACATTAGGTAATGCTGCCTATGGTGCTTCTGCTAACCAATTTTTCTATTTTTATAATGTTGCATTAGCTGGTGATATTACAGGTGAATGTCGTAATCTTACTAAAACAATGTGGCATAATCTTGAAGAATTTTTCCATGAAACACTTTGGGAAAGAAAAGATTTGTGGGAAAAATTTGATTTTGAACTTGATGAGAGTAAACATGACTGGTATCGTCAGCAAACAATAAGTATATATTCTGATACTGATTCCGTTTATACAACATACGGTACATTATTTAGAGCTATGACTCCTGAAAGTCAAGCAAAATATGATACTGACGAAAAGAAAGCAAAGTTTATTTTGAAATTTAATCAGGAATTTCTTGATAAACAAAATACGCAATGGTGTGAAGATATTTATGCGCCAAGGCATGGACATAGTGTTCATAATTTTGAACTTGAGACTATTTCTAAAGCAGGTATTTATCTTGCAAAGAAAAAGTATCTTAAAGGATTGGTATTTAATAAAGGTAAGTTCATGCTTGATAAGCCAAAGGTATCTGGTACAGGTATTGAAATTATTAAGTCAACTACACCAAAACTTTGTCGTACAATTCTTACAGATTTAACTAAGAGTTTGATGTTTGATTTTGATGATTCAACTCAAGATAAGAGAGAAGAATACATTATGTATTTTAATGATAAACTTTCAGAATATAGAAGACAATTTTATCAGGCTCCTATTGAAGATATATCTCAATCTATTGGTGTAGGTAACTATAAGAAATATGTTATTGATGATACAAATCAATTACTTTTAGGAAAGCAATGTCCTGTTTCTGTTCAGTCAGTTGCAAGATTTAATTATCTTGCTCATAAGAATGGAGATGATTCTAAGAAGTTCTATTCTGGTAAGATTAAGTATTATAATATTAGAACTGGCATGGGTAAAAGTGATTATGGCTACTTTGGTTTCCCAGCCGGTGAATTACCTGAGTGGGCTCCTCAGATAGATAAATTAACTCAATGGGAAAAAACAGTTATTGATCCTATTAATCGTTTTCTTGAGGTTATGAAAATTCCTCTTGTTAATGCCAGCAATGTTGTCCAACTAGAACTATTCTAAAATTTTATTTTTATATATAGTAAAAATATATATATGAAAATAAAATGGCTACTAAGCAAGAATTATTTACAAAGGTAACTGGTCTTACATTTGATGTAGAAAAGATCACAGATCCTAATAAATTAGCTTGGCTTATTCCAGATGGTTCAATGCTTGAAGGTGAAGGCAGAAAGACAGAATTAACCAAAGAATTCATGGCTGCAGCTGATTTAGATGAAGATAGTAAGTTCTCAACAGTAGAAGTAGATTATGATGATACAGATACTTCTGATGATGATAGTTCAAATGATGATTAAAAATTATATCTAAAATAATATGAATAGAGAATTATTTACAAAAGTAACTGGTCTTACATTTGATCCTTCAAATATTCCAGCAGATAAATTAGCTTGGCTTATTCCTGATGGTTCAATGCTTGAAGGCGAAGAAAATAAAAAGGCTGAACTTACTAAAGATTTTATGGAAGATGCAAATCTAGATCTTAGTAAAAAATTTAGTAATCAAG
>Ga0247608_10006554_pt1 | contig 12201 bp, 9 predicted proteins | sample 176DNAGHGlowgp2_FD_193490 | JGI IMG/M metagenome (GOLD analysis project Ga0247608, IMG submission 193490) | Sheep rumen microbial communities from Palmerston North, Manawatu-Wanganui, New Zealand - 1766 DNA GHGlow gp2 | ecosystem: Host-associated > Mammals > Digestive system > Stomach > Rumen ... | reverse complement strand
CAATCCCCGGCGGGTGAAGGACACGCTCGACCTGGGAAAGGTGCGCGCCGTGTGCGAGCTGGTGTCGAGCGGCATGCGCAATGGCGGGGCACCACAACTCACCGGAGGCACCTACGACCCAGAGGCCATAGGCTATGTGATGGCCATAACGCAGGCCGACGGATACCTGTTCCTTGGCTCCAACGCGCGCGTCACCTTCCTCCCTGCCAGCGGCCAAGGCTACATAGGACTGGCCAAGGTCACTGAGGGCGAGTTCGAGGAGCCGTGTTGCTGGAAGGAGGGAAGATGGCTCAATGGCGACGAGATACAGCTGCGCTACGACCTGCTCCAAGCCGTCGACGAGGGCTTCTCAGGCCAGGGGCTTAACTTTGGCAAGCCAGAGCCACAATTCCTCAAAGTAGAACTCTTCAACTACTAAGATGAGACAGCTATTCACCATTCTCCTGACGCTGATGGCCACCACAGCCACGGCACAGACCGGCAACCTGCAAGTAGGCGAGCCGGGATTCAAGGTGTTTCAGTTCCCACGCACGGCCATACCGCGCATCGACGGCGACTTCAGCGACTGGGACCTGGTGCCCGACAGCTACGCCGTAGGCATCGACCAGATGTGGGACGACAGCGGAAAGCACCCTGCCACCGACCGGCAGACGCTCGACGTGAAAGTGAAAGTGGGATGGGTAGACGGTCTCAACCGCCTCTACTTCCTCTACGAAGCCTACGACGACTACTGGGACTTCGACCAGCTCTCGCTGCGCAACGACACCTACGAGATAGTGGTCGACGCAGACCTATCAGGAGGCCCCCACATCGACGAGATGCGGCCCAATCCTGACCTCACATCGCGCATCGACGCCTTCTTCGAGTTTCAGAACATACACGCCCAGAACTACCACATCATGACACCGCCCACCGAGGGCAAGTCGTGGACCATGGTGTGGGGAACGCAGCAGTGGCTCAAGTACCTGCCCTACGCCAACTACGCCTACGACTACTCCTTCAGCCACGGACAGAGCGGACGGTTGCGCATGGAGTTCTACATCACACCCTTCGACTACGCCAGCCCCGAAGGACCACAGAAGTCGGTGGTGAGCAAGCTCTACACCGGCAAGAAGATAGGACTGTGCTGGGCAGTGATCGACTACGACGGCGGCAAGGGCAACAACGGCTTTTGGAATCTATCCAAGCACCACAAGATGTACGGCAACGCCTCCATGGAGCGTCTCTTCACACTCATGCCCTTGGAGAAGCAGTTCAGGAAAGCCGTGGAGTGTGACTGGACCTTCCACGTGGTGCCCGACACCCGCACCGTATGCTTCACCGACCGTAGCTACGGCAACATCACTGCCTGGCACTGGGACTTCGGCGACGGCACTACCTCCGACGAGCAGAGTCCCACACACACCTACAGCCGCGACTTTGCCCACTACGTGGTGACACTCGAAGTGGAAGGCCCCGAAGGCAAGGCACGCCACTGCAAGGTGTGGGAAGTGAACGTGAGAGACAAGAACAACCCTTCGGCAACACCATACGACTAAACCCTAAAAACAAAACAGAACCATGAATCATCGTAAGAACATAGCTACAACACTGCTGGCTATCCTGCTGGCCACCACAGCGACGGCACAGACAGCCGTCAACGACAACAACACGCCGCTGCACCTCATGCAGCCGCAGTACAAGCTGGGCTACGGCATACCCACCGAAAACGAGGTGAAGCAGGTTATGGACCGCGTGCTCAGATACATCGACAGCGAGACACCGCCCACCCTCGTCGACAAGCAGACGGGCCGCGAAGTGACCAGCCTGGGCGACATCGACGAGAACACCCAGCTCAAGCAAGGAGGATTTAGGCTCACCAGCTATGAGTGGGGCGTCACCTACTCGGCCGTGCTGGCCGCCTACGAGGCCACAGGCGACAAAGCCTACCGCAGCTACGTGGAGAAGCGCCACAACCTGCTGGCCGACATTGCCCCAGCCTTCCGGCGAATACACGGCCAAGGCAAGGCCATCGACGGCAACATACGACGGGTGATAGACCCACACGCCCTCGACGACGCCGGTGCCGTGTGCTGCTCCATGATCAAGGCCATGATGATGTATGGCGGCGAGAAATCGGCGCTCAGACCGCTCGTGGACAACTACATGGACTATATATTAAATAAGGAGTACCGCCTGGGCGACGGCACCTTTGCCCGGCTGCGCCCGCAGAAGAACACGCTCTGGCTCGACGACATGTTCATGGGAATACCCGCCGTGGCCTATATGGGCAAGCTCACCGGGCAAGCCCAATACTACGACGAGGCGGCACGACAGGTGGTGCAGTTTGCCGAGCGCATGTGGGTGCCACAGAAGAAGCTCTTCCGCCATGGATGGGTGGAGCAGATGGAGCCACACCCGACATTCCACTGGGGCAGGGCCAACGGATGGGCCATACTCACCATGTGCGAGGTGCTCGACGTGCTCCCTGGCAACCACCCCCTGCGCCCTCAGATTCTGAGTCTGCTCACACAGCACGCCGAGGGGCTGGCAGCCCTGCAACACCACGACGGATTCTGGCACCAGCTGCTCGACCGCAACGACACCTACCTCGAGGCATCGGCAACAGCCATCTATGCCTACTGCCTGGCCCACGCCGTCAACCAGGGATGGCTCAGCGCCAAGGCCTTCGGCCCCGTGGCCCTGCTGGCCTGGCGCGCGGTGAGCGCATCAATCAACGAGCGCGGACAGGTGGAAAACGTCTGCGTGGGCACCGGCATGGGATTCGATGCCGCCTTCTATGCCTACAGGCCAGTCCACGTCATGGCAGCCCACGGCTACGGCCCCGCCATCTGGGCTGGGGCTGAGATGATCAGGCTGCTACGCCTGCAGCATCCAAAGATGAACGACTCGGCTGTGCAGTTCTACGACAGCCACGTGCCCACCGACAAGCCCATCTTCAACTACGACGGCAGCCTGCGCTTCTAAGCCTGTGGCAAACCATAGTGCCTAACAAAGAGGCGGAACGGCAGAAACTCAGCCAAAAACCAGCTAACAACCGCCGACACGAAGTAAGGGAAAGCCTGCATGTGATAAAAATTTCACGAAAAGCAAAAAAAACGCGCAAAATATTTGTTGGTGTCGTAGAAAAGCTGTACTTTTGCAGGCGAAAACCAAAAACAGGAAGACAAATGAACATTCTGAGTGCATACTATTACGGCTTTTACTTTTACTTTGCAAGCAATTGTGAAGCGGAAGGTCGTATGTAATGGTAGACACCACAGAAGACAGCTATACGGAATCCCGCTTCACATACAAGTGAAACGGGGTTTGTTTTTTTGAGATTAAGAAAGCAGAAAGCAAAAGACTAAGAAATAGACAAACACACAGAAAAGGAAGAGACATGAAAAGAATAGCCATACAGGGACAGACGGGTTCGTTCCACGACATTGCCGCCAACCAGTACTTCGACGGAGAACAGCTGCAGCTCATCTGCTGCGCCACGTTCGAAGAGGTGTTTGCCCACGTGCGCCGCGACCCCACCATCATTGCCATGGCAGCCATAGAGAACACCATAGCCGGCTCACTGCTCCACAACTACGAACTACTACGCGACTCAGGCACAACGGTGGTGGGCGAGCACAAGCTACACATCACCCACTGCATCTGCTGCCTGCCCGACGACGACTGGAAAGACATCACCGAGGTACACTCCCACCCCGTGGCACTGATGCAGACGCGCCACTACCTGGAGCGCCACGCGAGCCTTCGGGTGGTGGAAGCCGAGGACACCGCCGGCGCAGCCAAGATGATAGCCGAGGGCAAGCACCACGGCTGGGCAGCCATCTGCCACGCCGAGGCGGCGCGCATGTACGGTCTGAAGGTGCTCGAGGACGGCATAGAGGACAACAAGCACAACTTCACCCGCTTCCTGGTGTGCTCAGCCCCGCAGAAGGCCGACCTGCTTAGGCCGCTCACAGCGACCAACAAGTCGAGCATCGTGTTCTCGCTACCCCACGAGGAGGGCAGCCTATCGGCGGTGCTGGCCATACTCTCGTTCTACAAGATCAACCTGACGAAGATACAGTCGCTGCCCATCATCGGGCGGGAATGGGAATACCTGTTCTACGTGGACGTGATGTACGACGACCTAACGCGCTATCGGCAAGGCATCGATGCCATCATCCCCCTGACGCGCGACATGAAGATACTGGGCGAATACAAGGGCCACTGACCTTCGACCACTGACCTTCGACGGCAGGCCATGGCCGCCTCGCCTCCAGTGTGCCCGGCGGTTTTGCCGCAGGGAATGACCTCTGGCCCCCACCCGCCTCCCCAACCAATCAAGCAACCACTCCTGAAAAGGAAACAAACAACAAGAAAAAATGATACAACCAGCAGAAAGACTCAACGAAGTGAGCGAATACTACTTCAGCCGCAAGCTGAAGGAAATAGCAAAGCTGAATAGCGAGGGCAAGGACATTATCAGCCTGGCCATAGGCAGCCCCGACATGCCCCCGTCGGAACAAACGATAGAAAAGCTATGCGAAGTGGCGCACGAGGGCACGTCCCACGGCTACCAGCCAACGATGGGCACGCCAGAGCTACGCCAGGCGATGGCTGCGTTCTACAAGCGCTGGTACGGCGTGGACCTGGATCCAGGGAGAGAAATCCTGCCGCTGATAGGGTCGAAGGAAGGCATACTGCACGTGACGCTGGCCTTTGTCAACCCCGGCGAATGTGTGCTGGTGCCCAACCCCGGCTATCCCACCTACACGTCGCTGCCCAGGCTATTAGGCGCGACGGTAGTGAGCTACGACCTGGCCCCGACGACCGACGGCCGCGGCTGGCAGCCGAGCCTAACCCAGCTGGAGCAAATGGTGGAACAAACGGCGAAGCCCTGCCGCATGATGTGGGTGAACTATCCCCACATGCCTACCGGCACTCCCGCGCGCATGGACACCTTCGAGAGGCTGGTGGACTTTGCCCGCAGCCACAACATAGTATTGGTGCACGACAACCCCTACAGCCTCATCCTGAACCGCGAGAAGCCCATGAGCATCTTCCAGGTGCCAGGGGCAAAAGACTGCTGCATAGAGCTAAACTCTATGTCGAAAAGCCACAACATGCCCGGCTGGCGCGTGGGCCTGTGCGCCGCCAACGCCGAGTTCATCTCGTGGATTCTGAAAGTGCAGAGCAACGTAGAGAGCGGCTTCTTCCGCGGCATACAGATGGCTGCCGCCGCAGCCTACAACAACAGCGACGCGTGGCACTTAGAAGCCAACGTGGAGACCTACGCCCGCCGCCGCCAGCTGGCCGAGGAAATCATGCGGGCACTGGACTGCACCTACGACGAGGGGCAGGTGGGCATGTTCCTCTGGGGGCGCATACCAGAGAAATACCAGACCGAGGAGGAACTCACCGAGCGTGTGCTGCACGAGGCGCGTGTGTTTATCACCCCCGGCTTCATCTTCGGCTCAAATGGCAAGCGCTACATCCGCCTCTCACTCTGCGCCAAGGAGGAGAAGCTAAGACAAGCACTGGAAAGAATCAAACAAACAATATAAACTATGGAATTAGACTTAAAACCCCTGAACCTGCCGAGCGACAACGAGCGTCCGTTCGTGATAGCCGGCCCCTGCTCGGCCGAGACCGAGGAGCAAGTGATGAATACCGCGCGCGAGCTGGCCATGAAGGGTTGCCACAACTTCCGCGCAGGCGTGTGGAAACCGCGCACCAAGCCCGGCGGCTTCGAAGGCAACGGCGAAAAGGCACTGCCCTGGATGAAACGCGTGAAGGAGGAAACGCGCATGCTCATCTCCACCGAGGTGGCCACACCCGAGCACGTGGAGCTGGCCCTGAAGTACGACATGGACATACTGTGGGTGGGAGCGCGCACCTCGGCCAACCCCTTTGCCATGCAGGCCCTGGCCGACGCGCTCAAGGGCGTGGACATTCCCGTCTTCGTGAAAAACCCCGTCAACCCCGACTTGGAGCTGTGGATAGGAGCCATGGAGCGACTCAACCAGGCTGGCGTGAAGCGACTGGGAGCCATCCACCGCGGTTTCTCAAGCTACGAGCAGAAAATCTACCGCAACGCCCCCATGTGGCAGATACCCATTGAGCTACACCGCCGCATACCCGAGCTGCCCATCATCTGCGACCCCTCACACATCGGAGGGCGCCGCGAGCTGGTGGCCCCGCTCTGCCAGCAGGCCATGGACCTGGGCTTCGACGGCCTGATCGTGGAAAGCCACTGCGACCCCGACAAGGCTTGGAGCGATGCCAAGCAACAGGTGACCCCCGACGTGCTGGACTACATACTCTCGCTGCTCGTCATTCGCGACGAGAACACCTCCACCGAGGGCATCACCCAGCTACGCAAGCAAATCGACGAAATCGACAACCAGCTCATGGACCTGCTCTCCAAGCGTATGCGCGTGTGCCGCGAGATAGGCCAGTATAAGAAAGAGCACAACATGACCGTGCTGCAGGCCAACCGCTACAACGAAATCCTCAACAAGCGCGGTGCCCAAGGGTCGCTGCTCGGCATGGGTGCCGAGTTCGTGGCCAAGGTGTTTGAGAGCGTGCACGAGGAGAGCGTGCGCCAGCAGATAGAAATCATCAACCAGTAGACAGACATGAGAATATTAGTCATGGGAGCAGGCAAGATGGGAAGCTTCTTCATCGACCTGCTGAGCTTCGACCACGAGGTGGCCGTCTTCGAGCGCGACCCCAAGCGCATGCGCTTCACCTACAACTGCCAGCGCTTCACCAAGTACGACGAAATAAGAGACTTTGCCCCGGAGCTGGTCATCAACGCCGTAACGCTGAAGTACACCATCCCCGTGTTCCGCGAACTCATACCCTACCTGCCCAAGGAATGTATCATCAGCGACATAGCCTCGGTGAAGACCGACCTCAAGGAGTTCTACGAGCAGACGGGCATGCGCTACGTGTCCACCCACCCCATGTTCGGACCCACCTTCGCCAACCTGCAGCAGCTCTCCGAGGAGAACGCCATCATCATCAGCGAGGGCGACTACATGGGGCGCATCTTCTTCAAGGACCTCTACCAGAAGCTGGGCCTCAACATCTACGAGTACTCCTTCGACGAGCACGACCGCACCGTGGCCTACTCGCTCTCCATCCCCTTCGTGTCGACCTTCGTCTTCGCGGCGGTGATGAAGCACCAGGATGCGCCAGGCACCACCTTCAAGCGCCACATGCGCATAGCCAAGGGCGTGCTCAACGAGGATGACTACCTGCTGCAGGAGATTCTGTTCAATCCCTACACCCACGACCAGGTTTCGCAGATACGCACCGAGCTGAAAGAACTGCTCGAGATCATCGACCACAAGGATGGCGACGGCATGAAGCACTACCTCACCAAGATTCGCGACAACGTGAGGCGCGACATCGAGATTAACCACTGACAGCCAGACGCCTTCGACCAGTAGTACGAAGCAAACGACCAACCAAGCGCCCACAGCCCGCCCACGGCTGTGGGCGCTTGGTTTTACCATCACGACTGCCATGGAGGGCATCGTCACGCCCGACGATTTCAAGCAAGAAGAAAGGCAAATGGTTAATATTAGTATAAAAACGAAGTTATTTTTGGCCGTTTCGCTGCTAATTGCTAACTTTGCAGCTGATTTTTCAAGTTAACTCCCTCGCCCTGCGCTCGGGCAGCGTGGGGATGGGCCGACAAGACGACGGTTCTCGGGCAGGACAGGCATGGCTCATAGGGACAAGTACCATTAAAACAATAAGCATTACATCTATGGCAGAAATGAATTTTGGTGGCGTCATCGAGACAGTGGTCACCAGCAAGGAGTTCTCACTCGAGAAAGCACGTGAAGTATTGAAGGACGAGGTCATCGCCGTCATTGGCTATGGCATCCAGGGACCTGGCCAGGCCTGCAACCTGCGCGACAATGGTTTCAACGTCATCGTAGGCCAGCGCCAGGGAAAGACCTACGAAAAGGCCGTGGCCGACGGCTGGGTGCCGGGCAAGACCCTCTTCTCCATTGAGGAGGCCGCTCAGAAGGGCACCATCCTCTGCATGCTGCTTTCCGACGCGGGCCAGATACAGGTGTGGCCCACCATCAAGCAATACCTCACCGCCGGCAAGACGCTCTACTACAGCCACGGCTTCGCCATCAACTGGAGCGACCGCACGGGCGTCGTTCCGCCGAAGGATGTCGACGTGATCATGGTGGCCCCCAAGGGCAGCGGCACCAGCCTGCGCACCATGTTCTGCGAGGGTCGCGGACTGAACTGCTCCTACGCCGTATACCAGGACGCCTCGGGCAAGGCCAAGGACAAGACGCTGGCCTTCGGCATTGGCATAGGCGCCGGCTACATGTTTGAAACCACCTTCCAGCGCGAGGCTACCAGCGACCTCACAGGCGAGCGCGGCTCGCTCATGGGAGCTATCCAGGGCCTGCTGCTGGCACAGTACGAGGTGCTGCGCGAGCACGGACACACGCCCTCCGAGGCTTTCAACGAGACCGTGGAAGAGCTCACCCAGAGCCTGGGCCCGCTCTTCGGGGCCAAGGGTATGGACTGGATGTATGCCAACTGCTCTACCACCGCACAGCGTGGTGCGCTCGACTGGGCTCCCCGCTTCCACGATGCCATCAAGCCCGTCATGGAGTGGCTCTACTATTCGGTGCTCACTGGCAACGAGGCTCAGATCAGCATCGACGCCAACTCCAAGGCCGACTATCGTGCCGGACTGGAGAAGGAACTCGAGGCCATGCGCAACCAGGAGATGTGGCGCGCTGGCGAGACCGTGCGCAAGCTGCGTCCCGAAAACCAGGAGGACTAACTCTAAAGTCAAGCATTACACATAGCAAGTAATCAAGAGCGAGGAGTGAAGGATTTGCTGCCGCTGCGCCTACGGGTTCGGTCGGAGTGTGACGACAGCAAATTCCTCATTCCTCTTTTTTCTGTTTCGCTTTCCACACATCACCGAATACAACATGAAACGAATCGCTGCACTCTTCTCTTTGCTCTGGATTGCCATCGCCGCCACCGTGTCGGGCGGCTTTGCCGCCAGCGCCGCCACCGCTGAAGGCCAGGTGTGGTGGGGATACTGGAACTCGTCGCAACCACTGCTGCCCCAGGCCACCCTGCCCCAGGGCACCAGCAGCTGCGCCATACGCGTGCTGGCCAGTAGCCAGCCCCTGCTGGTGGGAGGCCAGCTCCACGGACTGCGCTTCTACCTTGGCGACAAGACGGCAGTCACGTCGGCCAAGGTGTGGGTGGCCTCGCGCCTCGACGGCACCTACCTGCTTGAGCAAGACGTGCCGTTGAGCCAGCTGCGCGACCATTTCCACGACGGACAGCCTACTGAGGTGAGCTTCGGCCAAGCCATCGACGTGCTACCAGCCCAGAACGCCTACGCCAACTTCTACGCCGGCTTCACCGTGACCGTGGGCAGCGGCGCCAACTGCCAGCTCATGGCATCAGGCAGCGACCACGCCGCGGCCAACAGCAACCTGTTCAACGGCACACCCATAGAGTCCACCTACGGCCCACTGGCCATGCAGCTACTCGTGAGCGGCCCGCGGCTGCAACCCAGCGCACTGGCCGTGACATCGCCCCTGCGCCTCACGGCCCTGGCCGGCTCGGAAGCAGAGTGGGCTTTCACCGTGACCATGGAGGGCACGAAACCCGTAAGCACCCTGAGCTATGAGGTGAGTGTCGACGGTCAGCAGCTCGTCCAAAGGGAGCTGACGCTCACACAGCCACTGACAGAGCTGGGACAGCCCCTCACACTCACCACCACCCTACCCTTGCCCGCCACGGCCAGCCAATATGCCCTGACCACGACAGTGGCCACCATAGACGGCCAGTCCAACACCAGTGGCAGCCCCGCGGCACAAGCCACCCTGCTCGCCCTCGACCAGGCAGCCACCAAGCGCACGGTGATGGAAGAGTTTACAGGCACGTGGTGCCCCAACTGCGTGCGAGGCATCACGGGCATCGAGCTGCTCAGGCAGGAGTTTGGCCAAAGCTTCATACCCATAGCCGTACATAGCGGCGACCCCATGGAGGTGAAGGACTACGCCACCAGCCCCATCAAGCGCCGCGCCGGCTCGGCACTGCCCGCCTGCTCGGTCGACCGGCTGGTGGACTGCGACCCCTACTTAGGCAACAACCTCTTCGAGCGACGCTTCCAGACCAACGACATCATACGCCAGAGGCTGGCTGAGACAGCGACAGCCGACATCGACGTCACGGCACACTGGAGAGACGCCACCTGCACCGCCATCAGCGTCGACGTGGCCACCACCTATCGCTACTCCTCACCACAGCCGCCCTCGCATCAGCTGGCATTGGTGGTGGTGGCCGACAGCCTCTGCGGCGACGGCAAGGACTGGCTGCAAATCAATGGTCTGGCCGGCGACGACACCTGGGGCGACGACCTCAAGGAGTTCACCGCCGGCGAGCGCAACCTGGCCATGAGCTACGACCACGTGGCCATAGCCGCCGCCGGCATAGCCAACGGCCTGGAGGCGAGCATCGCCGCCCCAATAGTGTGCTCACAACCGCAGCACTACGGCTACACGTTCGACATGAGCAATAACAAGCTTGTGCAGGACAAGGCGCGCCTCTCGGTGGTGGCCATGCTCATCGACACCGAGAGCGGCGTGGTGCTCAATGCCGCCCAAGGCGGCGTGACGGGCAGCGACCTCAACGGAGTCGTTGCCCCGACAGCCAACGAGCCAGGCACCCAGAGGGCTATCTTCGACCTGGCAGGCAGGCGTGTTGCACAGCCTTCAAAGGAGAGCCTCGTCATCGTGCGCAGCGCCGATGGCCAGGTGAGGAAACAAATAATGAGAAATCGCTGACCACCAGCGATTTCTCATTTTCTACTACTTGCTGGTACGATTGATGAAGTCGAGAATCATGGCCACGGCATCGTCCTCGGTCAGGTCGTCCATGGTAATGACGAGGTCGTAGTTGCGCGTGTCGTAGCGCGTGCGGTCGCTGTATTTCCGAAGGTAGGCCTCGCGCCCTTCGTCCACCTCGTCGATGGTGTCGAGGGCTGCCTGGTAGTTCATGCCCTTGCTCATGAGCCGCTCTATGCGGTGCTCAGTGGTGGCCTGGATGAACACGTTGACGCGGTTTTTCCACTCACGGAAGATGAGGAAGGCTGTGCGGCCAGCCACCACGCACGACTCCTCGCGGGCCAGCGACTCGAGTATGTGGCGCTCGGTTTCAAACATCATCGCCGTGGTGGGCTTGCCATCGCCATCGCCACCCGATGCAGGCAGCGACAGGTAGTTTTCCTTGAAGCTTTCCCACCACGACTTCTTGTCGGCCTTTAGCCGCTCTATCTGATCGGCACTCATCCCATACTTTTGGGTAAGTCCCTCAATGATGGCCTTGTCGTAATACTTCACACCCAGGAGCTTGGCAAGCTTGCTGCCCACGGTGTGGCCACCACTGCCCAGCTCACGATTGATGGTAATGACGAATTTCTCGTTTGTTTTCATTGTCTTCTTGTATTTGGCGATGCAAAGGTACGATTTAGCGAGAACAAAACAAAGAAAATCTTTCTTTTTTTGTCGAGCGTGAGTACCTTCGCCTTCTTTTTGAAGGCAGAGTTACGAAATAAGCGAGAGAAAAAGAAAAGAAATAAAGGAATTCAATTTGTTGTACCCAAGAATTATGCAAGAATTTAATAACAGACCCCGCCCCTAACCCCGCCCCTCGAGGGGCGGGGAAAGCCGCTTGCCCGCTACAGAAGTGCATAAGTTGCACTTTACGAAAAATAGTCAGTGCTTTACGAAAAATACCGAGCTGTGCGGCGGTGGAGCGGTGGAGCGGCGGCAACCGCACAGTACCTATTTTTTCACACTGCCGCGAACAAAGGCAAAAATAACTTGAAGGCGCGAAAAAAATACATTATTTTTGCGTCATCGGGAAAAACGTTGTATATTTGCACCACGTTTGCTACCCACTAATGCCCATTGGCGGCCTATCGGCGCTGCCGATGACACCTACAAAGCAAAGCCTGTCGACAGTTGAGGAATATGAAAAAAATACTGATTGTAGCCCTGTGCCTGCTGGCCTTCACGGCCTGCTCCGACGACAACGAGGAGGCAGCGAAGGCCGTCTACCGGAAGCTTATCGAGGGCGAATGGTATAGCCTGACCTACCAGAAGGGCCAGACAGAGAACATACGCCTGATTACTCCCCCCACGG
>Ga0247608_10006553_pt1 | contig 12203 bp, 6 predicted proteins | sample 176DNAGHGlowgp2_FD_193490 | JGI IMG/M metagenome (GOLD analysis project Ga0247608, IMG submission 193490) | Sheep rumen microbial communities from Palmerston North, Manawatu-Wanganui, New Zealand - 1766 DNA GHGlow gp2 | ecosystem: Host-associated > Mammals > Digestive system > Stomach > Rumen ... | reverse complement strand
CGGCCTGATCTTCTCCTGCAAAGTCTGGAAAATCACAAACAACGTTGGAACGACAAAGAGCTGTAGAATCGTACCAATCAACATACCACCAACGGCTGCGGCACCCAGTGTCTGGTTACCATTCTTACCGACACCCGAGGCGAACATCATAGGCAGCAGACCAATGACCATAGCCAGAGATGTCATCAAGATAGGACGCAGACGGGCTGCGGCACCCAATACAGCCGACCACGAGATGGCCATACCCGTCTGACGGCGCTCCAGTGCGAACTGCACAATCAAGATGGCGTTCTTAGCCAACAGGCCGATCAGCATGATGAGTGAAATCTGCATATAGATGTCGTTGGCATGACCAAAGAGCATCGTGAAGAGGAAACAGCCTGCCAGTCCGAAAGGTACGGAGAGTACGACCGACAGCGGCAGGATGTACGACTCGTACTGTGCCGACAAGATCAGATAGATGAAGATGAAGCACAACACGAAGATAAGACCCGTCGTGTTTGAAGCCTTGGCTTCCTCACGCGTCAGACCCTGATACTCGTAGGTATAACCCTGTGGCAGCACGTCGGCAGCCACCTCCTGGGCAGCCTGGATGGCCTCACCCGTCGAGTAGCCGTTGGCCACCGTCGCCGTCACGTTGATACTGGTGAACAGGTTGAAGCGGTTGATGTTCGACGGACCATACACACGTTCCATGCGGCAGAATTCCTGAGCAGGAGCCATGCCTCCGGGCGTGCGTACATATATACTATTAAGCGACTCGGGCGTCATGCGCGTCTCGGGCGAACCCTGAATCATCACACGGTAGAGCTTGCCGTAGGCATTGAAGTTCGAGGCGTACAATCCGCCATAGTAACCCTGCAGCGTGCTGAGCACGGTAGCGGGCGACACACCTGCCTGCTTACACTTGGCCACATCCATGTAAAGCATGTACTGCGGATAGTTGGGGTTGTACGACGTCTGGGCCGTCTGGAACTCAGGACGCTTGTTCAGCTCGGCCAGATAGTCCTTGACAACGCCGAAGAACTTGTCCAGCGAACCACCAGTACGGTCCTGCATCACTATCGACACACCAGAGTTGGCCGAGAAACCAGGAATCATAGGCGGTGCGAAAGCCAGAATCTGGGCATCCTTGATATGGGCTGTCTTGATGAATATCTGGGCAATAACACCCGTCGACTCATAAGGATTCAGGAAGAAGCGGTAGATACCGTCGCCCTGCCACAGTCCGCTGAGTTTCCAGAAGAATCCCTTCTGACGCTCGGCAAACGGCTTCAGCTTGATGATGAACGTGGCCTGGTCGGAACCCGAACCGGCAATGAAGTTATAACCCTGAATCTGCTCACGGCTCTGGATGGCTGGGTCGGCACCAAGAATAGAGTCTACCTGACTGATAATCTGCTTGGTACGCGACACGGAGGTTGCAGGCGGCATGGAAACGGTACAGAAGATGGTACCGGTATCCTCGTCAGGCACCAGACCTGACTTAGCGGTGAACATCGTCGTAGTCAGCACGGCTATACCAATGACTACCGTCAGCAGAATCAGAATGGGTTTGCGTACCAGTTTCTCGACAGAACCTTTATATTTGCCCAACACCTTGTCATAAGCCGTATTGAAAGCCATGTGGAAACGGTCGACACGCGACAGCTTCCGCTCGTGGCCCTCTTTGTCGTGGGGCTTCAAGAAGATGGCACACAGGGCAGGTGACAGCGTCAAGGCGTTCAGAGCCGAGATGAAGATGGACACAGCCATCGTCACACCAAACTCGCGATAGAACGAACCTGACGTACCGCCAATGAACGATACGGGGATGAACACCGAGGCCATCACCAACGTGATAGAGATGATAGCGCCTGAGATTTCGTTCATGGCGTCGATAGAGGCCGTCAGCGTCGACTTATATCCCTGGTCCAGCTTGGCATGCACAGCCTCGACGACCACAATGGCGTCGTCCACCACAATGGCAATAGCCAGCAGCAAGGCCGACAGCGTCAGCAGGTTGATAGAGAATCCGAATACCGACAGGAAGAAGAACGTACCTACCAGCGACACTGGCACGGCAATCAGAGGAATCAGCGTCGAGCGCCAGTCCTGCAGGAAGACGTAAATCACGATGAACACCAGTATCAGCGTGAAGAACAGGGTGAACACCACCTCTTCGATAGACGCATAGAGGAACTCCGTGACGTCGTAGTTTATCTTATAGGTCATGCCCGGAGGGAACAGTTTGGCCTGCTCCTCGAGCTCGGCTTTCACCTGCTTGGCAATTTCGTTGGCGTTCGAACCGGCAATCTGCTGCACCATACCCAGCACCGACGGAATGTTGTTGTTCTTCATCGATACGGAATACTGCTGACCGCCCAATTCGATGCGTGCCACGTCCTTCAACTTCAGCGTCTGTCCGTTGACATCGCTGGAGATGATGATGTTGCCGAACTCCTCGGCACTCTTCAGACGTCCGGTATAGCGCATCGAGTACTCGTAAGCCACGTCAGCCTGGTCGCCGAACGTACCGGGCGCAGCCTCAATATTCTGCTCGGCCAGCACATTCGCAATGTCAGAAGGCATCAGGTTGTACTGCTTCATCACCTCGGGCTTCAGCCAAATACGCATGGCGTAGGTCTTCAGACCTGGCGACTGAACGTCACCCACACCCTGAATACGCTTGATAGCCGGAATAATATTGATGTTGTTATAGTTCGTCAGGAACTCGTCGTCGTAACGACCGTCACTGGTCAACGTAAACATCAGCACCTGGGAGGTCTGACGCTTCTGCACCGTCACACCGATACGGGTCACCTCGGCAGGCAACAAGGCCTGAGCCTGCTGCACACGGTTCTGCACGTTGACGGCACACATATCAGGGTTCATGCCCTGGCGGAACAGCACACTGATTTGTGCCGAACCAGCACCGGCGGTAGACGAGATATAGTCCATACCTTCCACACCGTTGATGCTCTCTTCCAACGGCGTGATGACTGAGTTCTTCACCGTCTCAGCGTCAGCACCCGGATAGCTGGTCCACACCGCTACCGTAGGAGGCGCGATGTTAGGGTACTGCTCGATAGGCAGTGAAATCAGTCCAATGACACCCAATAGCACGATGAGGATAGAAATCACCGTCGACAGCACCGGGCGTTTGATAAAATTCGTAAAAGTCATACTTTACTTACTATTTGACAATTTACAACTTATTTCTTGATAGAATTGACAATGTCACCAGCAGACATGGCCTTGGCCTGCTCTGATATTTTCTGCTGATAGCGCTCGGGCGTGATGGGCTTGATTTCCATACCGTCAGTCAGTTTGGTGATACCATTGGTCACGTACTTGTCGCCAGTCTTCAGACCTTCAGTCACGATATAGTTCACACCGTCGTTCTGGGCGTCGACCTTGATTTCGCTGTACTTCACCTTATTGTCGCTGCCTAAAAGATAGACGAACTTCTTGTTCTGGACTTCAGAGACACAACTCTGAGGAATGATGATGACATCATTGGCCAGACGGGGAATGATAATCGTACCGGCACCACCGCTCTTCAGCAACTTCTCAGGATTCTGGAACAAAGCAATCAGCTGTACAGAACCGGTAGCCTGATCGATAACACCACTCATCTTAGTAACCTTACCCTCATGGCCATAGATACTGCCGTCAGCTAACTGCAACTTGACACTGGGGAGCGTCTGCAAACCAGCAACCTGTAACTGCATAGCAGCCTTCTCAGTGACAGAAAAATACACCTCCATAGACGAGATATTGGATACCGTTGTCAATACATTGGCATTGTTCACCAGCGCACCTTTCTTGTAAGGCAGCGTACCAACAACACCTGAGGCAGGACTCTTCACGTAGCTATAACTCAGTTGTTCCTTAGCTGAAGCCAGAGAGGCCTGAGACTGAGCCAGCTGAGCCTGAGCAACCTCATAGTTGTTCTGAGCTGTCTGCAACTCATAGTCGCCAACGACCTTTGCCTCGTGCAGCTTCTGCGCATTCTCGTAGGTCAACTTAGCGGTATTACACTGCTGCTGAGCAGTATTCACGGCAGCCTGAGCCTGACGCACCTGCTGCGTTGCTGTCTCATTATCAAGCACGAAGAGCACCTGACCAGCACCCACCGTCTGACCTTCCTTCACATTGATTTGCGTTATGAAACCCTGAACTTTCGGACGGATTTCAACGTCCTGCACACCTTTGATAGTAGCAGGGTAAGTGCTCTGCATATCGGCACTCGATGTTCCTACAGCCACAACGGGATACTCGTTATCGCCGAACTGGGGACGGCCACCGCCACCACCACAAGAAACCAGCGTTGCAGCAATAGCTGCAAGCGTCATCATTTTTTTCATTTTCATACCTATAAATAACATTTGTTCGAATATTCGCTTTCTCCAAAACCTCCTTTAAGAGGAAAAACCTAAAACATACGTTTCGGTTTTCAGTTTGCAAAAGTACAAAAAAAAGAGCATACCTATATTATAGGTACGCTACTTTTAACATTATTTGTCGCTTTTTTACGCTATAGGAAACAATAATTTACTTATCAATCCTCAGTACAGGAGCAATATTATTGCATGGTTTCGGCAACTGAACAACAAGTCCTTCTGTCGTTTGTGTAGCCTTTAACACACCATAGCCCAACAGATAAACCTTCTTGATAGCCTTACGAAAATCAGGGTTACCCTTGGCCAGCGACTTAATCGTCAACTGACCTTCGCGAGGCCAACCCATCGCCGTAACGTAAAGAAACTTCTTAGTCTGATTAAAACGGATATCACGCGAATCCATGCCGTTATACTGCCCGTCATTAAAGCCCTGTGCATTCATTTTAATGCTTTTCTCAGCCACAGGTCCTTCACCAAATCGCACCCACGGACGCGTGCCGAAAATACTTTCACCGTTCTGCGTCATCCAGGCCTCCAGCTCGTCTAGGAAGCGAGCTGCTTTTTCATCATAAGTACCGTCTGCACGCAAGGGAATATTCAACAGCAGATTGCCGTTCTTCGACACAATATCTACCAACTGTTTGACCATGTTCTGTGCCGACTTATAGCCTCGTTCGTAGCGGCTGGTATTATAGTGCCAGTCGCCGATGCAGTTGCACGTCTGCCAAGGTTCAGCAATGATCTCATTAGGAGCACCACGTTCCACATCCCATGTCAAAGCTTTTCGTTGTCCATCGTTCAATATCTTGCCAAATACAACTCCACGCGGATTCTTATTATAAAGGTGTGTAGCTATCTTCAAACCGCAGTCGCTCAAGGGATAGAAAGGCAATACCGTCACGTCAAAGTAAATCAAATCTGGTTCGTAGCGGTTGATGGCATCGATCGTACGGTTATAGAAATTTGTCACAAATGCCTGAGATGGCGGACAAGCACCGTGACTCCAGTCCCACTGGCTGTGAATAGCGTTGTGCCATGATTGTCACCACCACGCCACTCAATAACCATATTAAACAAAACTTCTTCATCAACTGTTGATTAAGCTAAATCAGGGGACGGAGCAATCATCTCCGACCCCTGATGTATGAGTCATATCATGAGGATTAGTCTTCCAGCTCGATGGGCTTATACTTTGGCACAAGAGCCTTCATGATACACCAGCCGATGAGGTAGGCAACGGCACAGATGCAGAACACTACCATATAGGCAGCGGGCTTGCCTTCGAAGCCGAAGAACTGGAAGGCAGCACCCTGGTCTGCAGCCCAGTCGAAGAACTTACCAGAGCCAAGGTTGATGGACATAGAGCCGATACCGCCAGCCATCGTACCAAGACCAACGATGGTACCAATAGTGCTCTTGGGGAACATGTCGCCAATGGTCGAGAAGAGGTTGGCAGACCAAGCCTGATGACCAGCACCTAGCAGACCGATCAAGACGGCAGGCCACCAAGCACTGTAAGCGCCCATAGGCTGAGCGAAGAGACCCAGTACGGGGAAGCAGGCGAAGATAAACATGGCACGCATGCGGCCCAGATAGGGATTCATGCCCTTCTTGTCGACGAAGTACGTGGGCAGATAGCCACCACCGATAGAGAGGACGGTAACGATAGCATAAAGCGTGAAGATGAGAGCAATACCCATAGCCGAGTCGGAGGTATAGCCATACTGATCGCTGAAATATGCAGGTGCCCAGAACAGGAAGAACCACCACACACCATCGGTCATGAACTTACCAACAAGGAACGACCATGTCTGCTTGTAGGTGAAGCACTTGAAGAACGGAATGGTCTTCTCCTCCTTCTGGTTGTCGCGATCCTGAGCCTCAGCGATATCGTTGTCCTGCTCAATGTAGTTGAGTTCGGCCTGATTGACACGCGGATTCTTGGCGGGTTTGTCGTAGAGCAAAGTCCACAGTCCCATCCAGATGAAACCTAAGGCACCAATAATGATGAAAGCCATCTCCCAACCCCAGGCACGAGCCAAGAGGGGAATAGTAGCAGGAGCTGCCAGTGCACCAACAGAGGCACCGCTATTGAAGATAGAGGTAGAGAAGGCGCGATCCTTCTTGGGGAAGTACTCAGCCGTAGCCTTGATGGCAGCAGGGAAGTTACCTGCCTCACCGACAGCCAGAATCAAACGGCATGAGAGGAACAGCCATACAGAGATGGTGGCAATGGCCACAGCGGCATCACCCGTCAACTGACCCAGCTGAGCCACAGAGTCATAACCCTCAACGGTCATAGCCACCCAACCGCAACCAGCGTGGAGCACGGCACCCAGCGACCATACGAAGATAGCGATGAGGTAACCCTTCTTGGTACCCATCCAGTCGATGAACTTACCTGCGAAGAGGTTGGCAATGGCATAAAACAGCGAGAACATACCGGTAATGGTACCGTAGTCGCCATCGGTCCAGTGGAACTCGGGGGCAATAAAATCCTTCCATGTGAGAGACAGAACCTGACGGTCCATGTAGTTAATAGTGGTTGCCAAAAAGAGCAACGCACAGATGACCCAACGGAAATTGGACATCTTGGTAGTTTGTACTGCAGACATAATGCTATTTAATGATTTTAGAGATTACTTAATATCGATAACGGGAATATTGTCTTTGTCGTTGTAGTAGAGGTTCTCACCAGCCATACCCCAAATAAAGGTGTAGTAGTAGGTACCGGCAGCAGCATGCATCGACCATTCGGGCGACATAATAGCCTGCTCGTTGTGGAGCCAAACCACGCGGCTCTCATCGGGCTGGCCCATGATGTGACTGATAGTCTGAGCCTCGGGAAGGTTGAAGTAATAGTAGGCCTCAATACGGCGACCATGAGTGTGAGGAGGCATGGTATTCCAAGCTGCACCAGGGTTGAGTTGCGTCAGACCGAGCTGCAACTGGCAGGGGCCTTCCTCAAGAACGTCATTGACGATGAGCTTGTAAACGGTGCGGTTGTTGCACTCCTCTAGCGAGCCGACAGGACCCCAGACAGCAGCCTTCAACGAGCCCTTACGACCGTCGAGAGTAATCCATTGCGTCTTGAAATGCTGGTGGGCTGTGGCAGAATTCAGATAGAACTTAGCAGGCTTGGAGGCGTCCTTAGAACGGAACAGCACTTCTTTGTTGCAGTCGAGGGAGTTCCCCTTCTTGTCCTTGCCCAGATGGCCACGACCGATGTAGAGGGCCTCTTTAGGCTGGAGAGGATATTCCTTGCCATCAACAATGACAAGACCTTCGCCCAGGCCGCAGTTGACAACACCAATCTCACGGTTGTAGAGGAAATACTTGTCCTTGATGCCTGGATCGACGTCGAGACCCAACTCCCAGAAGTTCTCAAGTTTCAGGGTTTTGTTGACAGGCATGGCACCACCGAAAATAAAACGGTCATAGTGGCTGTAGGTAAGCAGAATGGAATCGGGCGACATGACCTTTTCCATAACGAAGCGCTCACGGAGCATCTTGGTGTCGTAATGCTTGACATCCTCAGGATGGCAGGCAGTCTGGAAACGAACGTGCTGGGCACCAACGTAACGGTCAGCTTCCTGTGCACTGACTGAAAGCGAGAGGGCTAGTGCCCCAGCAATAGAAAGAATTGTCTTTTTCATCATGTTTCTTATTTATTATTATGCATTCTTCTTGTTTTCTGCAGCGATACGCATACGGTTCCAAACAACCATAGCGATAGTAATCAGGGTGAGGATGCCGGCTCCGATATAGGCCAAGCTGTCAACACACTTGTAGATGACCCATCCGAAGAGTGATGAGGCAAAGTCAAGAGCACCAGCCTGGAAGCCCTCGGGAATCTTGGCTGCAGGATCTTGCGTCTGGGCATAGACAGTCTGGGCTGCCTGTGTGAAGGCAGGAGCCATATCAGTGACAAACCATAGGCCGATGCCAACAGCAACAAGACCTATAATCAAGGTCTTTACCACGTTACCCTTCGTATAAGGCAGTACCATCACGAAGACGTAGAACATACCAGCCAGTGAGGCCAGTGGCAGGAACTCATTGCCTGGCAAGGCAACAGCCATCAACAGTGCCAAAGGAATCAGTATCAGCGAAGCAACGAGCGTGGTGGGATGACCAATGACCAACGCAGGCGACATGCCGATATACACTTTCTTTCCAGCCCACTTCTTCTGAACGACTTCCTGCGTCTTCTCAGCGATAGGCTTCAGACCGTCGATGAAAAGTTTTGTAATACGCGGAATGAGTTCCATCACAGCACCCATCGTCACACCCAGGAAGAGCACTTTCTTGATGTCCAGCTGGGCTACCGCACCTATCAAGGCTCCTACAATGACACCCAGCACGATTGGCTCACCCAGCACACCGAACTTTTTCTTCAGACCCTCGGCATCAATATCAAGCTTAGAGAATCCTGGAATCTTATCAAGCAACCAGTTGATACCGATAGCAAAAGCCGTAAAACTCTGACAGAAAGGCTGTGGGATGGAGATACCATCCATATCGTCATAATAACCTTGGAATTTGTCTGCCGTCAAGTCGGCCATCACCAACGTAATGATGTAGCAGACGATTGCTGCGAAATAGCCCCATGCAAGACTCTCCCCCGTCACAAAATATGCAACAGCACCAATAAAGGCAAAGTGCCAGTAGTTCCACAGGTCGATATTGACCGTACGTGTACAACCCGTAACCAGCAGCAAGAAGTTGACGCCTAGACAGATAGGGATAATCAGTGCACCGACGGCAGTATTATAAGCCACAGCGGCAGCTGCAGGCCAACCCATGTCGAACACACCGAGTTGCAGGTCGTAAAGACTGGAAATCTCTGAGAGCGGACTGCCAAAATTGTTGGTCAGCAAAGCTGTCACGATACCAAGACCCACAAAACCGACACCTACGTAGAGGCCAGACTTGAGTGCTTTTCCAAACTTCATGCCTATACAGAGGCCAATGATAGTAAACAGGATGGGCATCATGACCGATGCACCTAGACTGATAATGTAACTAAAGACTTGTTCCATTTGTTTTTTAAATATCGATATTTTTGTTCGTTTTAGCCTATTTGCTTGCAAAGGTAATAAAAAATCAGCGAAAGACGTGCATCTTTCACTGATTTTTATTACTAAAACGTTTTCATTCAGTCTTGGAAGTATACTTTCTTGACACGATTTGACACGCTGGTAAGCACTTCATAGGGGATTGTCTGCAACACATCGCTTAACACAGTAGCAGGCAGATGCTCACCGAAAATCTCCACTTGGTCACCTTCATGAACGTCGGAAATATCCGTCACGTCAATCATAGCAACATCCATGCAGATGTTGCCCACGTATGGTGCCTTCTGACCATTTACCAGACAATAGCAGGCACCACGTCCCAAATGGCGGTTCAGTCCATCAGCATAGCCGATAGGTATGGCAGCAATGAGACTGTCGCGCGTCAGGACACCCTTACGACTATAGCCCACCGTTTCCTCCTTAGGTACATTTCGCAATTGAAGGATGGTGGTCTTGAGCGTTGACACAGGACGTAAGCTGCTCGCCCTTTCCTCTCTAGGGTCATAGCCGTAAAGGCCAAGGCCAAGACGACACATATCCAACTGACGCTCAGGGAAATGCTGTATAGCTGCCGAGTTGTCCATATGACGCAGAATCTTGTGACTGAAAGCTGCCTGCAGTCGACGGCTGGCCTTATCAAACTTCTCGAACTGCATGGCCGAGAAGTTATCGAAATCGTCGCTATCAGAGCCAACAAAATGTGAGAAGACAGAACGCGGAATAATCGCATTTTGACCACGGAGACGCTGGATGACTTTATCGATATCTTTCTCAGGATCAAAACCCAAACGATGCATACCCGTATCGAGTTTTATATGTACAGGCCATCCCGTAATACCCTGTTGTTCAGCAGCATGAATAAGGGCATCCATCAGTCGGAACGAGTAAACCTCAGGCTCTAAGTCATAGTCGAACATCGTCTTGAAGGCCGTCATCTCAGGATTCATGATCATAATGTTCTGCGTGATGCCGTTACGTCGCAGGGTGACGCCCTCGTCAGCCACAGCCACAGCCAGATAGTCAACACGATGCTCCTGAAGTGTCTTGGCCACCTCGACAGCACCAGCACCATAGGCGTCAGCCTTCACCATACACACGAGCTTGGTCTCTGGTTTCAGGAACGAACGATAATAGTTCAGATTGTCAACAACGGCATTAAGGTTTACCTCGAGGATGGTCTCGTGTACTTTTTGTTCTAAACGTTCCGTAATACGGTCGAAGCCGAAGGGACGGGCACCCTTAATCAGAATAACTTCATCGTGGAGCTGGTGCAACAGGTCGCTTTGCAGGAATGCTTCGGTGGTAGCAAAGAAGGATTGCTCGCTAAGCGTAAAGACACTACGCTGGGCACTGATATTGGGGCCTATCGCAATCAGACGCTTGACGCCACGCTCCAAACACAGACCATTTACCTCACGATAGAGTTCATAGTCGTTTTGGCCACTCTGATAGATATCGCTCAATATCAGCGTACGCTGTGTCTCCTCACGGCGTGCCATGAAGTCGAGGGCGATATCAAGGGAGTTAACGTCTGAATTGTACGAGTCATTGATGAGCGTACAGCCATGCTGACCCTCCTTGACTTCCAGGCGCATGGCTACTGGTTCCAGGCGCTGCATACGCTCAGCCAGGTTTTCTGGAGTTACACCCAAATGCAAGGCTACGGCAGCACAGGCAAACGAACACTGCAGTGAAGCCTCATCAAAGAAAGGCAAACTGTATTGTCCTCGCGTTCCTTTATATATATAAGATATCTGGCTCTTGGTTCTTGGATCTTGGCCCTTGGCTAAAGACCCATTGCTAACTGCCTCGATATAGAGGGGAGCCGACTGATTATCCCTACTCCACCCTATCTTCTCACCTTTAAAGCCGAAACGACGGATGCAACGCGAGATAATGTCATCATCACTATTGTAAACCAAGACCTTAGCGCCGTCGAAGAGGCGCATTTTCTCCATGCATTTCTCCTCTAGCGAACGGAAGTTCTCCTGATGAGCCGCGCCTAAGGAAGTGAGCACACCGATAGTCGGTTGAATAATATCGCTCAAGGCCTCCATCTCGCCCATCTGGCTAATACCAGCCTCAAAAAGTCCTATTTCCGTCTGTTCGTTGAGGAGCCATACTGATAGGGGTACACCAATCTGCGAGTTGAAACTCTTGGGGGAACGCGTCACAGAGAACTGCGGCGAGAGCAACTGATAAAGCCACTCCTTAACCATCGTCTTGCCGTTACTACCCGTCAGTCCCACGATGGGGATATCAAATTCGTCGCGATGACGCTCGGCCAAGCGCTGAAGAGCAGCCAAGGGTGAAGGAACAACAAGGAAATTAGCGTCGGGGTATAAATCCGCAGATGATTCTGCGGGCACAGTGGCAACTACGAAGTTGCGGACGCCACGACGGTAGAGGTCGGCAATATAGCGATGACCGTCATTGCGAGCAGTCTTCAAAGCAAAGAACAGCGTTTCCTCAGGGAAACAAAGGGAGCGGCTATCAGTGAGCAGCCACCCTATCTGCGCATCGGACGTACCGATACGTCGCGCTCCTATGAGCGTCGTAATCTTTTCAATATTGTAATTCATAATGCAAAATTACTGTATTTTTTCCTTATAGCCTCTACTTTTAACAATGTTTTATCCATAAAAGCCCGATATTCCTCAGAATCGGGATTGAAGGGCTTATGGTCCAAGGCCTGTTTCAGAGGGCGCCATTCGTTCAGAAAGGTTTTGGCCTCTGAAGA
>Ga0247608_10006552_pt1 | contig 12204 bp, 10 predicted proteins | sample 176DNAGHGlowgp2_FD_193490 | JGI IMG/M metagenome (GOLD analysis project Ga0247608, IMG submission 193490) | Sheep rumen microbial communities from Palmerston North, Manawatu-Wanganui, New Zealand - 1766 DNA GHGlow gp2 | ecosystem: Host-associated > Mammals > Digestive system > Stomach > Rumen ... | reverse complement strand
AAGCAGAGCAAGTTTGCTGATGAACGAGGACAAGAGGTTCTGCCTCAATTGCTTGTCGCCAAAGGCGTGCAGGCCTGACTTTTCCTGTCAAGGCATGAAGATGGCGCGCTTTATCAGGTAGTAGACAATCCAGTATCGGTAGGCAAGCTTCTGTCGCAAGGAGAGCGGACTTTTCCCAGTGGTGAGCGTCGAAGCGTTGGCATCGTGCCGTCGATAATACATGAGGCTGTCGGGTATGAAGGCAGTCTTGAAGAAGTGGTCGGCCACCTGGCCTATCCAGTAGTCGTGCATGACGATGCGGGGCGGAAAGGGCAGCAGCCGCTTGAGTATGGTGCTGCGAAAAGCAGTGCAGCAGCCCACGTAAGTGGTGTGGTAGATGGTGTGTAGGAATCCCGTGTGCGGCGGCGTGTCGCCCTGTAGCGTGTGGCCTGTGGGCTGTAGGTTGGCATCGGTGATGGTTGCATCGCTCACCACGAGGTCTACGCTGAGTGTCCTCATGGCCTCTATCATGCGCTCCACCTTATTGGGTTTCCACACGTCGTCCTGATCGGAAAGGAACAGGAATTCGCCTCTGGCGTGTGCTATGGCGTTTTCGAAGTTGTAGGTCAGTCCGCGCTGCGGCCCGTCGAGCAGTCTGATGCGTGGGTCGTTGTAGGCTTTAAGCAAGTCCAGGGTGTGGTCTGTGGAGCCGTCGTCTGACACGACGAGTTCGTCGTCGTCGTGGAGCTGGCTGAGGATGGAGTCTACCTGCTCGCGGATGAATCTCTCGCCATTGTAGGTGGCCATACAGACGCTGATCATGGTGGTTGGGGTTTGGAATATCCCGGCGGCAAAACCGCCGGGCACAGTAGGGTTATTCTTGGTTTTGAAGGAGCTGCCTGACCGCCTGTAGCAAGGCGTTGGGCTGGTTAGTGGCGATTTGTATGGCTTGGCGGCAGCCTGCAGCCATGCCTGCCTCTTGGTCTCGGTTGCTATCGCCTATCATGTAGGAGTGGGCGAGGTCTATGTTCCACTGGCTGGCGGCCTGGAGCAGCAGTCCGGGCTTAGGCTTGCGACAGAGGCAGTCTACCTTGTATTCTGGGCGCTCCTCAGGGTAGCCCCGGTCAGGATGGTGTGGACAGTAGTAGATGGCATTGAGATAGGCTTGCTGCTGGCCAAGCATAGTCTCGAGCGTAGCGTGGATGTGCTCAAGCTGCTCTATGGTGCAAAGGTTGCGCGCTATGACGGGCTGGTTGGTGACTACTATGGCGAGGTATCCGCTGCGATTGATGAGCCTGATGGCCTCGGCGGCTCCCTCGATGAGCTGTAGCTGTTCAGGATGGCAGAGCAGGTTGACCTCGCGGTTGATGGTACCATCGCGGTCGAGGAAGATGGCCGGACGCGGGTGGCTGTGGTTGAAGCGCGCCACGATGCCTGTGCGCACGTCGTTGCAGACGGCCTCGTAGCGGTCGGGCGTACCCATGTCCTTGATGTATTCGGCGGTGACGTGTGCACGTAGCTTCATGCCTGCGGCTATGGCTGCGGGCAGCACGTCGCGCTCTATGTGGCTCTTGGGCTGATGGGGTATGCAGCCGAGCAGGCGCGGCGAGAGTATGAAGAGCGAGGCATTGACCAGGTTGCGGCAGACGAGGCCTGGGGCGTGTGGCTTGTGGTGTATGGTGCGTATGAAGCCTTGCTGGTCCAGCTCCACGAGGTCGGAGTCGTAGGGATGGTCGTTGGGATGGACGAGCAGTGTGGCATCGGCGTGGCTTTCAACGTGGGTCTTCAGCATGGCGTCGAGGTCGATGTCCATGACCGTGTCGCCGTAGAACACGAAGAAGTCGTCGGTGAGCTGTTCCCTAAGCAGCGCCAGAGCGCCAGCCGTTCCCATGGGCTGCTGCTCATGGAAATAGTTGATGTCGACGCCCCATCGGCTCCCGTCGCCGAAGTAGTCGACGATATGCGTGCCGAGGTGGCCGACGATGAAGAGGAATTGCGTGATGCCATAGCGCTTGGCCATGAGTAGCTGCCTCTCGAGCACTGGCATGCCGTCGACGGGTATCATGGCCTTGGGTATCTCGCTGTTGACCGAGGCTATGCGCGTGCCTTTCCCTCCGGCAATGACCACTACTTGCATGGCTTTTCGTGTCCGAAGAGGTTAGACTCAACGATGCAGCAGATGATGTGGCCAATAAGGGTCTGACATTCCTGTATACGCGGTGTCTGCGTGCTGGGAATCTTCACCACGTAGTCCCACTCGTCCATGGGACAGGGGCGCTGGCCTATGAGGGCCACGCTGGCAATGCCGCGCTGTCGGCATACGGGCAGCGCCTTGACCAGGTTGCGCGAGTAGCCCGAGGTAGATATTCCCACGAGCACGTCGCCCTTCACCCCCTGTGCCTGGAGCTGCCGTGCGAAGATGTCGGAGTAGTCCATGTCGTTGCTTATGGCAGTGATGATGCTGGTGTCGGTGGTGAGGGCTATGGAGGGCAGTGCAGGGCGGTCGAAGTAGAACTTGCTGACCATCTCGCCAGCCATGTGCTGCGCGTCGGCGGCGCTTCCTCCATTGCCAGCCCAGAGTATCTTGTTGCCGCGCCGATAGGCCTCGGTGCAGACGTCGGCAATGCGCTGTATGCAGCCCATGGCCTGCTCGTCGGCCAGCAGGGCCTGCTTCACGTCTATCGACTCTTGTACGTGGCTGTAGACGATGTCGAGAGTATTCATAGTTTTAGATGTTTTTCTGTTTTCTGTATGGCTGTTTCTCACCAGTGCTGGTCAACGGGCCATGAGGTGGCTAATGTCGTCGGTGGGATAGATTTTCCACCCGTGGGCCCCGCCTTCAGTGAACTGGAAGGGCATGACCGTGCCGCCCAGCGCCTTGAGTGCCTGTTCCACGTCTTTTTTCCTGGTGGGTTCAACAACAAACATGATGAAGCCCCCGCCACCTGCGCCCGACACCTTGCCGGCCTTGGCACCGGAGGCCATGGCTACATCCATGGCTTGCTGTATGATGGGGTTGGTGATTTGGGAGGCCATCTGCTTCTTGCTCTCCCATCCCCTGCGCAGTATGTCGGCAAAAGAGTTGATGTCGCCCTTGAGTATGGCCAGCTTCATGTCCTTGGCGCTTTCCTTTATTTTGTGCATAGCCTCCACAGCTGGCGTGTTGCCCTGTGAGGTGTTGCGCTGCTGCTCGTCTATGATTTGTGCGCTGCTTCTCGACTTGCCAGTGAAGTAGAGCAACATGGATGCCTCAAGCTCGTCGAGTATCCAGCGCTTTATTTTCAGGGGATTGACGATGACGATGTCGTTTTTCAGGAACTCCATGTAGTTGAAGCCTCCGAAGGCGGCGGCATACTGGTCTTGCTTTCCGCCGGAGAGCATGAGGTCCTTGCGCTCTATCTCGTAGGCCAGGCGCGAGATTTCGTAGTCGCCTAATGGCAGGCTGAGCCACTCGACGAAGGCCTTGAGTATGCACACCACCATGGTCGACGATGTGCCCAGCCCAGAGCCTGCTGGCGCGTCGTTGTAGGTGGTGATGGTGAACGAGAGTGGTTCGAGGCCGAACTCTCTCAGTATGCGGTTGTAGACGCCCTTGATGAGCAGTGCCCCGCCCGTGGTGCAGTCGAGGTACGCTGTCGAGGGGAAGCTCTCGTGGCAGTCGGAGTCTATGGAGTGTATGGTGATGGTATGGTCGGCTGTCTCCTCTATGGTGCAATAGGCATAGAGGTTGATGGTGGCGTTGAGCACCAGCCCGCCATACATGTCGCTGTATGGTGACACGTCGGAACCTCCGCCGGCCAATCCCAGTCGCAATGGGGCCTTACTTCTGATAATCATATTACTTATCTAACGGAGCAAAGACATGATTATTGTGTCGGCTTGCGAACTCTGTGCAGTCTATTCTTCAAGAAAGCGCTTGAACTTGTCGCGGATGACCTCGTAGGAGTAGTTCTTACGTATGTAGCCTATCGACTTCTCGCCCTCACTCTTCCTCTGCTCGGGATGGTCGAGCAGCTGAGAAATCTGGCTCACCATGTCGTCGTCGCTTTCTGCCACGTGCGGCTGTCCCTCTTCAGCCACGAGGCCTTCGAAGCCTATGGGCGTTGTCACCACGCAGGCACCTATGGCCAGGGCCTGGAGTATCTTGTTCTGCAGGCCAGAGCCAGACTGCATGGGCGTGACAACGACCGAGGCCATTTCCAGGTAGCTCCAGATGTCGTCCACCCAGCCGGTGACCTCGACGTGCTCACTGGCCAGGGCCTTGACGCTGGGTGCCGGTGTCTTGCCCACGATGTAGAACTTCAGGTCGGGGTAGCGCTCCAGCAGCCTGGGCATGATGTTGTGGCAGAAATAGACGGCAGCGGTGATGTTGGGCTGGTAGTTCATGGCTCCCACAAAGACCAGGTTGCGAGCCTTGGCATCGTGCTTCATGGCACGCCCTTGGGGCACCTGCACAAAGTTCTCGATGACGGCTATCTTCTCCTTGTGGCCCGTCTGCTGCTCAATGTAGTCGCAGTCCTTGGCCGAGACGATGAGCTTTTTGTCGAAGACGGGAAGCATCTTCTGCTCGTAGCGCGCGCAACGCACGGCGTCGATCTTGTAAATGTAATGCCAAAGGCCACGCGACTCCGACACAAGCGAGGCAAAGTTCATGGACAGGGAATCGACGATGTTCCAGATTTTGTAGCCACCAAGCCGGTAGGCATATTCGGTGGTGCGCATGTTGTGGCAGTATAGTATGTCGTAGTCGGCCTGGTGGGCGCTCACCCATTTGGCCAGTGGCGTGGTGTAGTAGTAGTTCACCTGTAGCGGCAGCCGGTTGGTAAATATTCCCTTGATCACCGACAGGTAGGACTGTAGCTTTGTCACCTTAAATATATATATGTGGCTGCAAAGGCCTGCCAACCCTTTGCTCACCTGGTCCAAGTCATCGTTCTCAGATATGTAGGCGAGGTCTACCGAATAGCCCAAGTCATGGAAGAAGCGCAGGTACTGGTTGGTGCCTATCGCTGCCCCATCTCTGACAGGAAATGGGGATTTGGAGTTGAGAAACAATACTCTTTTCACATTATTTTCTTTTTTGCGGCTGCAAAGGTAGCTAAATTTTGCCTATTTACAAAATATTTTATTACCTTTGCAGCCGCTATGGAGAAAAAAGTAGAAAAAAACGGTGGACATAGCAATAAAACGCAATAGATAGCGTTAATTAATTACAAGAAATAAGAAAAACAGCAAACAAGTATCTATGACGATTCATAAAAGTGGATATGTTATCGACGGCATGAATGGCTTTGAGCGCAACACCAAGAGAGCGTTCGACTTTGTGGTAGCCCTGATATGCCTGCTCGTCTTCTCTCCACTCTTCCTCTACTGCTACATTGCCATTCGCCGGGAAAAGAACGGCCCGGTCATCTACCGCCAGGAGCGCATAGGCCGCTTCGGAAGGCCATTCTTCATCTATAAGTTCCGCAGCATGGTGGTCGATGCCGAGACCAGTGGCCCCAAGCTGTGCAGCGCCGACGAGGACCAGCGGCTCACCAAGATTGGACGCTTCCTGCGCAACCACCACCTCGACGAGCTGCCCCAGTTCTGGAACGTGCTCAAGGGCGAGATGTCGTTCGTGGGTCCCAGGCCAGAGAGGAAGTTCTTTATCGACCAGATTATGGAGCACGACAACCGCTACCAGTATCTCTACCAGGTTCGTCCCGGCATTACTTCGCTTGCCACACTCTATAACGGCTATACCGACACCATGGAGAAAATGCTCAAGCGCCTTGAGATGGACCTTTACTACCTGGAGCACCGCTCCTGGTGGCTCGACCTAAAGATTATCGGCCTCACCTTCCTCAACATAGCCTTTGGGAAGAAGATTTAGAGGAATGCCCCGGCAGATGGCAAGTTGCCTGTTCTAACCCCATCTTTTCCTTATTCCATCACGCTCTGAGCCAGTTGCGCGAACATCGTGTCGCAACTGGCGGCGGCTGCGCATGGCTAAGTGCCATGGGCTGCCAGTGAGGCTGGCCAGGAGGAGCAGCCCACCCTACCCTGCGTGGTCGAGCATGAGACGTATCTCCTGGTCGCTGACGGCAGCCCGGCGGAGCAGGTCGTAGCCGTCGCCGAAGAACTCGTGGCGAAGGGCCGTCTTACCCCCCGACTGTGCAGCATACTGCCTGAACATGGCAATGGCTCCGTCGACCTGGCTGCTCAGCCAGAGGCAATAGCCGTAGTTGAGCTGGTCGTCGGCCATGGGCTGGTCTTGCTGCAGCAGCTGCTGGTAGGCCTTGGCAGCCTGCTCGTACTTGCCGGCGCACACCTGTGCCCAGGCCAGCACACGGCTCACGTTGTGGTCGTCGGGCTGCTCGTAGCTCAGCTGGTAGAGCGTGGGCAGGGCCTCGTCGTGGCGTCCAAGCCTGAGCAGGCAGACAGCAGCGTTGAGCTTGTAGCTGCGCTTGTCGGGCTGTTGGTCGAGCAGTCGCTTGTAGCACTCGAGGGCGCGCTCGTGGCTGCCCTGGCGGAAGCGTGCCCTGCCCAGTCCTGCGAGTGCCTGCACGTCGTCGGGACTCAGCCGGAGGGCTTCTTCGAAGCTGTCGGCGGCCAGGGCCACGGCTTCGTTGGCGGTCGTGGCATCGTCGGTGGCGGCGGTCAGGGCCAGGCTCACGTTGCCCTTGAGCAGGCAGTAGCGCAGTGAGGGCTGGCCGCAGTAGGCCCTGACCAGTGCGGCACAGTCGTCAAACTGCCTTCGCTTGTAGAGAAACGAGGCCACTTCCAGGTGATTGTCGGCCAGCAGGGGCGACAGGAAGACGGGCTTAGTGAGGAAGAGGTAGTCCTCGGACTTGAGGAAAGGGTTGTGGAAGTCGGCACGCTGTGGATGGATACGGAAAAAGCGGTACAGGCTCTGCAGGTACATGCGCCTGATGTAGGCAGGCTTACTGATGTCGCCAGCCTGTAGCTGGGCACCCACCATCTGCGCCTCGCCGCTGTCGAGCAGCTGCATGAGGCTGTCGGGTATGCGCGCTGCCACCTGCTCAAAGGCCAGCACAAACGAGTATTTGTCGCTGTCGCAGAAAGGGCCTTGCTCCACCATGGTACGAAGGAACTTGCGGCCTCGCCCTGTGTCTAAGAGTTTAGACACGGCTGGGTGGTGGGCATAGAAGGGCACAAACCAGTTGCTCACGCTCTGGAAAAAGGGGTAGCGCTTCATCTGCGAGAACCCTCCGAAGTAGATGTCGGAGCCTGCCTGCTGCATGTCCATCATGCGCCTCACGCTCTGCTCCATGCGCTCCATGCTTCGCTCCGAGGCTTCGGGGTCGAGTATGTCCTGCATGGGGTCTTCCTCGGTCTCCTCTATGCCGTTGCGGGTGACACGGTAGGTGCTGTTGCTCATTAGGTTGGGCATGATTTCCGACTGTATTTTCTTGGTGTCGGCCTCGGCGCTGATACAGAAGAAGAGTTGCATCTGCAGCTCGGAGAGTTCGCGGCGGCAGTCTTCCTTCGCTATGAGCGACTCCACCTGGGAGGCTATGTCGGGGAAGAGTCTCAAGGGCGTTCCACCCAGGCTGAAAACCCATGCCACAAGTGCCCTCTGGCGCACACGCTGGTCCTCGGCCTCGTCGTAGACACGCATAAGCAACCTCAGCTTCGAGGGGTCGAAGACGGTCATGGCCGAGAGCATCAGCGCGCTTACGAGCAACTGCTGGTCTACGCTGTCGAGGGTTGGAGAGAGCAGTATGTCGGCAAAGGCCTGTTCGAGGCTCTCGTTCCAGGAGGTGGAGGTCCAGACGTAGTCGAACAGGTCGGCCATGAGCTGCTGGTGGTCGCTGTAGAGTTGCTGCGCGTTGTGTCCATGGCTGGTGGGCTGGTTGTCGAGGCTAAGGTCGAGCATGGCGGCCTCGGCCACGAAGTTTTCGAGCTGCTGCCTGACGGAGGCTATGCTCCAGTCGCGGTTGGAGCGCCGCGTGCGGTTGTAGACGGTGGTCAGCAGCGGCGTGCTCTTCATGTGGGCCACAACAGCCACGTCGGTAGCCAGGCTGAAGAGGCGGTGCAGCAGGGCATCGTAGACAGCCGTCCGCTGAGGGTCGGCATAGCCTCGGCGCCAGTAGTCGGCGAGCAGTTGGTATTCCTCGCGCAGGCGTAGCAGCTGTTCGTTGGAGTATAGTTGTGGGTAGGTGTAGAGCAGGTTCTCCATGGCAGTGAGAGCGCTGCCCAGTTCTTGCTCGTCCAACAGGCTAAACACTGTGTCGAGCAAGTCCTTGATGGTGTTCGATGTGGTGGTGTTCACGGTTACAGAATGTTGGTTGGCTACTGTTGTGGCCTCACTGCTTCTTGAGCCACTGGCGCGCACGCTCCAGGTCTTGCGGTCTGGGCTGGGCAATGTGGCGGAAGTCGGCCTTTAGCCCAAGCGAGTCAACGGCCTGAGGCTGTAGCTTGCAGTATTTCACGAGCAGGTCGCGATAGGCGCCCAGCCCATGGCGGTCGAGCGAGTCGCAGGCCAGGTTGTAGGCTTTGACGAAGCGGCTGAGCTGCTGCTGGCGTGTCTTGTGGGCCATGGTCTTTTCGTTATAGGCTATCACGCCGAGTTGCAGGTCGAGCCGGCGGGTGTCGAGCAGCACATTGTTATGGGCATGGCGTGCCACACTGGCCTGAGGCTCGGTGAGCACCACGGCATCCATCTCGTTCATCAATAGCATCTTCAGCCGCAGGTCCACGTCGTTCATCTGAATCTTAAACACGCGCTCAGGCTTCAGGCTGGCACTGTCGGTGGCCAGGTCGCTGAGCAGGTTGGTGGCGCTGAATCGGGTCATGGCTATCATCTTGTCGTCGAGCTGCTTCAACTCCCTGACGCGGCGATAGCGGTTGGCTATGAGCTGCCAGTGGGCACTGGTGGCGGTAAGGTACTTGAGCTTAACGCCCTGGCCCACAAGGCGCTCGGTGCGCACAGCGTCGCTCACCATCATCTCCACCCGTCCGCGGACCATGGCTGTGTCGCAGTCCATCTGGGCATTGTACAGCCTCAGACGTACACTCAGGCCCAGCGTGTCGAACAGCTGGTGGTCGTAGGCCAGGAACAGGGGCAGACAGTCAAGGGTGGGCATGACGGCAATCTTCAGTGCCGCCGAATCCTTGAGGTGCTGCTCGCGCCTTAGCTTGCGGCTCTTTTGCAGCTGCTCCTCGTGCGACTCTCCGCAGGCAAACAGCAGCATGGCGGCCAGGCCCACGGTTATTAAGGCAGGGATGTGTCTCATTGCTCGTTTCTTGAATTATGGTGCAAAGGTACGACTTAGCGAGAACAAAACAAAAAAATTCTTTCTTTTTTTTGTCGAGCGTGACTACCTTCGCCATCTTTTGATGGCAAAAGTAATCATTTATTTTGGAATTATGAAAAGTTTTATGTAATTTTGCACTATCATGGCAAAAGACAGAACAGTTTACGTTTGCTCCAATTGCGGCCAGGAGTCGGCAAAGTGGATAGGGAAATGCCCGTCGTGCGGGCAGTGGAACACCTTCAAGGAGCTGCGCATAGCCAGCGAGACAGGCTCGCTGGCGGCGCGGTCGGCGGCATCCAGCCTTCGCGCCGCCAAGGGCGGCGGCAACCGTGTGCTGCGGCTAAGCCAGGTCAGCGGCACCAGCGAGCCTCGCCTGGACCTCCACGACACCGAGCTAAACCGCGTGTTGGGCGGCGGACTGGTGGCGGGCAGCATAGTGCTGCTGGGTGGCGAGCCGGGCATTGGCAAGTCTACGCTCACGCTGCAGACCATACTGGGGCTGACCGACCGGCGCGTGCTCTACGTCAGCGGCGAGGAGAGTGCCTACCAGCTCAAGATGAGGGCCGAGCGGCTCAGAGGAGCACCCTTCACCGGCGAGACCGACGGCGAGCCACTCATCCTGTGCGAAACGTCGCTTGAGGCCATCTTTGAACATATAAAAGAGGTGAAGCCCGAGCTGCTCGTGGTCGACTCTATACAGACCATAGCCACCGAGGAGGTGGAGTCGTCGGCAGGCAGCATTAGCCAGGTGCGCGAGTGTGCCGCAGCCCTGCTGCGCTTTGCCAAGAGCAGCGGCACGCCCGTCATACTCATTGGACACATCACCAAGGAGGGCACCCTGGCCGGACCAAAGATACTGGAGCACATCGTAGACACGGTCATACAGTTTGAGGGCGACCAGCACTACATGTATCGCATACTGCGCAGCATAAAAAACCGCTTTGGCTCTACCTCGGAGCTGGGCATCTACGAGATGCAGCAGCGCGGGCTGCGCCAAGTGGCCAACCCGTCGGAGCTGCTGCTCACCGCTGGCCACGAGGGACTCTCGGGGGTAGCCATCACGGCAGCCATAGAGGGGGTGAGGCCCTTCCTGCTCGAGACACAGGCACTGGTGTCGACAGCCGCCTACGGCACACCCCAGCGCTCAGCCACTGGCTTCGACCAGCGGCGACTCAACATGCTGCTGGCCGTGCTCGAGAAGCGAGTGGGCTTCAAACTGGCTCAGAAAGACGTGTTTCTCAACATCGCCGGCGGACTGCGCGTCACCGATATGGCCATGGACCTGTCGGTGATTGCCGCCGTGCTGAGCAGCAATGTAGACACACCAATAGACGGTGGATGGTGCATGGCCGGTGAGGTGGGACTCAGCGGCGAAGTGCGACCCGTGAGCCGCATCGAGCAGCGCATAGCCGAGGCCCAGAAGCTGGGCTTCACCGACCTCATCGTGCCGAGAAACAACATGAGCGGACTCGACGCCAAGCGCTTCTCCATAAACCTACACCCCGTGCGCAAGGTGGAAGAGGCCCTGCGCTGCCTCTTCGGATAGTCGACGCTGCGCGGCAACTGATGCACCACAAATCGAGGTAGGCACTGCGTATCGCTTGAAAAGCACTGACTATTTTTCGAAAAGCACTGACTATTTTTCGTAAAGCACTGACTATTTTTCGTAAAGCACTGACTATTGAGTGAAGAACACTGAGTCACTATCCTACACCATCCTACACCATCCTACACCATCCTACACGCCTAACCATCTGTCTAACAGGCGCCCGTGTAAGAGTGTAAGTTGTGTAAGTAACAAAAAAACATGATGCGCCAACTGGTCGCAATCATGCACATGAGCCGTCCAAGAAACGTGCGGCGTACCAATCTTACACCGAATCATGGGGACAGGTTTTTGAATGAATTCCACAAATTCATTCAAAAACCTGTCCCCATGATTCGACAACACAAAATTCTTCAAAAAAACACACAATTATACACTATTCTGGAGTAAAAAGCGTAATTTTGCACCAACAATTCGTACTGACTATGAAAGAATCGATTAACAAAGAGCAGAGCCAAAGAAGCTGGAGCTCTGACAAACAGGTGCCGTTTCGCACGAGGTGCAAGACTGCCTGCACAATCGTGGCTTTAGTGAGCCTCCTGCTCGCTGCCGCAACACCCGCAACGGCACAAGAGGAAATGGGCTTTAAGAAATTCGAAGTGAAGGAGGACTTCACGGAAAACGGATTCCAGTGGTTCCGCGATGCCGAGCTTATAGCTGCTGGCAACAAGGATAGGCACAACGCCATGACCATCGGATGGGGCAGCATAGGCACGCTCTGGGGACACACTGCCCTGACGGTCTATGTGGCCGAGAAGCGCTACACAAAGGAGTTTATGGATCGGGAGGAGTACTTCACGGTGATGGCTTTCGATGTGGAGCACAGCAAGGTGCTACGCTACATGGGCACCAAGAGCGGACGCGATGGCGACAAGGCTGCCGCGCTGGGGCTGCACACGGCCTACACCGCCAATGGCACACCGTACTACACCGAGGCTTCGATGGTGATTGAGTGTAAGACGATGTACGCCGCGCCCTTCGACCCTCAGTACTTCAAGAGCGACGTTCCCAAACGGCAATACGCTAATTTCCCCGCCGGACTGCACACAATGTATATCGGCGAAGTTGTAAACGCATGGAAGAAATAGACGAACATGAAGAAGTATCTGATTAGCTGTGCATTATCCCTGCTCATCGCTGTATCGGCAAATGCACAATCGACTGAGCTGAAGAAGGTCTACAACGAGGATCTCAATCCTATCGAGCAGATAGAACAGGCTGTAAACAAGGCCAAGGCAGACGGCAAGTTTGTGGTCTGCCAAGTGGGTGGCAACTGGTGCCCGTGGTGCCTGCGATTTGCCGACTTCATCACCAAGGATGCAGACATCAGCAAGCTCATAGCCGACAACTTCGAAT
>Ga0247608_10006550_pt1 | contig 12209 bp, 4 predicted proteins | sample 176DNAGHGlowgp2_FD_193490 | JGI IMG/M metagenome (GOLD analysis project Ga0247608, IMG submission 193490) | Sheep rumen microbial communities from Palmerston North, Manawatu-Wanganui, New Zealand - 1766 DNA GHGlow gp2 | ecosystem: Host-associated > Mammals > Digestive system > Stomach > Rumen ... | reverse complement strand
AATCTTTGAGATGAGGATGGATCCATTCCCTTTTTGATAGAGTTCAAGGACTTTATCCCATTCTTCTTTTGTGTATTTCATATATGAAAATCCCGAAAGTTGTGTCCAACTTTCGGGGTTCACATCAGTGTCCTGGGGCTTTGATTGTTTAGGGGTAAAGGGAAGGCCCCCCGTTTTGAAGTGGGGAGCCTTGGAATGTAAGCAATGCTGCTTTTATTGTACATTCAACGTTGCTTTACAGCCAGTTTCTTCATTATTTAACCATACGACATATGTTCCTGAGGTGCTAACAGTCAAGGTTTTTCCGCCATCACTGACATTGTTTTTTGTTTCAACAGCTGTCCCATCCCTCTTTACTACATAAGAACATTTATCATTCTTGCAATTTTCTAAGTAGAATCGGAATGTAGTGTTATTTCCTGACGATATATTGTAATTGTCCAATTTACATTCCCTGAAATATGCTTTTTTGACAATTGGCTTAACTGCACAATATACATCACCACCAACATAAAGTGTCACAATTCCATCACCTGCGTAATACTTGTCTAAACTTACATCTACGATTTGACTGTTATTTCCCGTTCCCGACGCAAGGCTAGTTCCTTGAGCATTCTTTACCTCATAGCTCTTATTTTTCATATATTCATTTGGGTTATCTACCTTCAGTTGAGTAATCTTTTCCCCCCAATTATATGTTTGTGGGAAATAACAGTTCGCAGACGCCGGTTCGCTTGGTCCGGATCCCGATACTTTCAAAGGAACGCTACAAGAAGTCTCAACGCCGTTCAACCACACAACATACGTTCCCGAAGTGTTAACGGTTAATGTTTTCCCACCATCACCGACATTGTTTTGTGTTTCAATAGCCGTTCCATCCCTCTTTACTACATAAGAACATTTATTATTCTTGCAATTTTCTAAATAGAATCGGAATGTAGTGTTATTTCCTGACGATATATTGTAATTGTCCAATTTGCATTCCTTGAAGAAGGGCAATCCAACGTCGGGTTGAATGGTACATATTTCCAAGCCATCAATAAACAGCGTATATGATAAATTTGATGCATAACAAGAACTATTCAAGTTTTCAACTATTATTTGATTATTATTCGCAGTACCTGAAGCACAAGTCGTCCCCAAACCATTCTTGATAACATAATCCTTATCCTTGTATTTTTCATTATAGTTTTCAAATTTAAACTGCACAGATTCGCCCCAATAATAGAATTGAGCCATGTAGCAGGGTGTTTCTGCCGGACTTGCACCAGCACTACTACTAGAAGCCGCGCTACTAGAGCTTTCCACAAACGCCATGGTTCCTTGGCAAGAATCCCATCTATCGTGGTTGTTCTTGTCATAAATGGTAAACGTGTATGCGATATCATCTTCAGTAGAACTCGGAGCTGGGAATGTGATTCCTGTGGAAGCACTTGTGTAAGTTCCTGTTCCGTTGGCTGTTGATGCAAACGCCGTTCCACCAGATGTTCTTTCCAATCGGTAATCGCATCCATCACCACAGTTGGCAACGCTTGCTGCCTTAAATGTTGCAGTTAGGTCAATTGTATAGTTTTGCTTCGCCGAGGGACAGGTTACACTGGGCCTTGGAGCCTCCCTAGTTATGGAGCAACCCGACACAGCCTCGTTATTGACATACAACTTGTAGACACCATACCCAGAAAAACCGATCTTATATTCAGAGTTGGCTAGATTATCACCAGAGCTGATAGGACTACTCATATTTTCGTCCTTTACCAATTTCCAGGGACAAGCATTATTGGCACAGGGCTGGCCAACAGCGATCTTGAACTTGTCCGTACCACTTTCGTTTATTGTCGAACAGGTGATGTTTGGCGAGCCAACAGACAGAGAGGCAACGCAAGATACCTGATACACCCCATTATTGTCCTTTACCTTCAAGGTGTAATCACCGCTCTTTGCGGTCCAGATTCCGCTAATGTCAAATGACAATTCAGAATTACCTCCCAGGTTTCCCTTCTTCGCGGTGTCTCCTGCAGCCGAAAGAAGAATGTAGTCTCGGTTACGGATGTCAATGCCGTTTTTGTAAACATCTGCCTTGAAATTGCCGTTGGCACCGGGCTGGGTCACCGTCGCGTTGAATCTACAGGTTGTTTCAAGGTATTCAACAACCGTCGTCTTTTTAGACACCTTGAAAGAGGCCTCACAGGCTGTAAATGGTTTCTGGTTATTGGAACTTACAACGCTATATTTGTGGGTGCAACCGCCATCAGTCGTACATTCTTCAGCGTTGCCACTTCTGGTCCTGGTAACGGAGCCGTTGTCTGTTCCCGAGCAAGAACCCGATGTACAATCGGTATTTCCACTCAACTTCACGTCGTCAAAGTATATATCGAAATCACATTCGCCATGGGGGCACCCATTTAGCTTAAAGCTGAATGTTGGCCATGCCGCACCACTTGCAATAGGAGTGGTCACCGAGACGTTGCTGCAAGATATCCCACCTATAGTCACACTTCCGCAAGATGTTTCAAGTTGTTCGTTGCTAGAATTGGTAACCTTGGCCGAGAATTCATAGGTGTCGTTTTGGTGCGAGCCATACGGGTTGTCCGCTATTTTCCACGTAGCGATGTCACCACTCCATTCGTCTGGTTGAGCGGTGGTCGAAACAACATCAGAGGAGTTGACCTGTCCCACTACAGAATAAGCCGTCACGTTACCCTTGTTGGTTATTTCGGCACGCACTATCCATTTACCAAGTGTTTCGTCGTATTCAGTACTGCAATCGGATATACCCACAGCATTCTTACACGCTGCAGTAACAACCACGTTGGTTATTGCAGTTTCGCCAAGATTCTTGACTACCACCTGTTTTACATGTTCCGGGTCGAATCCCTGAGATCCTTCAGCAAATGTTTCCAGCACATCAAAACTGCCGCTGGTTCCCGTAATTTTGACAGACGGGCTTGCAAAATCATCGCTGCCCCAGACATCGTTTTCGCTCAAAAGCCATATTTCAACCGGGTTGCTGTCCGGATTTTCCAGAGTAACGTTCAATTTGGAACCACGCAAGTTTGCCGTACCCGTTATGGAGAGCGTCCCCTCACTACCGGCATTGACTGACGAAAGGGCGCCAAAATCAACATGGTTTAGACATTCGGTAAATGCACCTGTCCAAAACAACCCGCAATGTGCGCGGAGTGCCTCGGTGCCAGCAGACCATGCAACGACCTGATCATCTGGACTCGTGCAACTTAACCAAGCCTTGGCCGTCTTGACATCGTGGCCATATGCATCACGGTAACCATGTTGTCCAGCTCCATCAACGCTGAAATAGTATCCTGCACTGGAGCATGTAGATTCAGAATTGCTCTGGCCGCTACAGGCGTCTGTACCATTTACATAGTAATACACGGGTGTACAACTTTTAGAATCAAACCAACCGGAATGTCCAATCCACGGTTCCACGGTGGTTGTTGTCGGAACAACCCCTTGTGTTGCTGCCGCTGCGAAAGAACACTTGACTGTAGGATAAGTGTCATAGCATTCTGAGGCGTAATCCAGGCTCTTCCACCCAATGCCATATATCTTGAAATTGGGATCGGCCATGCTGAAACCGATAAACTCGTGGGCTCGATCAGAATAGCTCCTGGACATGGTCGCAAGGTCAAAAGAGTACGTGTATTCATCGGGTTCGCCATAGAAATTCCCGGAGAACACTGTCAGGTCCAAGGTATTGTTTTTTGTAAGGGTGGCTTCAACCATCACCATATCGGACACCGACACAGAAAGCGGATTACCATCTTTCTTGGGGGTGGCGACGACACAATTTTCGACATGTTCGTCGGGGCAAAGGCGAGCTTCCAATTTTCCAGACGCATTGACATACACGTTCAACATAAGGTGTTCTGAACCCGCGTTATTAGATCGCAACATAAAGCCGGACTGTGCGACATTCGTCCCCGAATTTCCGTGGCCCGACGTAACCTTTGGTAGTTGGACAAGTGCCTTGAGAGTGCCGTAAATACCTGCATTTACGGTACTGAGCACCTTAACGGGGTCCCTCGAAGAACGGTTTTTGTTCCTCGACACCACATTGTCAATGGAAATGTGCTCGTAATCAGATTCGATGTCTTCCATTTTCCCTTCAACCAGGTGCCATTTGGCTTTGGCAAATACACCCATGCCGTCAATGGCGCCGCCACAAACAGATGCATCGTCATTTCCGCACTTGTCTACGCAGTATTCGTCATTATTGGCGGAGCATTCTACACTGCCATGCTTAAATTCGTCAAAGAAGCAGTGCTTATCCGCTTCACCAAAATGGGCATAAAGAATGGCATTGTTGTCTTGAATAGTAAAATTGTTATACTCAGCACTAGTAACGGGATCCAGAGTGGGGCATGTATGTCCACCATTATTTTCGCACTTCCAATAGGAGAAGTTTTCGCTATTTCCATCTTCTTTTGAAATGGAAACCTTCACCGTTTCACCATTGTATAGGTCTATTGCACAAACCATGGGCGAATCGTCTTTTACATTGTTATACTCACAAGTGGCTGTACGGCTATTCGCGTCAATGGATATTTGGGGATTGTTCCCAGTACCGACATTCCCAGTGAATCCAACCCTAACGGAAAGCTTTTTCGCTTTCGCGATGGCCCTGAGACGATACTCTCGATCTGCTACGACGGTGCTTCGATCAAGAGAATTGTTTTCTGAAGGAATGATAATAATGCAACCATCAACTTCTCTTGGTTGCAGATTCAGCTCTCCTGCGCCACCGGCAGGTACCGTCCAGGAATCATTTGTATCATTTATTGCGGCAAAGGTCGACGGTTCTACCCAAACCTTGTTCGTGTTGCAATCCGGCCATTCAGTTGAACTGCGATGTCCTTCTTCGGGACAATTCTCTGGGTAATTTGAACAATATGCATTGATTTCATCCATCGTAGGATTATCACGAATGATAGTGGCCACGTTAGACACGAACAATTCTGATGAGAATGGGTTCGCCAGGGCATATCCTTCACCGGCAAGCAACTGGAACATAACCGTTCCGTTGGAGGCATCGCTTGTTGTAACATCAAAGAGTTTTCGTTCTTCGTTGCTGTTGTTTGCAGGAATCACAAAAGAGCAGGTTCCATTAGTGACAGTTCCATTGACTGGGTTGTAAAGCCAGCCGGCGGGAACGCTGGGACACGAAACCAACAGAGTAATCGGCTGGGCATGAGGCGGAATATTTGCATGCACTTCTGCTGAACCCGTGGTGGGCATTTCTTGAACGGATTCAACGAACCTCACCGAGGGCGTCCCGCGTTGAGACCCGTTAACGACGACCCAGAAAGGAATATTATTGTATCCATTTGCTGTAGCGTTGCAAGCAAATACGCCCTGAGGCAATGCTACCCCATTGTATAGAGCTCCTGCAACAGGAATACCACCGCCACAAACCACTTGGACATCATTAACACCCAAATTTGACCCGTTAAGAGGCACGACATTGTAGTAATCCGACAGCGTACCATATGGATCGTTAGGAATATAAATGACACGGGGCAATACTATGAACGACTGGCTTAATGCGGCCTGATTCGCCCCAGCGGGCATTGTCTCGTTATTTTCATACTGAGATTCTAGAGAAACCCCTAACTGAGGGGCCATAGAGATATAATAGCTGTCCCATCCGCCATTGGCAACTACGCCCGCTCCACCGCCGGCACCGCCTCCGACGTTTACGGGAGTACAAGTGGCCCCCCCGTCATTTTGACAAATGATGCCAGCATTAGCCAAGTCCTGAATCAATTGTGCATTAAACGTCAATTGAGAATCTTGGAATCGAGACTTGGCACAGGAAGCAACAGGAGAATAAAGTGTTCCACTCAAGTTAAGCCCGCTAGAATTTCCAATGTCCCCTTCGGTGTAGATGAAATAATTGCGAGCATCTTTTTGAATATAATCGGCTCCCTTTTTCAGGTAAATGAACACATTGGTGCTCCCTGTAGTCGCCGGCAAACCATTTTGACCTGCCTTTAGTTTTTCATCGACGATAATGATAAACTTGCCATTCAATGGCGTTCCTGAACTCTGGCTGTAGTTTTGGCCAGGGTTGTTTCCTGTTATGTGTACAACCAGGTAACCATTATAGAGGTTCTGTTTTGCCAAATCCTCGTCATTTGCGTATTGGCTGTAGCAATTATTCAACGCCGTTTCAAATCCGCTTTGTCCCCAGCTGGTGATATTGGCGGCACACCCTTTATGAGCGTACTCTTCGTACTTGTCATAAGCGGTAATTAGCGGGTCAGGAACTACAAATTTTGTATTCTCGCAGCCATTGCCGACTTGCCAAATAGAAAAGCATTGCTGTTTTACAGATTCAGCACAACTAAATTCTCTCTCAGAAGGCATTATGCTTGACACTGTGCCGTTTGACTTGAACCAAGGAGTAACGCCACATTCAGGACGATACTGGTCCGTTCCTTTTTTGCAGTATGGCGATCCTGTCACTTTACCGCTAGAAACATCATAGTGGTATCCATTATAGTTTTGCAAATCATAGAAAACATTGCCGCCGACATAGTAAGCTCCAATGGGCGTGGGCGTTTTGAATTTTAGGCCTATTTGCGCTGACGACGGATCGGGCTTAAACACTCTGTATCCTGCATGATCGTTATCATCCCGAGAATAAACGAGCTTAATTTGGTATATGTCACCCTGTATACAGTTACTGTGGGTTGAACCGCTGCAATTGAAGTACTTCCAATCTGTCAGGTTGTAGTCCCCAAACGAAACGTCTGTTACGCCGGATTCGGTATGGTATATGGAATACCGGTCAGATCCTGTATTTGAAATAGAATAATAGGGTTTGTACGTTGAGGCTGTAGTCTGTCCATCGCTCCAGTTTTTCCATCCTAAATGGTATTTTGCATAATAGCCATCATTGCCAGTGCCAAAATTGGTATGCCATTCGGGGGTGTCCCATGACCCGCATATGTTCTTCGGGTCTCCAGCATATTTGTAGTTGTTCGACCCTCCGTCGCCTATCTTAATGCTCCATTCATCATTTTCAGAAATCGGCGTAGGGCAGTATTTCTTTTTATTCGTACTTTCGGTAAAAGTCTTACTTTGACTATTCCTCATAGTCAAATAGTCACTTGCGCTAATCTTGCTTGCGATGTAGGCCATTGACGTCTGGCTTCCTCCAAGAACGATTTTATCGTACGCACCTCGGTTCGTACTTATTTTTGAATCATCGGTAATAAGTTTTTTATTAGCACATCCTACCAAAATCCCTTTTTCTGGATAGGTTTCCCAATTCCCGTTACAGGATTCCGTTCGAAGCAATTGTCCATTGGTCTGCCAGTAGGTCGAGTACACCTCGCACGTGCAGCCTGATTCTTCTAGAGTCCCATACCAAATATTCTGCGGCCCAGGCATCCATACGTTTCCACCAACGCTAAAGACATCAGAGGTTCCATTCGAAATGACAGCCCCCGAATCGGAAACGCACAAGTTCCCGGTGATGTAAGTTGCACGGTCAGTGGCATTTTGGGCGGTTGTGAAAAAACCATCCACCGTTAAGTTTCCACCAATGTTGATGCTGCCTGTTCCGCCATGCTTGGCGTTCCCCGCGAAATACACGCTGCCGGTAGCGTTTTTAACAAGACCTTCAAAATTACCACCGACATAAAAATCAGTTGTAGAAATGCCATTATTTTCAGTGGAAGCGTTTCCGCCAATACAGGTTGTCCCCCCGACAGAAATGTTGTTACCACTCAAAGTAGCGTTTCCCGTCACAACCCAGTTCCCTGTTACCACAGGAGGGTTTCCGGACCAATGTCCATTTACAATTGCAGATGTCGCTGTTACCTGGGTAGATGTAAAGGATCCGCCATAATAAGCATACTCAAAATCAATGTTTGCATTGTTCTGTATTACGGGAAGCCTAACTTGATACAATCCATCTACGTTGAAAATCGCCACTTCGCTATGACGGGACCCGTTACGGGATTCTCCGCTAGAAAGGATTTTCAGTTTGTATGTTGAATTTTCCGTATTTACGCCAACTAGCCATACGTGATAATTCTGCCCTGGACGAGTTAGTGAACGCAACCTTCCGTCCAAATTAATAGCCCTGTGATTGTTGTCTCGCAAGTATTGGCGAACAAGCGCGCCCACATCGTTTGCATGGAATGTCATCCAAGAGCGAGCATTTTCAATTCCTGCAATAGAACTTTGATAGGCCTCCCTTTCCATCATACGAGAAGCACTGGAACGCCCTTCACTAGTGATCCACTTGTAGGTGGCGGTAGCGGCAATGGTAGCCACAAGCATAAACAAGAGGACGGTGATGAGAGATACACCCGCCTTCCTCATTGCACGTTCCTTATTTCCCATTCCAAATCTCATGTTTCCCTCCTAATCCCTAGGACCGTTACTGGGGGTGGGTATTACAATTGTCACCTCGCCGGTTTCACCGACTTGACCAGCTTTGCCACCGCGTGCAATTTGCAGCTCTAGCCTCAAAGCCTTAACATTCTTTTTTTCTTTCTTATTCCCTACCGCTTCTGAATTGAAATGCGGCTCGTCAAAATCGTAATTAGCTCCAGCAAGCTTAGTGAGTCTCAAATCTTCGATTACCAGATTCCCCCGAGATACCAAAGGCGAATAGCACGCAAATGTGAACGCCATGCATACTCCGTTGATGTTTTCGGGCACCGTAAAGCGCATAACCCTTTTGCCATCGCCATTCCTTGCGTCTAGGGGCGGGAAGAACAGGAAATCGTCCAACAAGCGACGTTGTTCATTTTTGGGATAGTCCCCTGTTTCTATGTTGCGGAACCCAACCGACAAGTGGTCCTTCCCTGGGACGAACAATAGGCTTTTATCCGTTTGATCTGCAGGGAGAGGCATATTGAAAGATATTTCGTAAACTTGATCTTTCTCCAAACTTATGGAACCATAGCTTGTACAAAGATTTCGCCATGTGTCATTCGTATTGTCGTTCTTTATCGCAAATACCTGGTTAATTCTACGGTCAGCGGCATCTTTTATGCTTTCGGTATCGTTATCGTAGTTCGAAAAGAACAGAGACAGAGCCGCTCCAGAGCCGCCTTTATTTTGCTCTCCTAAATTATTTGCGACATTCAAACCTTCAATCGAACCGGCCTCAACCCTGGGAACAAGCCTAAAAGAGGTCTCGTTGTTAGGAGGGAATACCTGCTCGTTTGCAATGACTATGCTGGGCTTCGAGGGCACAACCTCAAAAACTTGAACCCCCGTAGCTATTTCTACGGCAAGGGCCTTCGCTTCGTCGCGAGTCTTATTCCCCGGACACAATCCGTCGTCTGCAGCTCCTAGTATGGTTCGGCAGGAACGTTTAAGGGAATGGTTGTCAACAAACCAGTTGATTTCTTCTACTGCCACATAATGGCCAGCATTGTCATAACGGACACGGCGCGTCAACAAATCAGCAAAACCACTGCCGTCGTGACTTATAAGGAACGAAGAAGAATCCCGAACAGCCGTAACGTCGTTTTTGGGGTCCATGTAGACCGAATCATACACCGTGCTGAATCGATCTCCATACGTAGCCCCGGCTACTGCGTTGCCCGCTTCTTTTGAACTTTTGGCACCCATTTGGGCAACATCGGCTTTAAAGACTGTGGCAACGTTTTCTGCTTCTTGCGTCGCTCGCAACATATTCTGGGTGCGAATACGGAACTTGGTTGAATCAGTAAATGCCTGACCGGCCACAATAACGATAATGCCCACAATAGCCATGTAGACAAGCAATTCCATCAGGGTGAAGCCTTTTTTCATCTGATTACCCCCGAGACAGAAATGGACTGGGTGGCTCCCTTGAATGGCCAACTAACTTTCACATCCAATCGTTTGGCGAATACGTGGGCGGCACAATTGCCTGCAACAGTGCAGTTTTCGCCAAGAAGAACAGAGCCTGCTTTGGCCATGTAGTCGTTATCCTGGGACACGTTCACTACTACATCGTAATTTACGGTCATCGTGTTTTGGACAAGGCCTGGTTGTCCCATCCAGGTGCGAGAAATCCTTATGGTGTCAGGCTCATTTTCATCACCATCCTTCCACGATTGCCACTCGCTGTCAACAAAGTGTTTAAGCCAGTATCTTCCTTCTTCATCTTGCTTGAGTTCGGCATCCGTGAAACTAGCCAATCCCCTTGCACCCAATTTGTCTATAACGTTTTGTGCCACTTCGGTAGCACCGTCACGGCCGCGAATGCGAAGCAGGGCGTCGCGGTTGCCTTTTTGCAGGTTGGATACAGCCGCATAAAGAATTCCTAGAACCATGGCGGCCACCAAGACTTCCATAATGCCAATACCTCGTTTCGAACGAGGTTTAATGATTGTGGGAGAATATCCGCTCTGCCTGTACATTGAATCCTCCCTAAATCCCGGACCAGTCACCATCGTCAAACTTCATCATGGGAACGAATGTGTTTTTCGTACTCACTTTGGCGGCTGCACCATAACGTCCATCGCCGCCATACTGAACAGCAATGAATCCCTGAAGTGGGGCCGCTGACAAACCGTGTCTGGGAATAAATTCTGCACCGTTAGTAACTAGATTCACCCCACCGAGAATGGCAGCTGCGGTCACTTCGCCATCCTGCAAAATTTTATTGGGCGACTCGAGTAATAGGCTGTCTGTTTTTGCGAAATTATTCTTGTTGCCACCATTGGCATCGGAACATGCAGCCTGGTATGTCACTAATTTCTGTGCACTTTCACGCACAACGCACAATGTCGAATTCAACCGCCTAGCCTCGTTTGCCGTGCGTTCCATGAAGGCAGTCACATTATAGGCAGCGTCCTTGATGCGGGCATTTGCCACCGCACTCTGCAGTCCGGCAACGCCAATGCCCGAAAGAATGCCCATAATAGCGATTACCGCCAACACCTCTGCCAGCGTGACACCTGATTTATGTTTCTGACTCACAATCATACACTGCAGCCCACCCAAAAGTTCGTCTTTCCCCTTGTTGCGCACAAGGTTATCTATACGGACAAACGCGGGACGCGCGGTCTCGCATTCCGTCTTTCTAAAATAGCTTGTATGTATTTCCCCTTTAGAATAAAGGAATTGGCGCGTTGTGTGCATTATTTGGGCACTGTTTTTGCACCCGGAACAGGCCCGAAGCAGGCCTGAAATCAATCCCAAAACCGACTTCCGTGTTTATCCGCATTTGGGCACAGTTTTTGCGTCTGAGCCTACCCGCGTTTATCCGCATTTGGCTCGATTTTTGCCCCCGGAGTTAATCGAAGCTAACCAGAGCCAGGTCCGCGCCGAAGCTTGCTACGGCGACATATGCCAAAAAAACGTCGTATTTACACCTTTTCCGCCCACTCCCGCATATCGGCGGGCACAATGTGGGTATAAACGTCCAGCGTCATGGCGCTGGAACTGTGCCGCAACAGCCGCATGGCCACCGCCACCGGGCACCCGCTGGCCGCGAGGTTCGTCGCGAAACTGTGACGGAACTTGTGGTTTGACGCCCAGCCTTCAATCTTCAGCCGCGCGCAGACCTTCTTGATTTCACGAATAGATTTCTGCTTGTCGATTTTCAGCCCGTCCCCCAGGCTCCCGAACCGCTCCAGTTCCCGCCGAAGCCGCCCGTTTATGGGCAGCACCGCGAACTTGTCTCCCTTGCCCACAACCTGGAAACGGTCCCCCAGAATGTCGGCCTGCCTAAGCCCCGCCGCCTCGTGGACACGAAGCCCCGCGTAGGCCATCAGCGCCCACAGCATCCGCATCTCGGCGGTGGGTGCCGCCTCCACGATGCGCTCCACCTCATCGACGCTCCAGGCGTCCCTTTCCACCTTCGCCACCCGCCGAAAATCCACGAATTTGAAAGGCTGGGCCCGCTCCACCCGATTTTCCCGGTAAACCCAGCTCAAAAAGCACCCGCACACGCGACACTTGTGCCGCGCCGATTTCCCCCGGAGCGACGCATAGTACTTCCGCGCGAGCCTCTCGTCCACAGAAAGCAGGTCATGGACCCGCTGGCCCTTGCACCACCCCGAAAAATGCTCCAGAATACGGCGGTACTGCTCCACGCTGCCCAATTTCAGGCCCGGACGCTCCAGAAACTCCCGCATAGCACCCTCCATGGGCACCCCCTCCAGCACCTCCCCGGGCATGGCGAAACGCAGCACCAGAAGCCTCTGCAGGCACTCCTCCGCCACCCTCTT
>Ga0247608_10006548_pt1 | contig 12210 bp, 8 predicted proteins | sample 176DNAGHGlowgp2_FD_193490 | JGI IMG/M metagenome (GOLD analysis project Ga0247608, IMG submission 193490) | Sheep rumen microbial communities from Palmerston North, Manawatu-Wanganui, New Zealand - 1766 DNA GHGlow gp2 | ecosystem: Host-associated > Mammals > Digestive system > Stomach > Rumen ... | reverse complement strand
AGCCAGGCTCTCAATGCCAGTGTCAACTACACCATGGGCAGTAATGAGAGCTTGATTCGTACAGACAGCCTGATTATCAAGAACCTCAAGACCAATAAGGTGCTCCAGATTTCGCAGGAAATTGGCAAGGTGCCTGTACTGTCGTTCGGCAATAGCAGTGGCGACCAGGCCATGCATAACTATTGTTTGGGCAACACGAAGTATCGCACCGCTGCATTCATGCTCGTAGCTGACGATGATGTACACGACCATGCCGACCTTAATGAAGCTGCCAGTCGCAGGTCGAAGTGGGAAAAGGCCGGCTATACCGTCATCTCCATGAAGAACGACTTCAAGACCATTTACGGCTATAACGTGATGAAAACAGACTTCACGTTTGAATAAGGTATTGCTCTTCAGCAATCTTTCGTTGATATAAAAATAGACGAAATGCCAAAGAAAATCGCATTTTTCTTTGGCATTTCGCTTGATATTATGTATATTTGCACCGAATTCAAAACGTAAATTTATGTCTATTTGGGTAATTTTCACGCTTCTGGGCTCTCTGGCTCTGCTGATGTTTGGTATGAAGACTATGAGTGAGGCGCTGCAGAAGATGGCGGGTCCGCAGTTGCGACACGTCTTGGGAGCTATGACCACCAATCGTTTTACGGGTATGTTGACTGGTACGCTGGTAACGGCGTCAGTGCAGTCGTCGACGGCTACAACAGTGATGACGGTATCGTTTGTCAATGCGGGTTTGTTGACGCTGGCACAGGCCATCTCGGTCATCATGGGTGCTAATATCGGTACGACCTTGACGGCATGGATTATGTCGGCAGGTATGTCGTTCGACGTCAGCAGTCTGTCGTATCCTGCCTTCTTTGTGGGTATTATCCTCATCTACCAGAAGAAGTACCGCTATATCGGCGATTTCTTGTTTGGTATAGCGTTCCTGATATTTGCTCTTGCGGTACTGCGTAAGACTGGGCAGGACATGAATCTGGGTGAGAATCAGGCCGTGCTGGACTTCTTCGCATCGTTCGACCCCAATTCGTTCTTGACCACGCTGGTATTCCTTGTACTGGGCGGCATCCTGACGTTTTGCGTACAGTCATCGGCAGCTGTGATGGCCATTACGATGATTCTGTGTTCCAGTGGTGCACTGCCTATTTATCAAGGTATTGCATTGGTGATGGGTGAGAACATCGGAACAACCATTACTTCGAACTTAGCGGCGATGTCTGCGAATACACAGGCACGACGGGCGGCCTTGGCCCACATGTTTTTCAACGTGTTCGGCGTCATATGGATATTGTTCGTGTTCCGTCCATTTATTGATATGGTATGTGGATGGGTTGGCTATGATGTCAATATGACGAAGGAAGTCGCTGGTGCCAAAGCGTTCTTAGCTAATTCTGCCAAACTGAGTTTCGTGCTGGCAGCCTTCCATACGTCGTTCAATGTGGTCAATACCTTTATTCTGATTTGGTTCATCCCACAGATTGAGAAGTTCGTATGTTGGGTCATCAAGCCAAAGAAGGTGGACGAGGAAGAGGATTTCCGCTTGCATTTCATTACCGCTGGCTTCATGAAGACTCCCGAACTTTCGGTGCTCGAAGCTCAGAAGGAGATTCAGTCGTTCTCAGAACGTATGCAACGTATGTTCGGTATGGTGCGTGAACTACTGACACTCTCGTCCAGTTCAAGCAACAAGAAGGATAACAAGGCCGGTGAATTCAACAAACTTTATACCCGTATTGAGAAGTACGAAGGCATTTCGGACAATATGGAACTGGAGATTGCCAACTATCTGAACTCGGTAAGTGATGCACATCTGTCAGATGATACCAAGGCTAAGATTCGTGCCATGCTGCGTGAGGTTTCTGAATTGGAATCGATTGGTGATGCCTGCTTCAATATGGCACGTACTATTTCGCGTAAGTATAACGGTAAGGAAGATCACTTCATTGAAAAACAGTACGACCACCTGCATCAGATGATGGAGTTGACCGATCAGTCGTTGACGCAGATGAACCGACTGATGGGGGGACGCAAGGAGTCGTTCGACGTGAACCGTACCTTTAACATTGAAAACGAGATTAACAACTACCGCAATCAGTTGAAAACTCAGAATATCACGGATGTCAACAATCGTGAGTACACCTATGCTGTAGGCACCATTTATATGGATCTCATCAACGAGTGCGAGAAGTTGGGCGACTATGTAGTGAACGTCGTCGAGGCACGCTTCGGCATACGCCAGAAAGGTATTTGATATATTTTTCGTAAAAGTTGACACATGTTTGGAATATTTTAGTTATATTTGCAGCCAAATAGAAAAAACTACTATAGTATGAAGAAACTTTTATTATTAACAGTCGTTATGTTGGCCTCAGTGCTGACAGCGATGGCTCAGGTGACAACCTCTAGCATCAATGGTAAAGTTGTGGCAGATGGTGAAGAGGTTATCGGAGCAACGGTTACGGCCAAGCACTTGCCTTCTGGTACGACCTACAATGCTGTAACGAACATTCATGGCCGCTATACCATTCAAGGTATGCGTGTGGGTGGCCCTTATGAAGTAACCATTTCGTATCTGGGTTTCAGAACAGAGGAAATCAAGAATGTACAGTTGGCACTCGGCGAGGCTAGTACCTTCAATGTTACCATGCAGGAGGATTCTAAGGTGCTGGGCGAAATAGTGGTAACCGGTAAGCAAACCATCGGCGGAAGTGGTGCAGCTACCAACTTCTCTCAACAGCAGATTGAGAATGCACCGACGGTAAACCGTGACATCTTTGATGTGGCCAAATTGTCACCATTGGTGGCCAATAAGAATGGGGGTATCTCTATTGCTGGTATGAGTAATCGTTACAACTCTTTTCAGATAGATGGTGTGGTCAGCAACGACGTGTTCGGCTTGAATTCTACAGGACAGAATGGTACCGGTGCTGGCGGTAATCCGATCTCTATGGATGCTGTCGAGCAGGTACAGGTTGTAGCCTCTCCGTTTGACATTCGTCAAAGTGGTTTCACGGGTGGCGCCATCAATGCTATTACCAAGAGTGGTACGAATAAGTTTACTGGTACAGCATTTTATTATTATACGGATGAAAACCTGTACAGCCGTTGGAATCAGATGACGGGCCAAGAGGATAAACTGACCAATCAGGCCACCAAGACATACGGCTTTACATTCGGTGGCCCGATTGTTAAAGATAAACTGTTCTTCTTTGCTAGCTTGGAACGTAAGATAAAGGAGTATCCTGCCTCTTATTATGCTGGTATGGACGGCTACTTTATGACAACCGAACTGGCACAAGCCATCATTGACAAATACAAGTCGCTGACGGGTATCGAGGAAAGCTATGCCCGCAATGATATTAATACGAAGAATACGTCGTTGTTGGCACGCGTCGACTGGAATATCAATAACAAGCATAAGTTGACCATCCGTTATCAGCTTAATAAGTCGAATGATGAGGGATATAGTGGTGGTCAGTATACCTACTATTTCCACAATAGTGGACAGAATAAGAAAAATACGACCCAGTCTATTGTTGCTGAGTTGAACTCCAGCTTCAGCGATAAGTTCTATAATGAGTTGCGTGTCAGTGGAAACTTTGTACGTGACCCACGCTCTGTAGCCTATCAGGCCCCCAGCGTCTATGTAACCGGCGGTGGCGTCTACGACCTGGCTACAGGTACAGAAACCTTTGGAGGCAGTAGCCTTCGCTTCAGTCTTGGTCCGTACTATGCCTCTACCATCAACTACATCAATCAGGACATCTGGACTGTGGAGGACAACTTCTCGTGGTATGCTGGTAACCATACCGTTACCGCTGGTACACACAATGAGTTCTACCGGATGAAAAATGCCTATTATACCTATGCCTTTGGTCAGTATGACTATAAAACATATACAGACTTCTTCAATGACAATCCTTCACGTTTTCGTTGGAATTACTCTGATGAGTCGATTACTGGAACCAAAGAGTGGGCGGCTCCCATGAATGCTGGACAGCTGGGATTCTATATTCAGGACAAGTGGGATGTGAATACGCGTTTCCAGGCTACGTTAGGTCTGCGTGTGGACATTCCTGTCTATTTCAACAGCCCTTCATGGAACAGCGAGTTCAATCTGTCTTCATACGGATTGGAGAATGACGTCATTGTGGGACGTGCTCCCAAGACAACGCTGATGTTCTCGCCACGTTTCGGTTTCCGTTATTACTGGGATGATGCCCACAAATATATGCTGCGTGGTGGCGTGGGTATCTTCAATGGTCGTGCACCTTTTGTATGGCTGGAGAACGCTTGGGCTAACGCTGGTATCGAGAAGAAAGGAACCTCTATCACGCAGAATGTTCCTAAGTTCTCTGATTATGGCTTGAACACTGCAGCAGCTGCTGCTTCTGCTTCTGGTACGGCCTCTAAGCCAGATATCAATACGGTAGACCGTAACTTCAAGTTCCCACAGGTAATCCGTGCTAACTTGGCATTTGAGGCTCAGTTACCGGGTGATGTAAAAATGTCGTTGGAGGGATTGTTCTCGAAGAATCTGAATAGTGTATGGTTTGAGAACCTTGCTATCAAAGACGAGGGTAACACTGTATTTGCTATTCCTGGAGTGGCCAACTCAGCAGTGCCTTACTATAGCTATAATATCGGAGGTTATAACTCTATCGTTAATTTGACGAATACCAATAAGGGCTATAGCTACTCGTTGAGTGCTAAGCTAGATAAGAGCTTTGATTTCGGCCTTGATCTGATGGCTAGCTATACGTTCAGTCATTCTTATTCTGTCAACGATGGACTCTCATCACAGGCTATCTCAAATTGGCAATTGTATCCGCGTACGGATCCTAACAAACAGGAATTGTCTTATTCCATCTTCGACATGCCCCATCGTGTTATGTTGCAGGCTGGATATAACAGTAAGCGCTATGGCAATGGGCGCTGGCAGAGTCATGTATCTTTGACATATAATGGTACCAGCGGACACCGCTACAGCCTAGTGATGTCTGAGAGCAACTATACGCCGACATTTAATGGCGACTATACCCAGACCTCTACTTCGAATGAATTGATTTACATTCCTACCAAGAGTGAACTTGAGAAGATGCAATTCTCTAATGCTGCTGACCGTAAGAAGTTTGACGAATGGATTGAGAAGGACGACTATGCTAGCAGTCATCGTGGTCAGTATGCAGAGCGTAACTCCAACCTTACGCCTTGGGAGAATCAGTTTGACTTCCACTTTGCTCAGGATTTCTTCTATCTGAAGAATCGTGGCAGTAAGATTACACTGGTTTTTGATATTCTGAACGTGGCAAATCTGCTGAATCATGATTGGGGAACTGTTTATAGCAGTTCATACGGTTATCCAATCTTGAAGGTAGATAATGTCAAGGAAGATGCTGCAGGTAACAAGTATGCTGTATTCAGTTTTGCTGGTCAAAAGCCAGAAATAGTTAATATCGCCAGCCGTTGGCACATGCAGTTAGGTATGCGCGTCACTTTCTAAACATTAAATATTTGACATTAAACGTTAATCATTCTAATGAAATTTAAAAGACTATTCGTTGCGGTGCTCACTTTGTTGAGCACCGCAATGGTGGTAGCTCAGGATATGTCGCAGCTGCCGCCAATTCCCGTTGACCCCGAGGTACGTATCGGTAAGTTGGAAAACGGTTTGACTTATTACATTCGCCATAATGCTTGGCCAGAACAGCGTGCAGAATTTTATATTGCCCAGCGTGTGGGCTCTATTCAGGAGGATGATAACCAACGCGGTTTGGCACATTTCTTGGAGCATATGGCCTTTAATGGTTCGAAGCACTTCAAGGGCAACGAGATGTTGCGCTGGTGTGAGAGTGTAGGTGTGAAGTTCGGTGCAGACCTGAATGCCTATACCTCTATCGATCAGACCGTCTATAATATAAGTAATGTACCCACGACGCGCGAGGGTATCATTGACTCTTGTCTGCTCATCCTTTTTGATTGGGCCGACGGTCTGTTGCTTGAGAAGGAAGAGATAGAGAAGGAACGTGGCGTGATTCATGAGGAGTGGCGTCTGCGTACATCGGCCCAGATGCGTATGCTGGAGCGCGACCTGCCTAAGCTCTATCCTGGTTCTAAGTATGGCCACCGCATGCCTATTGGCCTGATGGAGATTATTGATAATTTTGAGCCTCCTTTCCTGCAAGCTTACTACGAGAAGTGGTATCGCCCAGACAATCAGGCTATCATCATAGTGGGTGACGTCAATGTCGACCAGGTAGAACAGAAAATAAAGACGCTGTTCTCGCCTATTGTGCTACCTAAAAATCGTGCTTTGGTGACGATGGAGCCTGTTCCCGACAATCATGAAGCCATCTACGTTATAGACAGGGATAAAGAACAACAGTACAATATTGTAGATGTGCTGATGAAGACAGAGGCTTTCCCTGATTCTCTAAAGGGAACCCTTGGCTATATGGCAGCATTATATATTAAGGATGCTGCAGTCTCGATGCTCAATGACCGTCTGAAAGAGTATGCCGAGAAACCCGAGAGCCCCTTCTTGCAGGCTTCTGCCAGTTTCGGACCGTACCTGTTGTCGCGTAGTGTCGATGCTTTTGAGTTAGGAATCTTACCTAAGGACGGTCAGGCTGATGCTGCTTTGACAGCTGTCATTACTGAAGCTCGGCGTGCAGCAGAGTTCGGCTTTACTGCCACGGAGTATAGCCGTTTTAAGGCCAATTACCTCAGTAATCTAGAGAAACAGTATTCGAATAAGGATAAGCGTTACAACCGTCAGTTTGTGACAAGTTACGTGCAGAACTACCTTAACAACGAACCTATCCCTAGCATAGACTTTACCTATCAGACCATGAAACAGGTGGTGCCTATGTTGCCTTTAGAGATGCCTAATGAGGTTATTAAAGAGTTAGTTCTACCCACAGATACAAATTTGGTTGTGCTCAACTTCAACAACGAGAAAGAAGGTGCTGTTTATCCTACTGAGGAGGGTCTGAAACAGGCTATTGCTACAGGACGTAGTGCTAAGATTGAGGCTTATGTTGATAATGTGAAGGATGAACCTCTGATGACCAGTCTGCCAAAGAAGGGCCAGATTAAGAAAGAAGTAAAGAACGACCGTTTTGGTTATTCCGAACTGACCCTGTCGAATGGCGTGAAAGTAGTCTTGAAACAGACTGATCTGAAGAAAGATCAGGTGTTGCTGAGTGCTGAAGGCTTTGGCGGTTCAGGTTTGTATGGCAATGAAGACATGCCCAACCTGAAAATGTTTGGTGACGTGATAGAAGCTAGTGGTCTGGGTAACTTCTCGCATACTGAACTCGAGAAAGCGATGGCTGGTAAGATTGCCAGTGCCTCACTATCGATGAGTGCCTATCGTCAGCAGGTCAACGGTAGCTCGACACCTAAAGATGTGGAGACCATGTTGCAGTTGGTATATCTCTATTTTACCAATATCAACAAAGACCAGAAGTCGTTTGACAATCTAATGCAGACCACTGAGGTGTCGCTGAAGAATCGTCTGCTGCAGCCAGAGAACGTATTTTCCGACTCGCTGACTTTGACATTGGTCTGTCATAATCCACGTATGAAGCCTTTGGATCTCGACGATCTCAAAAAGGTCAATTACGACCGTATCCTGCAGATAGCCAAGGAACGTACGGCTAATGCTGCAGCTTATACCTTCACTATCGTTGGTAACTATGACGAGAAGACTATCCGTCCGCTCATCGAGCAATATCTCGGTTCATTGCCCTCTCAGAAAAAGGTACAGAAATCTAAGAACGTCAGTAGCGATTTCAAGGGTGTGGTCATCAACAACTTCAAGCATAAGGCCGAGACACCTAAGTCTATTGCTGTGATGTTCTGGTACTCGAAGCAACAGCCTTATAATCTTGAGAATAGTGTTAAGGCCTCAATTGCAGGACAAATTCTGTCGATGGAATATCTGAAGAAGATTCGTGAGGATGCCAGTGCTGCCTATACCGTGGGAGCTAGCTCAAGTGTCAGCAAGGATGATTTCGAGGAATCTTCGTCTATCTATGTCTATTGCCCGATGAAGCCTGAAAAGGCTGATATCGCACTGCAGATAATGCGCGACGAGGTAAATGCAATGGCGAATGGTTGTGATGCCGACAAGTTGACAAAGGTAAAAGAGTATTTGCTCAAGAGCCATGCCGACCAACTGAAGCAGAACGGCTACTGGTTGGGACAAATCAACAACTGGCGCCGTTACGGTATGGACTTCCATACTGACTATGAAAAGGTGGTGAATGCACAAACACCTGAGAGTATTGCCGCTTTCGTCAAGGAACTGCTTAAGGCCGGCAATCGTGCTGAAGTTGTCATGATGCCAGCAGAGTAATGTTTGTATATAAATCATAAAAACGGCTTGCTCTATTGAAGATGCAGGCCGTTTTATTTTGTCATATCGTAAAAAGTATGTACCTTTGCACCCGATTAACATTAATTGTAAATAATAAATAGTCAAAATAGTAAATAGAAATGGGGTATTTGTTTTCATCCGAATCTGTATCTGAAGGTCATCCCGATAAAGTGGCTGACCAGATAAGTGACGCAATTCTTGACCAGTTCTTGGCCTATGACCCATATGCCCGTGTGGCTTGTGAGTCGTTTGTCACTACAGGTCAGGTGGTCATTATGGGCGAGGTACGCAGTGAGGTATATATTGATCTGCAGACCATTGCTCGTAACACCATCAAGAAGATTGGTTATACCAAGGCTGAATATCAGTTTGATGGTAATTCCTGTGGTATTCTCACAGCAATTCACGAACAGAGCGACGATATCAATAGAGGCGTGGATAATGGTGATGAAGATGAGCAGGGTGCTGGCGACCAAGGTATGATGTTCGGCTATGCCACTAACGAGACAGAAAACCTGATGCCAGTCAGTCTTGACTTGGCGCACCTCATCATGCGCACATTAGCTGATATTCGTAAGGAAGGAAAGGTCATGACTTATTTGCGTCCGGACTCAAAAAGTCAGGTTACCATCGAATATAGCGATGACGGTATTCCTGAACGTATCGATACCATTGTGGTGTCGACGCAGCACGACGAGTTTGATACGGACGATGAACGAATGTTGGCTCGTATTCGTGAGGATGTCATTAACATCCTAATTCCACGTGTAAAGGAGAATATTCATTCTGAGAAAGTGTTAGCCTTGTTTGGCGATGATATCAAGTACTATGTCAACCCCACGGGTAAGTTTGTGATTGGCGGCCCTCATGGCGACACGGGTTTGACGGGTCGTAAGATAATTGTTGATACATATGGTGGTAAGGGTGCTCATGGCGGTGGTGCCTTTTCTGGAAAGGACTCTTCCAAAGTCGACCGTTCTGCCGCTTACGCAGCCCGTCATATTGCCAAAAATATGGTGGCAGCCGGTGTCGCTGACGAAATGCTTGTGCAGGTAAGCTATGCCATCGGCGTGGCCAAGCCTATGAATATCTATGTAAATACCTTCGGTCGCTCGCGAGTAAAGATGACTGATGGCGAGATTGCCAAGATAATCGAGTCTCTGTTTGATTTGCGTCCTAAGGCCATTGAGCGTTCACTGAAATTGCGTCAACCCATGTATCTTGAGACAGCAGCATATGGTCATATGGGCCGTAAGTGTGAGGTGGTAAAGAAAACTTTTACTAGTCGTTATCACGAGACAAAGACCATTGATGTCGAATTGTTTACGTGGGAGAAACTAGACCGCGTAGACGATATTAAACGTGCTTTCGGCCTCTAAGTAATGGCGTTGCAGCAAGATAGCATAAGTATTACTCAAGAGGGTGAAGACCTTCTTGATGTTCAATTGCCGCAGTACTATAGGGAGGGCTTCTTCTCGAAAGATTCCCTGTTTCATCCCGAACTGCCGGGAGGGCGTTTTGGTGTAGCAGGGAATCCTGTGCCATACAGTATTCATAATGATAGTGTTATCACTTCGATACTTCTGGCATTCTTTATATTGGTGGTCATCGCTATCGCCAACATTCACGAGTTTATAGTTCGTCAATTCAAGAACTTTTTCTATATCCCTCGTGAGGGTACATCGGAGATGACAGAGACGGGAACTGAGCTACGTATTCAGGTGTTTATGGTTTTTCTGAGTAGTCTGTTGCTTTCGCTGCTTTTCTATTTCTATACGATTCATTATATAGGCGATACCTTTGTCCTAGAGTCACAATATCATCTGATAGCAGTCTATCTGGTATTGATGATTGTCTATTTTACGGCAAAGGTAATCCTCTATTCTGTGGTAAATAGTGTATTCTTTGATAGTAAAAGAAAGCAACATTGGTTTAAGACTCTACTGTTCATTTCGTCTATGGAAGGTCTAATACTCTTTCCTGCCGTTTTATTACAGACATACTTTGATATGTCAGAGGAAAATGTCATACTATATTTTACAATTGTGCTGTTTTTTGTTAAAATACTGACGTTTTTTAAGTGTTACGTGGTCTTTTTTCGAAGAAATGTCGTTAAATTACAAATTATTTTGTACTTTTGTGCCCTCGAAATGGTGCCTTTGATTGCTTTTTGGGTGACATTGGACATTGTGGTAAAGAGTTTGAAAATAAATTTTTAGGACAAAGACATGATAAAGAAGATTCTGGTATCCCAACCTAAACCATCGAGTGAGAAGTCACCCTATTATGACATTGCTCAAAAGTTTGACGTTGAACTGGTGTTCCGTCCTTTTATCAAGGTAGAGGGTATTACTGCCAAAGAGTTTCGTACGCAGAAGGTGAACATTTTAGACTATACAGCTATAGTGTTTACTTCGCGACATGCCATCGACCACTTTTTTACACTGGCCAAGGAGTTGCGCGTAGCTATTCCTGAGGACATGAAGTATTTCTGTGTCACTGAGACCGTTTCACTTTACATCCAAAAGTACGTACAGTATCGTAAACGTAAGGTGTTTTTCGGAACAACAGGAAAGATTGATGACTTGCTGCCTACAATGGTGAAGCATAAGACCGAGAAGTATCTCGTTCCTATGAGTGATGTCCATAACGATAGTTTGGCTCAGTTACTTGACAGTAAGAAGTTGATCCATACAGAGTGTGTGATGTATCGTACCGTGAGCAATGACTTTACACCAGAAGAAGTCAAGACTTTCGACTATGACATGCTGATATTCTTCAGTCCTGCTGGTATCGAATCACTCACAAAGAACTTCCCTGACTTCAAGCAAGGTGATATTGCCATTGCCACTTTCGGACCTGCTACGGCTCAGGCTGCTCGTGATGCAGGTTTACGCCTCGATATTGAAGCACCGTCAGAGAAATATCCTTCAATGACGGGTGCCTTGCAGCACTACTTGCTGACCATCGAAGACTAATATCGGTTATCGGTTAACGGTAATTGGTTTATGGTTAACGGTACACGATTTACGTTCAGAAAGCGGGAGCGCATAGTCAGTCTTAAACTGATAGAGTCGCTCTTTGGAGGCGGTTGCAGCCAGTCTGTGGCTGCTTTTCCGTTGAGGGCGGTTTACATGCTCACAGAGCGCCAGACAGGCGATACCCCTGTACAGTTGCTGATTAGTGTGCCCAAGAAGCGTTTCAAGCATGCTGTCGACCGTAATAGGGTGAAACGTCAGATACGTGAAGCCTTTCGTCAACACAAGGACTTGTTATATCATGTTCTTCCTGACAACCAGCGTTTGTTGTTGGCTTTCATCTGGCTGTCTGACGAGCATCGTCCCTCGAAAGAGGTTGAAGGACGTATCGTAACTTTGATGTGGCGGATTGGTGAGAAACTTAATTCGTGAGATCCGTGAGATTCGTGTTCCGAAAAATAATGCGTCTCATGTCCTGGCTATTGGTGTTGCCTATCCGCTTCTACCAGATCTGCATATCGCCGCTGTTAGGACCTTCATGCCGATTCACGCCGACATGTAGTGAGTATGCCCGTCAGGCCATTATGAAGCATGGTCCCTTCAAAGGCCTCTATTTGGCTGTCCGGCGAATACTGAGGTGTAACCCCTGGGGGGGCAGTGGCTATGACCCCGTGCCGTAGGCACTCGAAACATCGTAATAACGAAACATTGAAACATTGAAATATATAATATATGAAAAAGAATTTTGTAGAAGAACTGAAATGGCGCGGCATGCTGGCACAGATGATGCCTGGCACGGAAGAGCTGCTCCAGAAAGAATTGGTTACTGCCTATCTGGGTACT
>Ga0247608_10006547_pt1 | contig 12211 bp, 26 predicted proteins | sample 176DNAGHGlowgp2_FD_193490 | JGI IMG/M metagenome (GOLD analysis project Ga0247608, IMG submission 193490) | Sheep rumen microbial communities from Palmerston North, Manawatu-Wanganui, New Zealand - 1766 DNA GHGlow gp2 | ecosystem: Host-associated > Mammals > Digestive system > Stomach > Rumen ... | reverse complement strand
CTTGGCTATTTTTTTAATGCTGGTAATAATGTAGACCAGAATACACAAATGGTAGCTTTGTTTTCAACTGCATTTGGAAATAACATTGGCTGTTCTATTCTTCCTATCAATTTTACTCGTTGTACTGCATTGTTTAGTGCAAGAAAGTTGATTGAAAAGAATTGGGTAAATAGCAAGGATGAATATCTTGCGCCAAACGAAAATCATCCTGCATATAAGGAGTTTGAGAATGATAGTATTATTTACTCTTTGTTCCATAGTGCAAGTAATCAAAGTAGTTTGCGTGATGTAGAATACAAAGGAAAGAAGTGGGATATAAAGAATGAGTTTTTCTTTATGGGAAAGGATGAAATTGCTGAACTTGCAAATCAAAATTATTTTGATTATTGCTATGAGGATTGCAGAAAGTCTAATGAAAGATATGTTTACAATCTTTTGAAAAATATTGAATTGTCTGCTGAAGCTCAGGCGGTTCTTGATAAGGCAAAAGAACTTGTCGTAAAGTCTTTCAAATATAGAAGTCTTTTTAATGAAGAACATCCCGAATATCAAATTACTAATTGGGATTGTGGATGGTATCAAATTAAGGCAGTTGTAAAAGAATATATTCCTAATGAATATAAAGAGTTTAATGAACTCTATAAAAAACTCGCAGACAAAATGCGTCCTATGGTATATGAGTTAGGTTTTCTCAAATAAAAAAACCAAAGAGTGTTTATTTGTGAAAAGGGTTGCAGTGATGCACCCCTTTTTTGTATATAATATATTCACTACAATATAACGCAAAGAGTATGCCAAACATATATTATTAAAATAATTTATTTACTGGAATTTTAGATAAAACTAAAATTCTGGTACAGAAGTTGCATTATTTTGTAATGAAAGATTATGGAAGAAAAAAAGTTAAAATAAATGTAAGAAAAATTTGCATAATTGAAAAATTATTCTTATCTTTGCATACGGAAATTAAACCAATTATGAAATATGGAAAAGACTTTTATTATCACTTATCATTATCCTATTGAATATAAGGGAACTTATGTTGTACGTGCCGAAGATGGTATGTATGCAAGTAAGAAGTTAGAAGAATATTTACGTAAAACCTATGGTGAGTTTGTAAATGCAAGTAGCACAGTGATGGAAATGGTGAATGGTGAGTTAAAATTTGTTTAATATGAATGTGTTTATTTATTCTAACACTTGTGAACTGAATTGGAAAGAGAATTTGGCTGATATGGGGGATTTTCAGCCGCAATATACTTTCTATGGGGATTTCAGTATTGCAGAGTTTTGTGAGGTATATATGCGTGATAGAAACGCAGTAAAGAAAACGTTTAACAATGTAATACGTTATTGGAGTAGTGATTACAAGTGTCTTACTGAAATCATTATGGTATTAAACCACAAGGCTTGGAGTTTCGCAAACAATGTGGATTCAAGTTATTTGAAGTGTAGTAATGAGTGGAGAGAGTTTTACAAGAAACTTTACACTGAACTTTACAATAAGGCAGTAAACAAGTTTTTCAAACTCTATAGAAAGAATAGTGATGCTACAAGTTATTATTATGAAATAACTGATTAAGGTAAAAAGATATGAGTAAAAGTTGGGAAGAATTTAGAGAAGAAAGCATACGATTTCTAAATACAAGAAAAGGTTTTAAAGAAGAAATTAAAGAATGGATACATGAATACAAACTTAAAATAGTAAAGTACGAACCACCTGATATGTATAGTAAAGGTGAAATGAAGGTGCTTGAAGATTTAGAGAAGATGATTGCAGAGATGTAATCATCTTTTTTATATAGAATGGTTCACTACAATATAATGCACAAATTATGCCAGAAATCTAAATAAATCTAAAATTCCAGTAAATAAAATAATTTAATAAATATGATTTGGCACGAAAGTTGCGTTCTATTATAATAGAAAGATTATAGATAAAAATACCTATATAACAATTAAAAGATAAATAATATGTTTGGTGAAGATTTATTGATAACAATCTGTGGTATTATATTAATAGTTTTATTTCTTTTAATATTCGCTTTACCAATTATTATAACGGAGTATAAAATTAGAAAAAGGAAAAAAGAAAATCCAAACTATACTGATTTGGACGCATTCAATGAGTTTTTTAAGTTTTAAATAACAAGTATAAAAAATGTAAGAAAAATTTGCATAATTGAAAAATTATTCTTACCTTTGCATACGGAAATAATTAAACAAACAAGAATTATGAACCATTACATTATTACTTATTCTTATCCCGAAAAATATCGTGGAACGTATCATATTGAAGGAAAAGATGGTTTGGATGCAAGTGATAAATTGCAGAAGTATTTGAGGGAAACAAGAGGTGATACTAAAGATAGCCATTCCATTGTTCTGGAAGTTGTTGGAAATACCATTCAATTAATTGGTTAATCAATAAATTTTGGCATAGTTATTGTATAAGTAGAAAATAAATAATAAATAAAAGATAGAATTATGTGTCTTAGAATTTCTAATATTCACAAAGAAAAAAATAATAAGCCTTTTATTGCTAAAAAAGATATTATTGTCTTTAAGGCATTGGACCATTATGATTTATTTAATGGCAAGAAAACTATTTGCACACCATATCAATTTTATCCTATTGATTTTATTGATGGAAAATGTGTTATGAAATCTGACTTATATACGGAAAGTGATTCTCGTTTTGTTAATATTGGTGTTCATTCTTTTACGAAAGAAGAAAAGGCAGAAAAAACTTGTGCAGGTTTTCCAGAAACTAAAATGACTAAACATTGGGCAATTATTCCAAAAGGTAGTAAATATTATATTGGTGTTGATAATGATATTGTTTCCAATAATCTTATTATTTTTAGAACGAGAGAAGATTTTAGGAAATATAAAAAAGAACATGAATGTTCTAGAATAAATATTATTATATTTGAATAGAAATTTAAAGAAAAAGAATTATGGCAAAGGAACATTATTACAAAGGGAATTTAATCATTGAATATAGTGTAAATGATTTTACGGCTTTTATTGAAAAGCAAGGTGATATTATTGAACATAATGCAAGTACCTTGAAAGAAGCTCAGAAATGGATTAGTAAAAAACATTAAGATTATGAATAGAGAAAATCTTAAAGAAAAATATGATATCATAGGACAGAATAAGGATATTTCGCTTTATCGTAAGAGAGGCGAGTTTACTTATGGTATAGGTTATTGTGGTAACATTGAATTAAGGAAAGGAAAGGCTTATTTCAATGGTGGTGTTTATTCTACAATAGAAGAACTTGATAATGCACTTAAGAAATGGGAGAAATCACTTCCATATCCTGTTGATACATATAATCCTATGTATAGGGAATGTTATAGAATTGAAAGCAGAATTGTATGGTATTTAACTGAAAAATTAGGTTTTAAAGTTAAATATAATGAATGGGAAACTTGTTATATTAAAGAAATTGGCCCTTCCTATAATATAAGTTTTCAAATTAAGAGAGAAGATGATGGAGTTGATTTAACAAGTAGATATGGTGAATATTATTTTACTGAAAAGATAGAAGATATTAATAGAGGTGTTGATGTTATTAATACACTTGTTAATACAGAGGTACTTTCAATGGCAAAGGATATGGTGGATGTTATTTCGGTATGTGGAGATAAAGTAACAAATAAAATAAACACTTATATTTCGTCAAATGATAATATCTTTGGAATTAAAAAAATATCTTTCAAAGATGTTATGATTGATAAACTTGAAAAGATTTTGTCCGAACTTAAATCTGAATAACATAAGAAAATGTCACTACAATATATGCACAAATCGTGCCAAAGTATACTGGATTATTAGATAATAAAATTATTTAATATATGTAAATAAATTTGCATATATGAAAAATTATTCTTACCTTTGCATACAGATAAGTTGAACAATTAAAATTAAGAATATGGAACAGAGTAGATATTTTGCTGATAGAATTAATAATATTCGCAAAGAAATGATTGATTTTATTAAAGAGCAATTTAACAAATATGCCGTAGTAGAGGATAAAAACAAAAAGATATTCTATATTCAAAATAATATGGAATGTATTAATGAGGGATATAGTGTGCTTGTGGAGGAATACGATTTCGGTGAACCGACTTATCGTGTGGATAGCATTGATTACATTATCAGTAGGAATGATGTACTCTTTATTGGTGAAAGGGTTATTACTGATTTGTATACTGATGAACTGCAAGCAATCGTAGAAATGATTGAAAATCTAATCGAAAATGATGAAATTCAAGAATGTATTGATGCTTGGAATAATTAATTTGGTATAGAAGTTGATGTATAAAAAGTAAACAAACAAAAATATTTTACTTTAACTATTGCATAATTGAAAAATTATTCTTATCTTTGCATACACATTTAGGAAGTTAAACGAATAAAACGTGAAAATATGACACTTAAAGAACTTGAATCTTATATTAGAGAAAAACTAATAGAGGCTAGAAAAGAACTTGGTGACGATGCAAATGTTCTTGAAATTTGTATGTACATCTATGGCGTTGGGCTTGATGATGGTGCAGCTGGTGTAAAAATAAAAATAGGCAAATAAATTTGCATATATTAAAAATTATTCTTACCTTTGCATACGGATAAGTTAAACAAATAAACATAAGAATATGAGAAAAAAGTATGGGAACGATATACATGTTTGCTAAAAAGTAGATATTTATGGATAAAGAATTGTTAAAAAGGGAAAAGAAGAACGAGTTAATCGTATTATAGAACGGTTGCAGAATATGAAACTATTCACAGCTGATTTTATTCCTGAACCTCCTTTGCTTAATGGTGTATATCAAAAAACAACCTCGTGCGGTTGATTTTAAAAAAACAACCATTTATGGATGATAATTATAATGGAACGGATGTTTTTGTTCCAATTGCAATAAAAGAATAAACATAAATAAATATGACACAGAATTATTTTACCCCAAGAGATAGAGGGCATGTAGAAGAAATCAAAAGGGCTCTCTTGCAATTAGAAAAAGACTATCAACTTGATTTGAGTTCCGAAAAGGAATGGCTTGACGAACTAAATGAAAGGTTCGGTAAGCCTTTGACAAAGCAGCAGCCTACTGAGGTTGCTATTCGTGAGAAGGTGGAAAATGCTGTCAAGTCTGTCATTAAAGAAATGCTTAATAAGGAAAAACAGTTATGAATGGAAGTTTATGGTTTGGGGTGCTTGTAGCTATAGCACTTATAGGGTATTCATGTAATCTATGGTTACCACCAGTAATAGAATGGTTTGAAAAGAAATTTAAGAAGGAGAAATAATATGGATAAGAATCAAATAACAGAAGAAGAATACGATGCTTTTTTTGAGCAATCGGTGTGGGCTTTTTGTCGTTATGTGGAACGAGTTATTCGTCCGTTTTCCACATCTGATTTTGAGAAAGATTATTTTATTCCAGACTTATAAAAAAGAGAAACAATATGAAAGTAATTGAGAAGATTTTAATCGTTGTCGGCGGCCTTAAGGACAGAGGTTACGAAATCAAGTATTTTGACAAAGATGATTATGGGCGTTATAGAATTGACATCAAACGCCACGAAGATGACTTTTGGCAGTCAGAGGAATATAAGGAGTATGAAAGAATCCTTGGTGATAATTTGATTGAGGGGACTTACGGCTCAGATATTTATACCTTGTGGATAAAGGCAGACGAAGAGCAGTCCCAAGAATTTGATGTAGCGGTAAATAGTGCTGCCGAAAAATATGAAAAAGAACGCCCCTATAATGACTATGTAAGTGAGTCTATTAAGATGGCTTTTAAGGCAGGTGTAACTTGGTATCGTGGATTAACACGAAATAATGAGGAATGCTCTCACCTACCTAAACCAACACAATCACTTATGAATGATGCCATAAAAGCTTATCCTGATGATAAGGAAAAAAGAGTCGCTTACATAAAGGAAAGAACTAAGAATAATTTCCGAATTCCTACCTCCACCATTGATAAGTTGAATAAATTGAAAGGGAAGAAAGAATTTAATGGGACGGTATCAACAATACAATCCACAGAACTTCTAAAAGACAAGAACCTATTAGACAAAATCATATCCCTTGTTATAAAAGTATATGATAAAAACGATGCAGACAAATTCTTACAAGAAATTCAAGACACACCAGATGTTTTTATAACATTTATGATGATTGGAGATACAGTAATAGGGCTTGGCTGTATTTCAGAATCTCATATCAGTTTTGGTGTATATGAGTTGTTTTGGAATATACTTGATGAATCTTATAGAGGTAATGGGTGGGGAAAGATTTTTGTGGAAGAAGGGATAAAATGGATTAAACGAAACCGCAAAGGATTAAATTCGCCCAATGACATTATTGCTGTTACGGCAAAGCCCTGGCATTTAAAACGATGCGGATTTGAGGTTATCAAGCAACTTAATAATGATGAAGTTTTAATGCACTTAAAGATAGATTAAGCAACCATTTTATACCTTGTAGATAAAAGCAGATGAAATGCGGTAATAATTACCGCAAATAGAAACTAAAATAAGAAGATATGTCAAAGATTGATTGTAGAAACCACTTAAAAAACGGCTGTTGTATTTTAACAGGCGGTGAATGCACACACGAAACTTGTACCATCAAAGAGCCTGAATTACAACATACTAATAAAGAAAAACCCATGAATCAGGAGATTGCTGATAATTCAAGAGCGTGCTGTAATTGTGCAAATGGCACAGTTGAATTTGCTGAAGTCAATCATATGTAAGTCTTTCATAATCTATAGTAATATACTAAAAAATTATGAAATTCTTTCATAAAAGTCCAGAAAATTAACAACTTATTAGCAAAAAATAATAGGAGCGTAGCCAACAAGTATATCGTTCCCAAAAGTATTATCAAGTTTTAACAATTGACGGAATGTCTGAACAACTCGTAGTGGCTGACAACTATACAGATGCAGTTGAAAAACTTATGGCAATAGAAGATTTTGATTATCTTTTTGGTGAGGGATTCCAAATTAGATTGAAAGGCGAAATTTTAGACTAATATAATTATGAGATTATAGGCAATTGCTTATATTAGGTAGACTTTTGAATGCCTTAACATAATACTCTAAAAAAAACTTTATATGGTGCTAACCCACGAAACTATTTAGGAAGTAAACGCAGTGTTCGTTTCCGATTAACAATCGGTTTATAGAAAATAGTTGCCTTCATTAAGGTTAAAAAAGGTTTTCCTCACAATGACGATTGTGAGGATTTTTTTATGCACAACTTTCCACTACAATATAATGCACAAATCATGCCAAAATAAACTGGAATTATAGTAAATAAAATATTTTAATAATAACATTTTGGTATAAAACTTGTTATATATTGTTTTGCATTGTTATATAAGGTATATATAATAGTGCAAAAAAAGTTAAAATAACTCTTGCATAATTGAAAAAAAAGTATTACCTTTGCATACGGATAAGTTAAACAATTAAAACCAAAGTATTATGAATTGGGGAAGATTACCTGCTGATGCAGACAAAGAATTTAACGAGTGGTACGATAAGTATGTACCTGGTTGTGGCAAATGTGATACTCTTGCAGGAGAAATTATACGTGCAATTAATAGGCTTGTATATCGTTGGTATAACGATGGAGATACTGTGGATTGTTATGGTGGTAATGTTTACAATCATAATAGGGCTTGTGATACTTTCCTTTGTAAACACGTAATTGGTTATGTTACTCTTAGTGGAGTTAGTGAGTTTGATTTTGAAGATGCCGTATGTAAAAGACTGAAATTTATCTATGATTATTTAAAAAATCATACTGAACTTTTTGGTGTTTCCAATAATGAGGATTGTTTGGATAATGCACCTTATGAACCTTGGGTGGAAGAAGAAAATTGGGAAGATGATGATGATGAATATTAATAATATAAAGAAATATGAGTAAAGAACGATTTTCAGTATGGGTAGGTGGAATTGAAGTGAACGATTATTACCTATCAAGAGAACAAGCAAAGAACTTAGCAAAAGCATATAAGAAAGACGGATATAATGATGTACAAATCATAGACAATAAAAAGTAAAAACCCTTTTAGATTACATAAAAAAATCAACAAAAAGGCAACGGCTGTGAAGTCCTTGCCTTTATTTTTTGTACAAAAATGTTCACTACAATATACTGCACAAACTATGCCAAAATCATATTATTAAAATAATTTATTTACTGGAATTTTAGATAAATCTAATTTTCTGGTATGATTATTGTTCTATATTGTAATGGAAAGATTTATAGGTAAAAACGCCTATAAAAAAGTTAAAATAAATTTGCATATATGGAAAATTATTCTTATCTTTGCATACGGAAACAGATAAACAAGAAAGAATATGGCAAGTAAATACATTTGCATTTATAATGGTATGACACTTACATTTGATGATAAGATTGAGTTTGCCACAAAGTTTATGGGATATAAACTTAATCAAAGAAAGAATGGTGCTTGGGATGTTATTATCAATAGAGAAGAAGTTGCACATTATAGTAATGAATATACAAGAGAAGAAATAGAAATAGATTTTTTCCGAAATTTCTTTGTAAAATTTACATTTAAGAATTTACATTTTTACCAATTAATTTAAAAATAGGAAATATAATAGTACAAGAAGTTAAAATAAATTTGCATATATAAAAAATTATTCTTATCTTTGCAGAAGATTTAAAACTCTAAAAAGTAAAATATTATGTGCTTAATCGTTGAAAAAGGAACTAATAAAAGAAAAGCAAAAGCCGACATTTTGGTTTATAAATGTTTAGATGAATGTATAGGACGTTATTGTACTCCATTTCGATATTTTCCAGTTTACTTTGAAAAAGGTAAATGTGTATTAAATGTAAAACATTTTACTTATCGTAAATATCGTAAAGTAATAAATTCTAATTATATAGTAAATGAATTTAGAGTTGAAAGCGGTATTCATTCTTTTAGGAATGAATGGGGTGCACTAAAGCTTGTAAATGATTTTCACGAAAAAGATGGAACTAATAAACATTATGCTATCATTCCAAAGGGTGCTAATTATTATATTGGTGATAATGGTGATGTTGTAAGTACTAAACTGATTATTTTTGAAACAAAAAAAGATTACAAAGAATATGTAAAAACAAGTGATAAAATTTGCATAATTGATAAAGATTCACTATTATTGCAAGAAATTTAATTAAGGTACTCATTTGAGTATATAATTGTTTATTTAAAAAGATATTTAAATTTAATTTGCATATTAGAAAAATTATGCTTATATTTGCAAAGAAGTTTAACAATTAAAATTATTGACTATGAATATTTCGCACGTTGAAATTTATCAAGAAGATTTGGAAAATGGTGTAATGTTTAAGGAAGTGACTTGCACTGATAAAGGTGTCTATGTGGAAACTCTTACGTTTACGTTTGATTCTAACGGACATTTGTATACCGATTATAATATGGAAAAAATCGTATAATAAAATAATGTAAAATAAATTTGGATATATGAAAAAGATTTCGTAACTTTACACACAGATATGATAAACAGAAACACGAAAAAAGAACTTAATACCGACATAGACTTTATAGATGAAATTATCCATCATATTGATGAAAATGATTTGGTTTCAGCAAAACAATGCTTAAAAGATTGGAAAAATGAGTTAGAAAATATTTTAGAAAAAAACTAAGAAAAAGCTTGCATATATGAAAAAGATTTCGTAACTTTGCATACAGATAAAACAAAAGATTATGAAACAATTTGAAATTGATGTTGATTATTATTACGGCCCTATCGAAACTTATACGATTATGGCTAAGGATTTAAAGTCAGCTAAGAAAAAAGCAAGAAATAAGTATATGAGAGAATATTTCAAAAAATCTTTGATTAAAGTAACAAAAAGTTAAAAAAAATTTGGTAGTTTCAAAAATTATTCGTAACTTTGCATACGGAAACAAGAACTGAGAGTAGCGCAATATAAAAAAGTTTAACTATGATTAAAATTAGAGATAAGCCGTAATACTTCTTTAGGGTATTAGTTTTTGAGATTTTTTAATGATATTGATATTGGATATTAATTTTCAAACCCTATTAATATGATTAGAGATAAGCCGTAATAGTTTTGATAGTATTAGTTTTTTGAGATTTTAATATTACTAAATGAGGAAGCCCAACAAATCGGCAGTCAATAGGCTAAACAATAGATGGTTACAAAACTGCAACATTCCTTGTAGGGAATACAAAAACCATTAAGGTTAAAAGTTGAAATAGTTTGCTTTTCCAATGATGCAAGTGCAGAGGTAAAGATAAAGGTGGGTCGCAACCACAATGGCATAACTCGAAGGAGCGGAGGATTAGTAAAACTTATTTTAATGAAAATTAAAAAGCCTTATAACATACAAAGACTGGCAATCTTTTATGGAATGGTTATTGCTTGGAATAAAAAGCATATAATATTATTAGGATTTGAGTTAGGATTTGAATTAATTTTTTAATAAATTGTAGGTAAGAGCTATAAGTCTATTCTGATTGGTATAACCGATTGAACGAAAATGCGTGAGAGCAAGGGTGGGATAATATTTTACGTTTTTGTATTCCATAGCACTGCGAAGAACTACAATTTAAAAAAGGTAACTAAAATAAACAAGGGTGTTCCTTTCAACTTGCGGGTTGTTTCTTTGTCTTGTTTTTTATTATGTTAAGAAAGGTGGAGTAGCTAACCACGCCCAAGCAAGTAGGGGAAAAAATCTACTGCCTTTTGGCAACACGGAGAATGATGTTGCATATAATCCACAACTCAGCACAGAGGTAAAAATGGTAGGTAGAGAATAATGATAGGACTAATGTGCGTTCCTATCTGCGGATTATAACGAAACAAGTTACTATTGGGGGATAGTAACTTGTTTTTTTTATATAAAATTGTTCACTACAATACAATGCAGATTTCGTGCCAAACTATATTATTAAAATAATTTATTTACTGGAATTTTAGATATTACTGGCATGATTATTGCTTTATATTGTAATGTAAAAATATAGAAAAAAAAAGTATAAAAAAAAGTTAAAATAAATTTGCATATATGAAAATTATTTTGTAACTTTGCATACAGATAAGTTGAACAAATAAAACACAAGAATATGACTGAGGAACACAAAAAAGACATTTACAAATGGGTAGATATTTCTCTTAGTAGTATTTTTAAAGATGCTATTGATAGGGATTTGGTTGTAGATTCAATCTTTGGTGAAGTTGTTGATGATATTGAACAGACTGCTGACAATATCTTTAATGGTAGTGATATTGATATAGCAATAGCACGTGTTTTGAAAGCAAGAATTGTAGGTTTTTAAAATAATAAGAATATGATTAGGAAAGAAATTTTAGAAGCTCTTTATTATGAAGCCAAATATTATGGTTTGGAAAGTGTAGAATTTACTGATGAAGATGTAGAAAATGTTTTACATCTTATGGACAAGGGAGAAGATTTTGAAGATGCTAAAAAGATTATTTTAACTAACATTAAAAATTCTTTGTATTAACTATGAATAAGATTTATCTTGTAATACAGAAATACACATACGAATACAATACTAATGTATTTGTAGATGTATATGACACTAAAGAAAAAGCGCAATCCGCTTTGGAATATATTGCTGACAGAGAAACGTTGAATTCTTGGATTTCTCGTAAAAAAGATGTGCAGGTAGAACGAAACGAAAATCTGTTTGATGCTTGGATTGATGGTAATGCAATCGAATTTCAAACTACTATTAGTGTACAAGAAAAAGAAATTTGGTAAAATAAATTTGCATATATAAAAAATTATTCTTATCTTTGCATACAGAAATTAAACGACTAGAATATGAAAACTACTACGGCTGGTTACATTATTGAAAATACACGTAAACAACTCATTGAGTTTATGCGTTGTGGAATTGCTATGTTGTATCTTGCTATACATAAAAAAATGCCAAATTTTTCAAAAGATGAGGATGTTGTAATATATAATTATGATTTATTAATAACACCTAATATTTTGTTATGGATTGAAGATGGTAGTGAAAACGGAGTTATTGAAAGTTTAAGATTACATTCAGTAAAACTATTGCTTGATAATAGTATTGTTTTTGAAATTGAAGATGAAAATAGAGTATTAGATGGAGAGTTTTCC
>Ga0247608_10006542_pt1 | contig 12214 bp, 33 predicted proteins | sample 176DNAGHGlowgp2_FD_193490 | JGI IMG/M metagenome (GOLD analysis project Ga0247608, IMG submission 193490) | Sheep rumen microbial communities from Palmerston North, Manawatu-Wanganui, New Zealand - 1766 DNA GHGlow gp2 | ecosystem: Host-associated > Mammals > Digestive system > Stomach > Rumen ... | reverse complement strand
GTCTCTCCGATCTTTTGTAATGTTTCCCCTAGTTTTCTCACAGCCTCTCCGAATTTTTCCAGAGACTCCGAAAGCTTGAAATACCAGATCGCCTTTCCGTAATTCCATCCACACTTCCTGAGATAATCCATCGAAGTCTTCTTATCTGCTCCGGTCTCTTTCCTGAATTTCTTCACCATCGCTCTCTTGGTCATTTCTCGTAAATCCCCACCTTTCCATACCATTTCACGAATGACACCTTACACTGATCGCAGAGATCGATCTCGTAATCCGTATGGATCTCGCCTCTGCTCGTCAGCTTCAGCCTGTCGCAGTGAACGATCTTAATCGAGTCTCCTCTGTTCTGGCTGATCGTGATCGACTTCCGGACATCCTCAGCATCCGTCTTCTTTCCGCATCGATCACAGATGATCACTCTCATTCTTCTCACCTTCTTTCTGATCTTCCTCGGTTAGCCACTTAATCATCATTCGCCTAACCGAAAGAGATATTTCACGCATTATCTCATTTACTTTGTCATCATCTTCGATAAATTTGATAAGTGCCGAAGTTATTTCGATTTCAAGTTCATCAACATCCATCAACGTGATTTTCTTCATTCTTCTTCACCCTCTACCATACATCTTGGCTCTTCTTTCAATATCAATTCGCATACTTCCATATAATACTTTTCGCAATATGCTTGCATGAACATCAATGCGTCATCGATTCTCATACCTCTAGCAAGAATGTTATTTCTTTCTAAAACCATGTACTTTTTTTCATTCATTCTGCTCACCTTCTTTCTCAAGTAAAAAGTCCGCATAAGGATTTTTGCCATTCTCCTTAATCCACTCGTCAGCTTCTTTCATTCCTTGCATAATCCATTCACGCACTTGTTCGCCTCTCTTCATGCATTCCTGTGATGGACTCTTTGGAATATCTTCACCGCCATTCTTTGTCACCTTCTCTCCTTCATAACAACACATGAAGCAATACTCATATAAATCACTTCCGCATTTCGGGCATTTCTTTGCTTCTTTTTCTTCTTCCAGTTTTTTCAGCCATTTGTCGCACAGTTTCAAAATCGTCTGCATCTGCTCATGGTGTTCTTTGTACTCTGGACAGCATGGACTAGGAATATCAAATCCCCAGCACATCTCTCTGATTTCCTTAATTGCTTCTTTCGCCATGTCACTCATTCCGCTCACCTTCCTTCCTCATATCAGCACCACAACTCTCCGTGTGGTATTTCTACGTTAGGTGTGCCGTTTTTGATTGCATCTTTATCTCCTTGTTGTCTTAATACTGCCCGTATAACAGAAGCAAAGAAACCTCGATTAACTACCTTATGATAATATCCGGAGTGAAAGCTAATAAGGCTTGGTTTTCGTTTATATCTTGCTTTCCCATTTTCGTCTATAACAAGTAATCCCCAATTATTCGGGATCATATCTTTTACTTCGTCTACCATTTCGCTAGGGATAGCCAAAGTATAATAGTCGACGTCCTCGAAAAATACCTCGTGTTTTTTCGGATCGTTTAGTTCTCTCTTTAGATCGCTCTTTGATACCTTAATCTCGATAGCCTCAATATAAAATCCATTACATTTAAAGCAATTTATAACGAGCATATCTATTCGTCTAGGAACATTATAATTATTATCAAACCCTGTGGTAGCGCATACTTCCTCTATAACCGCAAATTCGCGACTATTTTTAAATTTTTCGCGGATCGCTTTTCTTATATCTTTATCTGTCATTCCGCTTCACCTCCTGTGATTCTCGATGTATCGGATCATCTCATCATGGCTCATCCTCTTCGGGATGTTCTTCCGGATCTCTTTCTCCTCATTCCATCTCGCCTGATTTATCAGGATCGTCCTCGTCCTAGTGAAGCAGAGTCCATACTTCTCGGCGATATCCTTGATATACATTCCATTCTTTCGGTCTTCGAGCATCGCCTGATTCCGTTCTTCTTTTCTCGCTCTCATTCTTCTACGTCCTCCATCATGATGATCGATTTGATCTTATCTAGGTTGTGCAGAGCGATTATATCGCCCATGAACTTCACTTCCATGAATCTGTCTGGTCTGAAGTTCATCTCGTCCCAAGCCTCTGCTATATGCAGAGCCTTCGTCCCATCATCGAAAGTGATTTCCAGATTTCGCTTCATTCGTCCACTCCCTTTCGCTTCGTCATATCGTCTGTCATGTAGTCCTTGCAGTTATAGTCTGTCCCATGCTTCCGGCAGATATCGTAACAGATGCATCTCTTGCACTTCTCCTCGCATACTGGATCAAAATCGTCATCGATCTTCGCCTCTACGATCTGAAGGAAGGCAAAGACCACTCCGAGGATCACACCAAGGATCAGGACTAATGCCATTCCATGACCGGATGCCAAGAATTCACTCATCGTCCTCTCCTCCTTTCTCCGGCTCGGATTCGAGCCTATAGCAAGCGACATACGTCTCAGATCCGTCTCTGTTTGCGACCTTGATCATCTCCGATGAGATGCCGTATCCCATCTTCTTGAGATCATGGATTCTCGAAGCCAGTCTCATACACCCGAAGAAAATCGCATCTCTTGCCGTGATGCCTCCTGCTTCCTTCATCCATGCTACGATCTTCTCGCACTGAGTCATTCTCTCCATATTAGTCCTCGCTTTCTACTGGATCATCTTCCCAGTCTCTCTGATCCTTCAGATCCTGCTTCTTGAAGCATGCCCAACACAGGCATTCATTATCGATCTGGAAGATATCATCGGTCTCCTTGTGGCATCGGTTACAGTAAGCCATCCTGCCTCGCCTCGCTTTCTCATTCTTTCAGGAGTTCATCGAGTCCATTCTGAGCCTCATCAAGACTCTTCTGTATTCCTTCTTCTGAAAAATCATAGTCATTCTCCATGATTTTCCCTCTCCTGAGAGCCTTCAACTCAGCCAATGTATCATGCTTCATCGCCTTCATCTCCTCTTCCGTATAATCATGATCCATGAATGCCGTGACGTTCTTCCGATTTTTGACGTTGTTCGCCCACTTCATCAACAGACTCTTCCAGTCTCGAATCGGTTCTCCTTCTATCTTCCATTCCTGACCTTCGTAAAATGACCAAAACTGATCTGCATCTATCACCTTGTCGATCTTCTGTGCGTGAGCAAAACTGATCACATCATTTTTGGTCGGAATCTCTCCCTTTTTGGATGAGAGAGATTTATCTCTCTCATCTTTTTTCTTTTCTCTATTCTCTATACTCTTATCTCTATTCTCTATACTCTTATCGGACATGTCCTCTTTTTGTCCTCGACTTGTCCTCGACTTGTCCTCGGTCTGTCCTTCTTCTGTCTTCAGCTTTTCCCGATACTGTCTTTTCTTCTCTGCCCATGATGTGTCCGATCCCATATTTTCGACCGAGAGAGGCACATAGATCGTGCCATCTTTATCGATCTCGATCAGTTCCAGATCCTCGAAGGCTTCCAGAGCATCCTTCATTGTCTTCTCGTCAGTCGAAGCCAGAGGAGCGAGAGTACGAGCAGTATAGGCTTTCTTATCTGAATACCGGAGATACCCTTCGTGATCGATCGCCTCGGTCATCAGGTGAATGAAGATCGCCTCGAATGCGAGACCATTCTCCAGAGATCGGAGATTCAGAAGATCATGTCTCTTGAAGAAATCCTTCTTTAGCTTCAGCCAATAGAATTTGCTCATACTCGCTCTCCTTAATATCCTGCTATATCAAATGGAAGGCTCTCATCGATATACTCCTCTTCATTCGGAGCGATCGCCTCTGCCTGTGGAGCAGGAGGAGGAGTCTGTGTCTGCTTTTGGTCATCGGATCTCTTATCAATGAATTCGATCTCCTCTACCAGTACCTCCGTGATGAATACCTTGCCATTCTGACCATCATAGGATCTAGTTTGAATAGATCCTGTGATGCCGATCCTCGATCCCTTGTGGAAATACTGACCGATGATATCAGCCACCTGTCTCCAACCTACACAGGAGATGAAGTCTGCCTCTCTCGTACCATCTGCCTTCTTGTACTTCCGATCTACTGCGATCGTGAACGAGCAGACCGAGTTACCACCTGCTGTCTGTTTTACTTCCGGATCTTTGGTCAAGCGACCTATGAGTGAACATTTATTCATTAGAAACCTCCTTATTCTGCTTGGCTTTCGCCTGTTTCTTCATCATGCACGACATACAAACAGGAGCATGATAGACTGTAGTTGATCTGGAGATGATATCCTCCTTCGAGTAGTGTACCGGATCTCCGCTCTTTGTCTTTCCATCGAAGTCTGTCACAGGAAGGCGACAGATGGTGCAATAATCGCTCGGCAGTTCTTGGACAGGCTGTTTGACCTCCTGATCCTTCTTCGCCGTTTTCGATGCCTTCTGTGACTTCTCAGAGGCATTCTTGTCTTCCTGCTGATCTTTTCCTGCGTTTGCATCCTCCGGCAAGTCCTCTTTGGCATATATGTAGAGTCCGAGTCCAAATCTACCGATCGCCTTGGTGACGCATCTCTGGATCGTTTTGATAACGTCCACACTAGTCACCTTCTCCAATGGAATCGAGTTATTGCGATAGTCCATGATCGACAGATATTCGATCTGCTCGACTCCTTGAATAGTCACTCCACACTTTACCCATGCTGTCCGACCATCTGTATGATAAGGGAATCCCATATCATTCTCATACACCTTGTAATTGACATCAGGAAATCTCTTCTTGACCTCCGACCATGCCCATGCCCATGATAGATATGTCAACCCATTTCTGGTATCCTTCTTGTCATTTACGTCCACAGCATTCAGGATATCGAATACGCTTTTCTCTTTTGATTCTGCCATGCTCTCCCTCCTATCACTTAATCTGCAGGTTCTGCTTCTCGATCAGTTCCGCTCCTCGGATCGTGTGTCCTTCCTTCAGGAGTTTGCCGATCCCTTCTCTATCGAGTTTCTCGGTCGTTACCTTCTTGAAGTATTTCTTCGGGATCTTCGTCTCATCAGGAATGCTGACCGATGTTGACTTCCGGAAGGAGAAGACCACTCTGCTCGACTCGAATTTTGCCTGATTATTTGCAATCAGATCCGATGCCACATAGGACTTCATCCATTCGATCTTCTTCTGCTTCGTCTTGATCCTCTTATCGAGGATGTCCTTCTCTGCCTTCATAGACTCCACATCGGATGTCAGATTCTTGATGAATGCTCCGAGATTATCCAGTTTCTGCTCTCGTGCCTCCTGAAGTTCTTTCAGTTTGCTTACGTTCTCTGCCTTGACCTCTCCGGTCTCTTCGTCCACTTCTTCGAACATCCGATCAATGATCGCCTCGATGTCCTTATCGATTTCATATAATGTTGCCATGCGCTTCCTCCTTAGTTTTCATTGAATGGTTTATTCATCGCCTTCTCGATCTTCGCTTCCGTGAGTCCTGATGCCTTGCCCTTTCCTGACTCGATCCGTGAGATCGTAGCAGGAGTCACTCCGACTCTGGATGCCAGTTCTCGCTGAGTCATCAGATGATCATGTCTGTATGCCTTCAGCCTTTTGCTCATGTCCATTCTCTTCACCTCCTCTCGATAAAATCTGATATAATTCTATATAATCCCTTATAAAGAATCAATGTGCTTTGTGCATCTGTAACAAAACTGTAATACTACTGGATGCCGTGATCGAAGATCGTCAGGATGTTTGCCAGAGCCTGTCCCTTCGTCCAGTTTCCTCGGTCTTCCTGATCCGGATGAGAGAATGCCTCTCGTGTGATGCTCTCGATCTCCTCCAGTTTCTGTCCGTCTTCGGTCAGCATCCGAATCGCTTCATCGAGGCAGACCGGATATCCTCCACAGGATTCGGTCAGATATGACATTACTACCCTGATCTCATCGATGGTCTGTGTCCTTGTCATTGTCATGTGATCGCCTCCTTCTTAATTTGCCGAGAGCATTGGACACATGCTATAGTTACCAAGCGGAAGAACTGTCTCAGCTTTTCTGTATTCGCTATACATCTTACTGATCCGGTGCTTTCTTTCCTTGCCGTATTCATCCATCAATGTGATCGTGCAGTTCGTTCTTCCTGTTACTGTGTATGTCCATGTGCATTCGTGATCACATGCGCTTCTCATTGTGTATGTCTTTCCGATTTCGAACTTTGTCATTGTTTTGTCCTCCTGCGTTTTCTTTATCTTATGGTTCTATTATAGCCCTTATAATGTCTTGAGTAAACAGGGAAAGAGCATTTGTAACATAACTGTAACAATAGAAAAGGGACACCACCAATATGGTGATGTCCCAAAATCGAAAGCGCAGGTTTGCCTTGGTATGAAACCTTCTTTATTATACCAAACAGATCAGATCTCGTCTAGTTTTCGCATCATCGCATTATACAGATTCGGCATGACCACTGCCAGAGCCTCCATCGTCTCTTCGATGACAGGATAGCAGGATGCGATGCCCTTTTCTTCCACTGTCCGTGAGAATTCGGTCTCGCCGTATTTTATCTCCGGACTTGATGCGAAGGAATACTGGCTCGGAGTCTGTTCGGTTTTCTGTTCTGTTTTCGTTTTCCGATCCAAGAGAGCATAATATGATGCCAGTTTGATACAGGTGGATGCAGAAGGATTCCTGATCCCCTCGCATTCAGCGATCGCCTCTCTCAGATCGTCCTCCCGAATCATATCACATCGACTCCATCTTCCGGATGAATTTCTCGAATTCCATTCGAGTCTTCTGATCCGGAGCGGACTCCATCAGATCCCGAAGATCATCCATATACTCATCGGCAGAAGAATACCTGCCCATAGAATCCCTCTGGGCATTACTTCCACGACCTCTGCCATCTGCATAGGACATTCCTCGTCTGGAGTAGTTACCTCCTCGATATGAGCCTCCTCGACCGTTTCTGGCATAGGAGGATCTATACGAGCCACCACCCATACCATCATTCATGGCATAGGACTCGCCTTCTGCCTCCTCCATGTCCTCGATGATCTTACACAGATTCTTGATCGTGTGAGACAGCTTATCTACGATTTCGAGATTACTTCCGGTCAGATCCTTCTTGGAATATTCTTCCAGATGATCCATCAGTTTCTCTTTCAGTTCATACAGTGCATGCATAGTCATTTCCTCCTTCCTCAAGCGATTCTGTTGATTACGAGATTAGCATTCTGAACATTGATCACAGGAGCAGGAGTTACTGTCGGATCAGATGTAGCCGAGACATACTCGACCGCCACAGCGAAACAGCATCCACGAGGGATCTTTACGATCGCCGTACTGGTCAGATTCCCATATTCATCGACAGCCTGTGGAGTGAAGATCGCTCTGGATGTGAGGCGAGGCTCGCCCTGCACCACGATCGCCAATGCGATCGGAGTCACTTCTGTCGCATCTTCCGGCAGTGCCACATTACCATTAAATGTGATCTGATAAGTCGCAAAACACTGATCCGTACACCCACGAAGAGTGAAAAGACCTGTCTCATCTTCGTGCCAGACATAGCCTCGTCTGCATGGGATACTGGAAGTGAATATAACAGGCGAATTCAAATTGACCGCCTGTACAGGATTACTCAAGAATTCACAAGCCATACTATCACCACCTATCAGAAGCCATTACCGCATCCACAGCCACAGCCATTGTTATTGCTGTTGCATCTGAAGATCTCGGTCATTCCGTAAACAGGCATGCTCGGGATCGGGCAGGATCTTAACTCATTCAGAAGGCTCGTATTGGAATTCAGGAGACCATTCTGAATGAAGGCATTCTGTGCGGTCTGAGACTCACGCAGAGTCGCCATGTTGAGCTGATTCTGGAGAGATACGTTCTGAGTCTTGAGAGCATCGATCTCCTGCTGACAGAGTTTGTCGAGGATCGCCTGAGTATTGCGAGTCGCATTCTCGATGATGTCTCTGGTATTCTGCATGCTCTGTGTACGATCAGCGCAGTTCTCCGTAGCTACTGTGTACTTGAGATCGGAGATCCCTGCCCGATTTTCACAGCAACATTCCTGAAGAGCGGACTGGAGCGCAAAATTCTGATTCATGGATGCCATCTGTCGAGCATTGTTGGCGATCTCAGCCTGTGCGAAGCCATTGGAGACAGTCTGATTCATGTCTGCACAGCAGTTACATAACTGTGTGGACAGATTACCGATACCATCTCTGATGGATGTGATGTTATTGTTGATCATCTGATCACGGAAGCCATCGGAAGTGATCTCAGCTTGGTTCATCCACGGATACAGAGATCCTGCACCACCATTACCGCCTCCGAAGCCGTTGCCCCATCCGTTACCGCCTACGAGAAGCAGGAGCAGGATGATCCACCACCCATCACTTCCGAAGCCATTACCAAAGCCAGAATTACCGCCCATGTAACCGCCTGTCGGAGAGACGAGCATAGTCGTATTCATGCCGTTTTCATCTGTTAAAGCCATTTGTTTTTCCTCCTATAACTAATTGGATTAACGACTACCAACCTATTTTCGTAGCCGTATAACGAAGCCTATGCGCACTCGGCTCTGTTATCGAAACATATTACGGATCTGAGGATCGTTCTTCATCCTCATAGCCTGATTCACCTGATCCTGTGACACCTGACCGGAATTCAGGAGATACTGAACTACATCCTGTGGACTCTGGATGCCTTGAGGGATATTGAATCTCCTCCCTAGGAGAGCCATAGGATTCTGCCTGAATTGCGAATACATCTGAAGAATAGACTGGATATTATACACCTTCCGGATCTCCCTTCTTCAGATCATCGATCGCTTGCCAGATCCGACCGATCTCAGCCTCGATATCTCCGAATCTGGCATCCTTGGTCTCGGTCTGTACTGGCTCAGAGGCATCCTCTTTGACCAGTTTATACTTGTCGAAGATCGGGCGATCTAGCTGAGAGAATCCCATCGTCTTTGTATAGATATATGGACTCGTCTCGTCCTTGAACGTCACCGAGTTACCATAGGCGACAGGATAATTCCTCGCCTCTGCCTCGGATCTGACCGATACGAAGCCAGAAGCCTGTTGAACCTGTGGAGGCTGAGGCTGTTGTATCGGCATCTGCTGTGGCTGAAAGTAATTGGGATAGTACGGCATAATCATTCCTCCTTAAACCAGACATACTGAGGGATCTCCTTCGAGGAGTCCCATGAATCATATAAATCACCATCAATTACTGTGGCGACATGACGACCAAAGCCGAGGACATATATACCGGATGGATGATCTCGGCAGAAATCCTCGGCAGTATAGCAGTCTGGACAGGTATTCGGAACGGACTTTCGATAGAAGCCATGCTGTCTGAGAACAGATCCCCACACGGAATTGCTATGAGGCATGTCTCCCATCTCGTAGGCATTCTTTGTAACCAGAGCGAAGGATTTCTCCCAAGGAATATTGAGAGCCTTGGCGACCGCTCGGATCGAGCAGTCTTCTACTCTTCTTTCTGTCGGGTTTGGGTTGTAGTAGATATAAGCCATTCCTGCCCCTCCTGCTACTTCCCATCATAGAAAAAGGACACCGATTACTCGATGTCCTTTTCGTCTCTATTTCGTGTCATTTTCGGCTCATTCCAGATGCGAGAAGATTCTGTCCGATCCCTTATAGACGATCCGCTTTACCTGAGATACTGACAGATCGAATTCTTCAGCCAGAGGCTCGAAGCATATTCCATCTAGAAGTCTCCTCTTCAGGATCTGCCTGTCTCTTTCCTTCAAGATCCAGTCATCGATCAGATGCTCAATGACAGATCTCGGAATGTTCTCTATCATCTACGTCTAGTCCTCGTCCCTCTGGACTTTCCATCCTTCCGAGTTCTCGATCTCACTCGTATCCTCGCCATTAGTTATGTCTCCGTCTCTGCCGATATAGTTCGCTACTCCATTATCACCGCCATCGACCTCGATATCTGAATAATCATATCTAGTCCATTCGTAGATCCAGATCGCATTCGTGAGAGCGATCAGGATGATGGTAATGATCAGAGCGATCCACAGCCTTCTAATATGCCTCTCGCTTCTAGCCTGTTCAGCTTCGAAGGCAATATAAGGGATCATGTGATCGTTCATCCTGCCACCTCCTCGCAGAACAGTTCGCTCGGCTCTACTTCGAGAGCCTTCGCTAATTTCATTATACTGGAATACGATGCCTTTTCAAGTGCCACCTGACCAGACTCATATGCCTTAATCGCTCTGGCAGGCACACCGGATACCGCCTCCAGTTTCTCTCTCGACAGATGTCTCTCTTCTCTGATTTCTCTAAGTTTGTTCATGTCTCCTCCTTATGCATGCCAATAATGATTCGGACTGATCGTGATGTAAATCACGTTGATCCACAGAATCAAAGTACCGAAGATGATGTGCTTAATGATGCTGTGACCTTTCTGCTGTCGTGTGTAGTTAGCGCCATCTCTTGCCTCTCTCATGATTCTTTTCCCCCTTTCGGATTGATTTCTGTCCCGCAATTCGGGCATGTGATGGAAAACATGGAAATTGCCTTGTCACACAGTTCTTTCAGTTTTTCTCCATCAAAAGTGATTGTTGCAACTGGAAAGAGCCTCTCTTTGTCATCAAATTTTGGTTGTTTTCTAATCCATTCATCGATTCTGCAACCACCTTTTCCATTATTAAATTGGCATTTACCGCACACGATCCCATTACAACATTCCTGCCAATTCAAGTCATCAACTATACGCAACATATCATTTCACCTTCTTTTCGTTGTTCATCTTTGACTCGATATACTGCTCGATCGCTTCGGGCATGTTCGCTGTGACAGATGATACTATATCCGGAAGAATCTCGATGATCTTCTCGGTCAGTTTGACCAATGCCTCACATGCTTCTTCCGTCATGTCCTGCGGAATCTGCCTCGACTCCATCTCCCTTCGCTCCTTCAGTTCCTGAAGCCATGAAGCTAACTGTCTGTGATCAGATGCACAGTCACAATCTGGGCATGTATCGTTATAACTGTCAGCGACTTCATTACAGTGCTTGATCGCTTCCTCTAGGCTCATTCGCTCGACTCCTTTCTGTATTCCCATCCGAATTGCTGTTTCATCTTCTCTCTCCAGAGAATCTCTGCCTCTTCATCTGATATATGAAGGGGCATATCAATGTGTCTGCAAAACTTGGCAAACCATTTGATCATGTGTTCTCTTTCTTCATACTGTTCCCACATCGCAACAACTTTTGCATTGGAATATCCTTTTGCATATTGCCCTCTGTCATACTGCAAAGCCTTGAGAAGTTCTTCTTTGTCAACATGGATGCCTACTTGTTGAACAGCCTTGCAGACTTCATCTTCAAGATTCATCTGCATGTCATGATAGATCATCTCGATTGGCGACCGATATGCAGAATCATTGATCATCTTCTGGATCGCTTCCTCTTTTTTCATTCGCTCGCCTCCTCTCGGTACGGATCTGGTAAAGGCATCCATGCAATAACTTCAAAGAATTTTGCTCTATCCCATTTACCACTTGAAAAAATGACTTCTTCTACTATTGTTTGATACCATCCCATGTGTTTTCTATCATCTATTGCAAAACGCTTTTCTGTGACAATATATCGCCCATCTTCTTCTGGCAACCTCTCCGAGCAGGGTATCCACCTTGTCTGCTCTCTCAACATTTTCAGTTCTTTCAGCCATTCCGCAAGTTGTTTATGTTCTTCAGCACACTTGAAGCATTGTTCTGGAGATGGCGCATACTTGTCTGGGTTTCCCCTGCCCATAGCACCAAGTCTTTCATTTTCGTTCGCCACTTCTTCTGCGTGCTTGATCGCTTCATCTATGCTCATTCGATCTCCTCCTTTACCTTCAGATGTATAAATTCATGTCCTCGGAATCCGAATGCGATCCACTCACCTCTGTATGGATATCCGGAATCAGGATTTATCGAGTCCGCCCAGAAGTAAAGATTCCCGATCTTTACTGTACTGAAATTGGGATACCACTCGATGATGATCTCCTGTTCTCCTACTTTGATTCTGTAATCTCTGGAGAATCCGTACTGATCAGGATTTATCCATTCTCCTTGGACTCCTGCCAGTCTCAGAGCCATTTCGAGGCTCTCCTTGGTATCAATTACCATCTTCATTCGCTCGCCTCCTCGATGTAGTATGTGTCCGGCTCGAATCTGTCCTCTAGAATATCGTTATGCTCTATTGCTGAGATAATGATCCTCGCATCTCGCTCGGTCTCTGCCGAGCAGATCACGAAGCCATTAGG
>Ga0247608_10006539_pt1 | contig 12216 bp, 9 predicted proteins | sample 176DNAGHGlowgp2_FD_193490 | JGI IMG/M metagenome (GOLD analysis project Ga0247608, IMG submission 193490) | Sheep rumen microbial communities from Palmerston North, Manawatu-Wanganui, New Zealand - 1766 DNA GHGlow gp2 | ecosystem: Host-associated > Mammals > Digestive system > Stomach > Rumen ... | reverse complement strand
ACAGAGGTCAGAAACGGGCTGAGGTGCCAACACACCATCCAAGCCTAATGTGATATGCAGGAGAAATAATGCAGGAATCAGGAAGAGCCCCTGTTTAGCGATGCCAGTAATCAATGCGCTCCAGGTCGCACCAATGTTCTGCAGGAACATATTTGACGTGATGACAAAGCCTGTGACAGCGTAGGTCAGGCATTGAAGTCGCAGGATACGGGTGCCAAGGGTCAAGACCCTTGCGTCGTCCGATTGGAAGAGCCCTACAATCGTCGGGGCAAAGAATAACCCTAAGACAACGAGCAGGATGGAATAGAGCGTAGTGGTCATGGCACAGAACTTGAAGGCGGCACGAACACGGCCATAGAGTTTCGCTCCATAATTGAATCCGCAGACAGGCTGGAAACCTTGACCGAAACCAATGAGCAACGACTGCACGAACATCACAATGCGATGGACTACCGAGAAAGCTGCAATTGCAGCGTCTCCGTAGCATCCTGCCACGTTGTTGAGCACCAATGCAGAGAGTCCCATCGTTCCTTGTCGACCTAAGGAGGGAAGACCTCCACGAGCAATCTCGCGATATTGGAGAAGGGTGGGGTGGAAGTTGCACCAACGGATGGCCAAGCCACCTTTCTTGCCACACATCGACAGCATGATGCAGAAACTGATGGCCTGCGAAATGGCAGTAGCTAATCCAGCGCCAGCCACTCCCATCTTGAAGCCAAAGATGAGGATGGGGTCGAGGCCCATGTTGATGACGGCTCCTGTCATTGTGCCCGTGAGGGCCATCGCCGCATTGCCTTGGAATCGCATCTGGTTATTCAGCACGAATGTGCATGAGATGAAGGGAGAACCGAGGAGCAGCCATTGGAAGTAACTGCAGGCATAGGGCATGATGGTGGGTGTGGAGCCTAACGCTGTGAGTATAGGTTTCATGAAAAGAAAGCCTATTGCGCCCAACGTCGCGCTAAAAAACATCGCCGAAAAGAATCCTGTGGCAGCAATCTGTGCGGCTTGTTCGGTACGCCTTGCCCCCAATGCGCGGGAGATGTAGTTGCCCGATCCCTGACCGAAGAAGAACGAGAAGGCCTGGATGAGCACCATGTAGGTGAAAACCACACCCAGTGCAGCAGTGGCCTGTGTGCCCGTCTGGCTGACGAAATAAGTGTCAACGATGTTGTAGAGGGCCGACACCATCATGCTGCCCATCGAAGGGATGGCCAGCGACGTCACCAGTCGGGAAACCGGCTCAGTCGTCATTCGTTGGTATTTCGCCTCTTGTGGAGTCATTGTTTCTTATTCTCTATTTCGCTTCACGCCTCTCACTGCTTCTGCTTCGAGCGGATTGTCTGGCCAGGAATGTTTGGGATAGCGTCTGCGCAATTCCTTGCGTACCTCAAAATAGGTGTTTGTCCAGAAACTGTGCAGGTCGCTGGTAAGTTGCACCGGCTTGAAGCCAGGGGAAAGCAGTTCCATCAATATGGGACGCTTGCCATCATCGACGCGTGGGGTGTCTGTCATACCAAAACATTCTTGCAACCTTACACGCAGGATGGGCAGTTCAGCACCCTGACGATAATCTACACGGATCCGGCTGCCAGTCGGCACGGCGATGTGTGTCGGGGCAAGACGATCTACCTGTTGCTGCTGCTCGTAGCTGAGAAGCGTCCATAGTGCCTGGGTGAGGTCGATTCGTTTCAGGTCGCTGGCTCCTTCCAGAAAGAAGGGAAGCCATTCTTCGCAACGTTGTAGCACTGCGTCGGTACTAAGGTCGGGCAGACAGAGTTCGGGGTGCCAGCCGGCTACCGTGGCCACACGTCGTTGAAGATTCTGCACAGCGTCGTTGAAGTCAAGCATACTTGTGCCCTCCTTCTTTGCGGCTTCGCAGATGACCTTAGTGATTGTTTTCCGCAGTTTGTCTGCGGCTTCTGGGCTTGCTTTCGAATCTATGGTCATTGGCTTGCTTTCAACCAGCAGACTGCCTATGCGATATTCACGCTGTGCGATGACTTGACCTCGTTTGCTGTCCCAAGAGATGTTGTCTTTCTCTCTTGCAAAGGCTTTCAGATCCGTTGGGTTCAAAGGAGAAGCCAGAAAGATGTTGCCAATGCCTCCTAACTGCGTATGGAGATTTGCTATGGCAATCCAGTCGTGGGCACAGAGGTCATCATTGACGTCAACCTTGGCAAGGTCACCACTCGCCAACTGGAAACAGCCTATGCCATCGGGGGTGGCATGTGCGATGCGTTCGGGATAGGCGGCAGCAAGAAGTAGTGATGCCCCTTGCAGCGAGGCATTTCCTTGCGTTGAGACATGCTGTGCCAGTCGTCGGTATTGTTCGGCAGCGCGAATAATGCGTTCCCATACCTTCCCTCTGCGTCGTCCCTCGCGTGCTTCGTTCAAGGCATCGAGCCTTAGGCGAAGTTCAGCACCAACATTTTCTGCAGCTAACGGATCTTTTTCGTCCAGCAAGGCTGCAATGTCGGCGGCCAAAGCCTTTTGTGAACTTCCACGTGCCAGAACGAGCATCTGGGCAATGCGGGGATGGCAGGGTAGTTTTGCCAATGCCCTTCCATGACTGGTGATTCGTCCTTCTTCGTCCAACGCATTGAGCTGTCGGAGAAGACGCATGCCTTGTTCTACGTGAGCAGATGGGGGAGGGGTGATCCATTGCAATTCTTTCACGTTGCAACCACCCCATGCAGCAATGTCCAGCACCATCGGAGCGAGATCGGCTTCCTCGATTTCGGGTACTCGGCAATCGGCCATGCGAAGCTCGGTTGCCAACGTCCATAATCGGTAACAGATGCCAGGGGCAAGTCGTCCTGCACGACCACGTCTTTGATCTGCCATATCTTTGCTGATCTGCACAGTTTCAAGGTGACTCAGACCGGTTTGAGAATCAAAGACCATCTTCCGACACAATCCCGAATCCACAACGACTCGGACACCTTCGATGGTGAGTGAAGTCTCGGCTATGGATGTCGCAAGCACAACTTTGCGTTCCCCAACTTTGCTGGGGGCGATGGCTTGCTGTTGTTCCTTGGGGGGCAACATTCCATAGAGGGGATATATGCGGGTAGATCCCAAAGCCGTACCGAGCAACTCAGCGCATCGTCTGATTTCGGCTTCGCCTGGTAGGAATGCTAGAATGTCTCCTTCGTGGGATTGATGTGCTTGTCGGATGATATGACTGACCGACATTGCACATAATTCGACAGGTGAATTGCCGGAAGAGGCTTCTGGAGAGACGTGGATAGTCTCGACAGGGAACATACGTCCCTCACACTTCACAAAGGGTGCATCGAGCAACTTGCAGATAGACTGCGCATCAATGGTGGCCGACATAATCAAAATGCGAAGGTCGGGACGAATGATCTGCTGGGTTTTCTGCGTCAATGCAAAAGCGATGTCCGAAGCAAGATTGCGTTCGTGAAATTCGTCGAAGATAATCATGCTGACACCTTCCAGCGTCGGATCGTCCACAATCATGCGGGTCAGAATACCCTCGGTAAGCACCTCGATGCGGGTATCTTCCGACACCTTCGATTCAAATCTCACCCGGTAGCCGATGGTTTTCCCCACTTGTTCGCCTATCATTGTCGACATTCGCTCGGCAACCTGTCGGGCTGCCAATCGTCGAGGTTCGAGCATCAGGATCTTTCCTCCATCGTGGAGATTGTTCAGAATGGTGAGCGGGAGCAAGGTAGACTTGCCTGCTCCTGGAGGTGCAGTTACAACCAGTCTGTTGTGAGTCCGTAGATGTGCATTTACACATTCGACGATATCTTCGACAGGCAGATGACCGACATCTTTGACCAACGAACGCAAAAACAAAAGACCCGAAGGATTCACCTGCGGGTCAATTGATTGACTTGCGGAACGGTCTAGCCCATCAGCACCAGAATCTGTCCGCATAGCACACGTAGGAACATGGTCAGTGGATAGACTGTCGAATAGGCAACTGAAGCCTGATCGGTACCGCAAATAGAGTTGCTATAAGCCAAAGCCGGCGGGTCGGTAGTAGAACCAGCTATCAGACCAGCGATGGTGAAGTAGGTCAGTTTGCAGAATACACGTGCGATGATGCCTACGATGATAAGCGGGATGATGGTGATCAGGAAGCCATAGAGTACCCACATGTAGCCACCATTGATTACCGTGTCAACAAATCCATTGCCTGCGCCGATGCCGACCGCAGCCAGGAAGAGGCAGATGCCGATTTCACGCATCAGCAGTTTGGCGGAGCCTGTGGTATAGGTGACCAGTTTGAGCTGTGGACCAAAACGTGCAATGAGTATGGAGACGATGAGTGGGCCACCAGCCATACCGAGCTTCACAGGAACGGGCATGCCAGGGAAGAAGATGGGCAGCGAGCCAAGCAATACACCAAGGGCGATACCGAGGAAGATGCTGGTGAGCTGAGGCTGGTCAAGACGCTTAACGGAGTCACCGATCAGGGACTTTACGTTCTCAACGTTTTTCTTCTCGCCCACAACTGTCACGCGGTCGCCCAACTGCAAGATCAGCATAGGGCTAGCCACCATATCGACGCCAGCACGCTTCACACGTGTGATAGTGATGTCGAAGGTATGACGCAAACCAAGGTCGCCCAGACGACGGCCATTCAGTTTCGGGTTGGTTACTACCAAACGCTCAGAAACAAGTTCGTTGCCCTTCTGCTTCTCCCATTGCTTTTCGTCCATATCAATCTGATGTCCGAGAATCACAGTCATTGCTTCAACATCAGCGGGTGAAGCTACGATATAGATGCGGTCGCCCTTCTGCAAACGTGTCTGACCCTCGACGAGTTGTACATCTTGCGAGTTGCGATGCATAAGTCGTGATACCACGATTTCGCGGCCAGCGATTTTGGACAGTTCGGCCATTGTCTTGCCGTCCACACCCTCGTTGGTCACCTCAATCGTAGCACCCTGTACCATGGCAGCATAGTTCAAGCTGTGCTCCTTGTAGGTTTTCTGTTCTTCTTCGAGGTCGATGCGGAAAATCTTCTTGATCAGCACGATGCAGAGGATAATCCCTACTACGCCCAATGGATATGCCATGGCATAGCCTTGCGCGAAGAGTGAGTTCTGCACTCCATCATGCATATCGCTGAACGTCTGTTGTGCAGCACCGAGACCTGGAGTGTTGGTCACCGCTCCGTAGAGGACACCGATCATAGCGAAGAGATTTTCGCCTGTGATAAGATGAATAGCATAAGCAGTGACACCACCTAACAGAACAATTGCTGTGGCCAGCATGTTGTAGGTGACACCACCTTTGCGGAACGAACTAAAGAAGCCGGGACCCACTTGCAGACCAATGCTGTAGATGAAGAGGATGAGGCCGAACTCCTTGACAAAGTGCGACGTTGTGGGATCGAGCACCATGCCGAAGTGTCCGCAGGCTATGCCAGCAAAAAGAATCCATGTCACGCCAAGCGAAATACCCGCGATTTTGATGCGCGACAGAAAAAGTCCTGCAGCGATGACCAAGGCCACCAGCAGAACCGAGTGGGCAACACCTGTGCCCATAAACAAGTTGTAAATCCAATCAGTATTCATTTATTAATGATACGCTTGTTAAGTAGTTTAAGTTCTTTTTCAAGGGACAAAGATAAGGTTTTCCATCCATTTCACCAAAAGAATGCTTAATAAATATTAATTATGTGGCCGATAAGCCGACTATATGCCAACTAAACATGCCGTAAATTTGTTTAATTCGCACAAACTTCCTATCTTTGCACCATAAAAAATTACTTCAATGAAAAATATGATTCAAAGGATTTTATTGTCGATGATAGTGGCTATGCCACTGTTCTTTGCGTCGTGCGGCACAAGGACTGCTGCGAACGAAGGTACTGATGACGACTTCGCTTTGGGAGCCGACATCTCATGGTACACCGAATATGAGAGTCGAGGCTACAAGTTCTACAATCAGCAGGGCGAAGAAGGCGACTGCAACCAAGTGATGAAGGATTGCGGACTGAATGCTGTGCGTTTGCGTGTCTGGGTCGATCCTGCGGGCCGTCCACGTCCAAAGTGGGCCGATGAGTTCAAGGAGTATAAGGCCGATAGTTGGTGCGATAAGAATGACCTCCTCGTCAAGTGCAAGCGTGCCAAGGAATTGGGGCTCGATATTATGGTCGATTTCCATTATAGTGACTGGTGGGCCGATCCAGGACATCAGCCTGTGCCTCATGCTTGGGCAGATCATGGTGTGGAGCAGTTGTGCCAGGATGTGGCAGACCACACCATTGAAGTCCTTACCTTGCTTAAGGATAACGGCATCGAGCCAAAATGGGTGCAGATTGGTAATGAAACAAGCAACGGAATGATTTGGCCGGTGGGTCACGCTGCGCCAGATTCCTGCGAGAACTATGCCAAGTTGTTCATTGCAGGCTATGATGCCTTGAAGAAGGTTTTCCCGAACTCAATCGGTATCGTACATCTTGACAATGGTTGGAACCCTGCACTCTATGATTGGAACCTTGGTGGCCTCAGGAAGTATGGAGCAAAGTGGGATATGATAGGAATGTCGCTCTATCCCTACTGGGCACATCAAAGCGACAGCACACGTCAAGCCGATCCGACAATCAGCGATTGTATGGATAATATCCGCAGGGTTGGCGAGATCTATCAATGTCCGGTAATGATTACTGAAGTAGGATTTGAAGTAGACGAATCAAGACCCGAAGTACTGGCTGAAGGTAAGCGCCAGCTACTACGAGTCTTGCGAGAATCAAAATCTGAAACAAATGGAATCTGCCGAGGCGTGTTCTATTGGGAGCCCGAGTGTCGTCCCTCTCAGTATCGCCTGGGCGCCTTCACCGAGGACGGACATCCAACAATCATTATGGAGGCATTCTCAGAGATGCGGTAGGTCGTCGTAGTTGAAGCCAAGTTCCTTGGCATACTTATTACGACGGGTAAATGCACTACGTACTTTCTTGAATGGTTTGGGAAGGTGTGGTGTCAGTTTGCGCTTCTCAATCTGACACTCTCCTCCTTCTGTATGCACTTCATGCTCATGTTCGAGTTCGGTCATGGCACGCAGACCCTTTAGGCCGCGCACACCACTCAGACGGGCATCATTGGCATTGTAGCGCAGTTTGATTTCCATCTTCTTGTAGGGAGCATAGAAGATGTAGTGGGCAGTGGTGTAGAGATAGATGCTATCCTCCGACTCCTTATGGTTCACTTCCTTTCGGATTTCCCAAGGCTTGTCGAATGACTGAACATAATGCTCGAGTACTACGCCATTGATGGCATTGTAGCGTGTGATGGAGAACCCCTTGTCGCCGATGATGGCGAGATAGCGAATTTGCCTGATGCGAAGCAGGGCAAGGATGGCTGGGAAAAGGTGGTTCTGCGAAGCATCCCAGAGATACCGGCTCTTCTCAGTTCCGATGGCTTCTGGGACTGTGTTGAAGTTCAACTTACTCATAAGTCATACGTTTTTTAGGGGTTATACATCTGTTTATCGTCAAGTTTGCAAGTTGTGCCGCGCAAATGCGCTGTCACCTAATACTTCTGGGTTGCGAAAATAGAGATTTTTCGAATAAGATGCAAATTTTTAGCAAAAAAAATTCATTTTTTTATTAATTTTTATTGATTTTTGCCCGTTTTTGCAGCAAAACGACATTTTTTTGCATCAAAAATGAATTTTTTATTCATAAACGATAATACCCGTTGAGAATCCGGTTGCGTAAACCTTTCTCAACGGGTAGTTGTAGTCATTTAGTCGTGGTAGTCGCTGTCCTGCCATTCGAATTTGATGTCTTCCGGCACAAGGTACTTGTCAACCTTGTAGTCGATGTTGGCTTTGTGGGCTTGGCTAAGTTGATAGCAACGTGGAATGCGGTACATCTTCCCGTCCTTGATGAAATGAGCACCTGTCTGGTGAAAGCGGAAGGTAACATTTTTCGCTACACATTGCTCGCGGAGGGCAAGTATCCAGTCGTAGTTGCATGGTCTGGCATCGAATCCTGATTCTCCACCCGCCGACACTTCTTCTATTGTATCATTTAAATAAGGTGTAAGGTCGATGGCGGTAAGCATCGGGGCAACGATGATGCTCTTGTGCTTGATGGGCAGTGAAAGAAAGATGGGTAGGCGGTAGTCAGCCATCTCCTGGTTCTCCACTGTGCAGCCCACGATAACATTGTCATAGCCATCGCCCCAGTCGTCGGGTACACATTCCATGAATCGGTCGATGCGTTTGGTGAAAAAGAAGAACCAGAGGTCTTTCCGTAGTTTCATCATCTGCCAGCATTCAGGTCGCCACTCATCAGCATCTTTCAACAGGAAATCAGAGGTGAAACAGGTGAAAACCAGCTTCCCGCTCTCAATCTTCCACGACTTGTCGCGTTTTCGCTTTATCGGGAGATTGAAATTGCCCGTTTTTCGACATTCGCTGCTGGAAATCTCGCTGCCGTACATCTTGTCCTGACGATAGACGTAGCAATACTTGCACCCAGTGCTAATCTTGGTGCATCCATGCCATGGGTTCCAATCGGCATATATTTCCCAATGTTCGGCCATGATTTATCGTTTTTTCGAAAACGAATCTGTCTTCCTTTTTTATTTCTTACCCAAAGTGCAGTGGAAGGGCTTGTCGAAATGACGACGCGAATAGTAGGTGACCGAAGGATGGGAGAGATCCATTACCATCGTCCAGGCAGTTCCCAGGAATCCTTCTTTTTCGGGTTGTGACACTGACTCGATGGCTTCGGTCAACTGTTCGTCGCTCATTATCCCGCCTTTCTGATTATATTGCTCGCATAGTCTGTCGTAACGATCGTCTCCTTCTATCAATCCGGCATTGAGCTTCTCCTCGCATAGGTAATGATTGGCGACAGCTGGTGTTTCTGTGACCACCATCTTATCGTCAACATATTCAACCACCACACTTCTTCCCGAAGCGTCGGCTATCGCATAATGATGAGCAGAGCCGATGTCGGAATGCATATCGATGCCATTCAGCAACTCGAGTGCTTCGTCAACATTGGCTGCATTGTTCAGCAGATACCTGATGGCCCCCGTTGTAGTAAGATCAGGTTTTTCTGTTCGCTGATGAGTCTCTATCGTGTCACCAGCCATCAGGTCGGCAATGGCCAACCCTTTTTCATTGATGCCGTCGAGCGCGCAGAACAGCCCAGCTAGGCACAAATATTGGTTCTGGAATCCCTCGGGCTTGAAGTCTTCGCTGAATCCATAGAATCTCACATTGAAGGTGGTGATTGATTCGTAGCCACGAGTAGGGAAGGTATGCAGAATGACACCTGTTGCCGATGGGAAGTCGAAGTTTCGCCCCATCAGTACGCCACCCTCGGGAGTACTGACAGTGAGTGCCGAACAACCAAAGTCTTCTTTCGATGTATTCATCTCCGGCTTATAGTGACCTTTTGAAAGGAATTCGGTGGCATAGCCTGCCAGTTGATTGGCAGATTCGAATCCTCCACGATTCATCAGTTCGTCAAATCCGTCGTCGCCTCTATATTCCATATAGTACAACCCGTCGTCGATTTTCTCACACGACATAGCTCCCTTAACCAGTGGGCCAAACTCCATCCATACTGACACACCAAACAGGACTATCAGTCCCAAGATGCACAGAAGTGCAATTTTTAATACCTTTTTCATTATTATAGTCATTTGATATTAGTTCTTAGCAAATTCATAAGACACGTTTGACACTTGGAATGAGTCTTAGCAAATAGGTGAGGAGGAACGAGAGGATGCTCGCGATGGTGGCGATGAGGAAGAACTTGACGATGCCGGGCAGAAGTAGCCCATCAGTTGTATGTTGAACCGCCAGCAGGACAAACAGATGCACGATGTAGGCACCATAGGCTTGTTGGGCGCACCATGTCTGGAAGGCATTGGTCTGGTTGATGAACTTGCGGAACAACCACAGCAATCCGAAACTGAGGAAGACGCATAGCAGCGATTCGTAAATGCCGAACCACCGATTGACAAAGTCATTCCAAGCCCCGCCATCTCGCAGATAGTTTCCAATTGCCAAGGCCACACCAATCGCGAGTGCAGCGACTCCTGTGCCGTTCCTCATCTTTTCGAGCCATTGGAAGCGATAAGCCAGGACTCCTGTTACAAACATCATCACGTATTGCAGGAAATGTGCTGGCTCGATGTGGAGTATGCCCAGGACCCAGATCCAATGGTCCTGTGGACTCACTTGTCGGATGAGATGTCCGCCAATACCCATCACCAAGGCAAGGACCAATAGCTCGGCGAGCGAGAGGTTATGGTTCGCCTTGATAGGAAGGATGATCTGCCGCACAAAGGCATAGAGAAGACAGAACACCAGGAGGGTTTCGACATACCAAAGATGTCCCACTTCCAGTTGGCCTGTAACCAGGGTGAGGAAGGTAGTCACGATGACTACGGGAATGCCCAGGCGCATCAGTTTCTTCTGAACGAACACCTTGAGACCCTGCTTATCGTAACTTCTCGGCACGAAATAGCCAGCTATGAGGAAGAACAACCCCATGAAGAATGCCGCATTTACCGAGAGAAAATGCCAGATCCAAGGCATCATCTCCTCGGCGTTGCTGGGTTTATATGGCCATGCGGAATCGGGGTAATAGGGCTCGGCTGCATGATGGAATACCACCAGCAGCGTGAGCACTATCTTCAGCGTGTCGAGATAATTGAGTCGCTTCATGATTTCAGAGCAGGCCGCATCACAGACCGACTTTAATCTTCGAGCGGCATCATTACGCCGCATTCGTAGTCAGGAGCCTGGATGTCAGCGCCCTTATACCACTCCATGAACGAAGCATTAGTGACGCAGCGAAATTCAGGATGCTGGGGAAGCCATTCCTTGAAGAACATCTGGTATTGCTGTTGGAAGGCTTTCATACCACCCTCAAAATGTATCTTCAGCCATTTGCCGCTGTGAATGGGAAAAAGCTGCAAGCCCTCAGGCACATTACCACCTTTATATATACCTCCAATGACGTAAGTGAAGGTTTTGTTGCTGCAAGTACCAAAGTTGACATCAGCACAAGTCATGCAGTTATGGTTGGGAATATCACAAGTGCAGAGAGCAAACTCACCGACTTCGTTTTCGAAAGCAGCTTGCTGGAAGGCATCGGGAGCCTTCTTTTCAAACACTACTGGCTTGATCACCTTTTCCACATATTCGCCCCAGAACTTCGGACATTCTTCCTGTCCCTTACAGAATGCTATCTCCTTCGACATACCGATTATCTGCACATCGTGCATCTCTACGATTTCATGTTTCATATCGTTTCTTGTTTAAGTTCTACTGTTCGACGCTGCAAAAATAGTTAAAAATATGTTATGTTCCAAATTTTTGGAAGAAATTTTTGCAGTTAGTGACTTGTTTATTCAAGTTCAAAGAAAAAGAAGTCCGTCCAGCCGGTATTCTCGGCATAAAGATGCTGTTTGCCTCGGAACTCGAACCCAAGATGCTTGTAAATCCTGTGAGCAGGCGTGTTCGAAGCAAGTGCATCGAGGCGAACGGCTTCCATGCCTTTGTCTTGAGCAATACGGATGGCCTTTCGAATCATCTCCGAGCCGATGCCGGAGCCCTGGTGGTCAGGGCTCACGGCTAGGATATGAATCACAGCTACCTTGTCATCAGTTACCTGCTTACTCCATTCTATCGCATGATAGTCATCGCCTTGATACATCGTAACGGCCATCGTACTAACGATAATGCCGTTGGCTCTGTATAAATACATGCACCCTTCATCAATATATGCCCTGATGCTCTCTGCCGTGGGGTGTTTTCCTTTGCTCCATCGAGCATACGTGGCCATCGCAGGTGTACGCTCTATCACATCATCATAGAAGGCGATGATGGCGTCAAAGTCTTCTCTTGTAGCTGATTCTAATCTCATTTCCTTTTCATCGTCATCTGTTTTTCCTTTGCCATCTTCTCGGCAAAGGCTTCTTCTCCATGTTCGCGGATATAACGGATGCAGGTGGCTCTGTCGCTATTGAACAAGAAAGCAAAAATCTTACCTACAAAGTTATTGTGGATCTTGCATTCCTTAACATCCTTGTCACACTCGGCGCAAGTGTGAAAGCCTTTTTCCTCGCAACACTTTCGGATCTTGCACCAGGATGCTTTCTCATTCTCCTTGCATCCAGTACATTTGCCATCTAGGAACTTCTTGCAGGCTCCGCAATATAGTCCACATGCTGCTATCTGCTGAGGGGTGGTCGA
>Ga0247608_10006537_pt1 | contig 12221 bp, 1 predicted proteins | sample 176DNAGHGlowgp2_FD_193490 | JGI IMG/M metagenome (GOLD analysis project Ga0247608, IMG submission 193490) | Sheep rumen microbial communities from Palmerston North, Manawatu-Wanganui, New Zealand - 1766 DNA GHGlow gp2 | ecosystem: Host-associated > Mammals > Digestive system > Stomach > Rumen ... | reverse complement strand
TATATAAAATATTAAAAATATTAAATTTCCAAAATTTATAATTATAAGATATTTATTTTTTATATTATAATATGTTATGATAACAAAAAATATTATATTTAAAAGCAAGTTCTATAATTCCTATATAAAAATAAGTATACATAAGGATTAATAAAAAACTTCTTTTTACCTTTTGCAAAGTATAATAAGCAAATTAAAGCATTTATTATTCCTTCATAAATAATAAAATCTAAAAGAACTCCCAAAAACACACATTCAACAAAAAGCCATCTAGAATAATATAAAACAGAACAATAATTAAAAGATAGGTAAAAAGTTATTATAAAAATAGAAGAAATTATGACAATAATAAAAGGATATTTCTTTTTTTGCACTTCCTTTACTGTCTTGAATATTTTAAGCAGCTTCATTTGTTGTGTTGATTTAAAATTCAAAAACAACATTTTTTTATACATAGTAGGAATTCTAAACAATGGTATAATAATTATAATAATTATATCAGCTAATAAAATATTTATAAATTGAAAAATAAAAAGCTTTGCTCCTTTATTTATATTTATTCTTTCAGCAATTGATAATCCAAATGTACATATTAAAATTTGTAATAATAAATAAATATATAAGCATAATATTCTTTTCCATCTAGGATTAATTGTTGATGAAACCATAAAAGGACTTATATAAACATTTCTTCTTAGAAATAAATTCCAAAATAATTTAATTATTGAAGGATTTTTTATATCTATATGTTCAAAAAAACTAGGTATATCAAGAGAATAATACCTTTCTTTAACAAAAGTTACTTTTCTATATTTATCAACTATAGTATAATTACCTTTTTGTATATTAACTTTTTTACTTTTTTTATTTTCATTTTTGATAACACCTTTATATTTAGAAAAATAATCATAATTTTTATTTTTTTCACTGTTAGCATCATTTTCATCATCGTTATATTGTATATTATCTAATTCATTTATCTTTTTTTCTTCATTTTTTTTTTCTTCATTTTTCTGTTTATTTTCTGTTTTCATTTGCTCCTTTTTTTCCTTTTTTTTATCTTTTGGCTTTTTCTTTTTTTGATTTTTTTCACTTTTTTCGCTATCTTTTTCATCTTCCCCTAATCTATCCTCAGATTCTTTAATAGAAGAAACATCAAATTTCACTGTATTGACTTTTTTCTTATTATTTTCAGTAGTTTTATTGTTATAATTATCCTCCGAATTTTCACTTTCATTAAAACCAAAATCAGATTCTTTATATAAATTATAATTATATGGATTTATATCATTTGTTTTATCTGGATTATATTCACGAACTTTATAAAATCTCATATTATTATCTTCTTTTTTTGAATTTTCAAATTTATTATCCTGAACCTTTTGCTTTATTTTTGGCTTATTTCTTTGCTTTAATTTTTTCTTATTTAAAATATTTATACTTTTTTTTAATCTTGTTTCTTTTTCTACACTATCTTTATCATCAAGGGATGATATATCATCAATATCATCTAAATCATCTATAATAAATCCATTTCCTTTATTTTTTGGAGGATTACTAAAGACTCCCTTTCCCCCATATCCTTCATCTAGATCATCCCCTATATCTCCTCCTTCAAATGCTTTATCATTATAATCTATATTTTTAGTACCATACAAATATAGATTTTGCTTTAAATCTTTATCATATTTATCATTCTCTAGTTGAATTTTTAAATTTTTTGCCATATTTTCTTGTTCATTCATTTTATTAGCTTTTGTTATTTCTCCTATTAGATCTAATTCATCATATATTAGTCTATTTTCTTTTAATATTTCTAATTTAATGTTATTTAAACTATTTTTAGTAATCATTAATGTTTTTTCCAAAAGTTTAAAAAGAATAATGAAAAATGCAAATATTAATAAAGATATTAAAAGAAAAATACTACATCCATTTGACCAATTTTTACCACATATAAATACTTGAGGTGCTTCTAAATAAAAAAATATTCCAGCCATTTTATAATCCAATCCAGAACTTTCAGATTGAATGGTATACAAACTTAAATGATTAGTTTGGCAAATTAAATAAAGGTTATCACTTACAATAGTGCTTGAAATATTACTTAATAAAGATAATTTTTCATTGTAATAACTACAATCTATTTTTATCATTGGCAATACCTCATTAATTCTTTCATATCTAGTCTTATTTGAAACTGAACCATTTTTATGGACATAAACAGGCCAGGTGACATAAGGGTCATTAATAGTAAAATTAGTGTTTTGAGACAAAAACTTAGCATGCGAATTTATAAATTCAATTTCTGAAGTATTATATAAAGTTAAAGGAAAATAAATATCTATATAATTAGGACATGCTTTTATATCTAATTTAGTCCCAATTTGAGTTGCATAGAATGCATCTACAGAATATGATGCACTATTTGAATAGACTGAATGATATGATAATGGATCATAATGATAATTTACTATTACTAAAAATATAGTAGAATATCCAGTTGAGCCAAAAATATAATCTGCACATTTATATGCATCAATAAAGGGCAAATATGAATTATATTTTTCTCTATTATTTATATGCAAATTAGTGAAATATTCCATATAATCAAATGAATGTGATACACTTTTTATTGTATAGTCAAATGCTGTATAATTCACAAACATATCTTTTTTATTTGATTTAATTAAATTTAAGATTAATTCTGGAATGATATTAGTTATTCTATATGAAACATCGTATATCAAGCTTATCTGTTCATTATTTAAATTAATTTCTCCAATTTTCTCATCATTTTTATATTCTTTTTTTCCTGATTCAAAATAATTTTTTGCTCTTATTTGCCCTATATCATAATATAAATTAATCAGAATAGAACTAATAGTTTCATAAATCAGATTTATCTGTTCTAAGACAAAGGAAAGATAATTTTTTTTCAAATAACTTATATAATCAAAAAATTTATTAATTAATTCATTATAAGAATCATCAAATTGTGTAGAAGATTTAATTAAATAAGAAAGTTGACGCAAAAATTCATAGTTAGAAATTTTGCTACTTGATAAAGTTGAATATTCGTCATTATTGGTTAAATAATTCCACATTTTTAAATGAATTTCAGATAAATATTTCTTATTTTTTGTGGTTAAATGACAATTTCTACCTGAATATCCTTCATCACAATGACAGACCATACTTCTAACTATAATGAGGCATTTTCCTTTTCCTGAACAGAAATTATTATAGCATATTGGGTCTTTTATAATTATATTATCAGGTTGATAAGAAATAGCTTTTTCATTATAAATATAATCCAAAAGTGAAGTAGTTCTATTACTTAAATTTAAAGCCATATTATGAATATCTCCTAAAGATTGTAAAAGATTTAATCTATTCAAAATTTCATCTTCTGTGAAATAATATTTGTTAGATAAATTATCTATATCTACTTCTAAATTATCTTGTAATCCACTTGAATATGTTTCTAAATCAATATCATAACCAGGATAATAAGAATTTATTTTAATAATATTAAATCCATAATGCACTTTTCCAGACACTATTTCTGTTAATGTAACATATATATTTAATTGAACACCATTATATTTATTATCTTTGAATTTTTTTAATAATATTTCTCTTGGATTATTTTCAGTATTTAAATTAATCTTGCTTATATCATTATGCAAAATTTGCCCTTTTTGACTTATATAATATTCATATTTATATTCATAATATGGATAAATTTGTGGATTTATTTCATAATTATAAATTAATACATTTGTTAAATTGAAATATATTTTTTCAGGTATAGTATAAATTATTAAGCATTCTTCCATCTTTTCATCTATATTATATTTATTTTCATAGTCTATTATATTATATCCAATTAGTGTATTTTTTATTATTATTTGGGAAGGTAAATTTCCCTTAACATCACTAATTATTTCATCTTTATTCATATTGAAAGGAAAATAATGCAAAATATTTGGTATATTATTATTTTTGGACCATTCATAATTATAGAAGCATGAAGAATCAAATTCCCTAATTGAAAAGAAGCTCCATAATCTTAATTCTTTTAATAAAAATACTCCATGACTTGTTTTATCACCCAAATTATCATAACTTTGAAATTTTAGTGATACTCTTCTGTTATCATATGTGCTATAATTTAATTGTTTTACTCCTTCTCCTATTATATTATTTATCTTTCCTTTATTTAAATAATATATTCTATTATTTAAATCAGTAGCACAAATGATATGATTCCATTTAAAATATCTTTGTGAAACATCATTAGTGGATACTGATTCATCTTTTTCATTAATAGGGAAACATTCTATATTTATTAAATCATTTGAATATTTTGATATTTCTATTTTTATATGATTTTCCCAAGATATTACTTGTCTATAAAAATTAATTTCATTTTCATTATATTCATATATAAAATACCAAAATTCAATAGCAAATTCATTGGTAGTAGCATATTTAATTTCATTAAACTGTATGTCTGAATATTTATTTAGATCAATATAAGGAACAACTTGACAATATAATATATTATCTTCATTTCTAAACCAATAATTTGTATTATAGTAGCATGCGCAATTTAAATAGGAATCACCTGCACAAAATTTACAGTTATCAATGCATTCTTGGCATTCATTATCAATTGAATCCAAATTAATCATTTTATTTTCATCATTACAATTAAAATTTTCTAGGTTATGATATAAATTATAGTCAGCAAAGCAATTATTATCATTTTGAAAGTACATGTCTCTTCCATCACTTGCGATTAAAGTTTGTCTTTCTATGCAATCAGTTGATGATGTTGAGTATAATTTTATCGATTTTATCAAATAATTTTGGTAACTTAAAAAGTTTGAAACAATCCCTAAAGGATTTAAGATAAAATTTTCATAAATATTTACATCAGCAACAGTCAATATAATTCCATATCCAAAAGTAATTTTATTAAGAGTAATTCCATTTTCTGGGATATTATATGTGCTTCTCCGAGATACTACTTTTCCATTAATAGCAAATGAAAGCATTGATGGATAAAAATTACATGTATTTTCATTATTAAAATCACATTTATAATTAGAAACTGAAATTAACTGCCACTTTCCTTGCTCTTCTAAAAATGTGGTATCATTATATAATATAATATTACTTCTATACATCAATAAATTATTATATTCTTGTTCATGGCAAATAAATATATCATCATCAGTTGAAAACCTCATTAATAATATACAGTTTTGTCCACTAACAGGCTGTTTATTATTACTATTTCTTATTATTCCTCGATATTTAACCCATAATATTACTGTTATTGGATTATATGATTTTAAAATAAAATCAGTTTTTACTTCGATTTCTTGGTCATTATAATTAGGCAATTGGAAATAATACCCACTTATTTGACGACATTGATTATTAAATAATTCATATCCATTTATGCATTCATAACAATCATTTTTCTTTGAAGAATAACACCTTTTACAGCCTGCAAAGCATTCAGAATATTCATATTTTCCAGTTATTTTTTCTATATTAGTAGCAAATATTCCATTATGGAATTGACCATAATCAAAATTAGAGGAGGAACTAAACATTAAAGTATTGTCATCTGACCTATAAACAGATACTAATGGTAAATTGAGTGGAAATTCTAAATTTTTACCACTTATAGTATCTTTAAAACTATTTAAATCATTACCAATTGTATTAAATAAGTAATAAATCAAAGTAGAATCAGGCTCATATTTAAATTTGTTTCTCATATTTTCATATACCATATAAACTGAGCTATATTTTAAATTATATATTCTCAGTCTACTATAGTATGCAGCTCCCCATTTAATATTATTTACTCCTAAAGGCTCACATAAATCTTTCCCAGTGCAAAAAAGAATATTTTTAAGAATATAATTATTTACATTTGATATATCTATTGTATATGAAAAGGATGGTTTAGTCATATTATAATTGATATATAAATTTATTTTATAATTTTTTGGATTAAATTCAATAATTATATGATTCCATTCATATAATGAAATTTGTTCTAATTTTTGAGTTTGAATGTTTGTATTTAATACAGTATCTCGATAATAAAATTCTTTATTTTGAATTAAAGCATGTGGATGGGCATAAAAATAGTATAAATCTTCATCATCATTTTCATCAGAACAAAAATTATTCACCAAATCTATTTTAAATGAAAATTCTATAATATATCCATTTAATAATTTATTATTCATATCATCAAATTTGCAATAAAAAGGATAAAAATTATAACATCTATTGAAATATACAGCAGAATTAACTTGTGTTTCTCTCGGTAAGCATTTGTATCCAACTCGAATAAATCCATTTTGGCAAACTAAATTTTGAGGGAAATTATTGATATCATTATATTGGAAATGAAAAGAAGACAATTTATAATTGCATAAAGCTGTTTTCACAGTGGTTTCATCCATATGCATAAGAGAGCCAGGGCCTCTATTACTTCCTGAAGGACATTTAGATTGACAATCATTATTTGTATTAGCAAAAGTTAAAAAACTATCTGAGCTACATTGGTAATAATTATTATTGAACTTTATTTCTCCATTAGATGGTGTAGTATATATTGGATCTTCACATTCATTTAAATCAGAATTAAACTTTTGAAATTTTGTTGGGTCACATAATATTATTCCTCCTCTTGATTGGTATTTGTCTTTTATTATTGTTGACTCCATTTCTTGTTCTTGAGCTGTCCCTAGACTTTTTAGTTTTTTATAATAGTTTATGCTTAAAGTATTTACACCTTTATTAAAATTAAAAAAATCCACACCTAGCACTAGCCAAATTGGCTTATTTTGGGATGTAAACAATATTCTTTGAGTATCATATTCTGGAGGCAAATATTCATTGTATAAATATAGAGTCCTTATATATACTTCAGAATATTTATTTTTGTTAGCTTTTTCAATTATAAAATTATTTTTTTCATATTCATTAAATAAATATTTAAAAGGATAATCTACTTTGTTTGTGCCAAAACTTGCAGTTTCATGAATGACATCCTTTAGCTCAACAGCATTTGTATCATATTTTAAATAATAAATTTCATTATCCCAATTATAGGTGCATCTTATATAAAACCAAGTATTATCATAATTATTTAAATCTAAGTCAATAATGTCTTTATTTAATGCTGTGTCTGCTAAATTAATAATTTTTCTTCCTTCATAATTTAAAGGGGATGTTAAATAGTCTTGGGGAAAGCAATAAATTGACAATTTATCTTTCAAAGTATCTGTTAAAATACTTATTGAAATATGGCCTTTCCAAACTATATTCATTCCTGTTAAAAAATATTTTATTTTTTTTAATTTTATCCAAAATTCAATGGTATATCTACCTGTACCACTGGGCATTATATCCTCGAATGTAAGGTCCTCGATAGCATTTAAGTTTACCATATTTTTACATTCTTCTTTCTCAGAGCATAATTCTAATTCTGGAATTTCATCCTCAATTGGAGAATATCCATATAATCTTTCAATATCATAATCTTGTGTTGCATAAGTTATTGGATTATTCCTTGAATATGCGCTGAAAGATTTATCTGGGTTTATTAATGAATCAATTGATAAATAAATATAATCTCTATTGACATTTCTAATAAATTCAATATAATTCATCTCTGAAGTTTTTTTACTATAATCTTTCCATAATCTAAATTGTCTTATTAGAATTATTCCATGTCCAGTTATACCTTCTTCATCCATAAAATCTAAAGTCTCAAAACCATCATCTGGTGAATTAAAGCGGCATGATATATGATACCATTTATTGAAAATATTTAAAGAAGTTGAATATTGAGTAAATATTTGAGGTTCTTCATTATATAAAGATAATTGGCATTCATTATTCCAATCATAATAAATTTGGTTACTGCTTATTCTTAATATTGAATAAGCTCTATTATTTCTTCTAAAAGAAAATAAGTTCCTTGAAGTAGAATAGTTATTCACACCTTTTGTTGCATAAAACCAAAAATCAAGTCCAGTAGCATCATTTATTGTTGATGTTAATGTAAATCTAATCTTTTTGTATCTTTTAAAATCTAAGGAAGGAAGTTTTTTACAAGAATATGTATTTTCATTATTATTCTTTATAATATAATCAAAATATCCATTAGTTGCACAAGAACATTGATTTTCTTCGGTCCCATAACAAAAATATCCACAGTTATTATAACACTCTCTAACTTTTATTCTATTATTTTCAGTCAAAAATACTTTTTTATCATCTGGATATGCGCCATATATATAATAATCATCATTAAATTCTGGATTAAAATCATTAATACATTCATAATTAGTATTATATATTGAAGTACTTGATGCTTCTATATAACTTCCTAATAAGCAATTTAGTTTACTGTCATCTACTATTTTATATTTTGGTATCATTTCTGTATATTTATTAGTGTTATATGCATATCCTCCTATTAATACTTGATCATAAACGTAAAATTTGGCAATTTGTACATAAGCTTGTGTAAATAAATAAAATGTTTTAATATAAATTGCAAAATCTGAATTTGAATTTAAATTAGAATAAGCCCCATTAGGCACATTTTTCCTATTAATTTGAAAAGAAACAAAAAAACCTAACATATTATTATCTCTATGCTTTGACAAAGATACGCTTATATGTATATATTTTCCATAATTTTTTCTAGGTATTTTATAATAATTATAATATATTATTCTACCCGATTGTATACAAGTGAAAGAAATTTTGTCTAATTCTTCATATTCTAAATAGCAATAATTATTATCTTTCCCTGCTTGGAAGATTTTGCTTTTTTCTTTAAATCCTATTAATTTAATCCATAAAGTGTATGTCACTTTTCTAGAAGTATAATATGTACTTAATGTTACTAAAGTAATTTCAATTTTATCTAAATTAGGGTTTTCTTTTAAAGGTAAAGTTAATGTATAATATTTATCTTTAGGTGATATATTAAATTCATGACATTCATCATATAAATAATATTCAGAATTATCACACATTTTTGATTCTTTAGAAAAGATATTAGAACTTCCATAACAAGAAATACTATTAGGGCAAAAATCTTCTAAATAATTTTTATTAATAAATTTATTATCTTCATAATTTCTTAAAGTTGGAGTTTGATCGATACCATAATTAAACATTTGAATTTTATCTTCATTCGTATAATAAGATGATATCAAATAACTATCTATATAATTATAATTTGTCATAGTTCCTATATTCATTTTAATTACTTCAGTACTATCAGAGGGCAAAGGATAAGAATCAAATCTCTGAGTTCCATGCTCAAATTTATAGTTGGAATAATAATTGTTATATATATAATGGGCATAAAATGAGTTATCATTTAAAACAGTGAATTTTTCTAAATCATATATTTTAATATAATTATAAAATCCACTTGTCCAATAAATTTCATTGCTTGTTGGGCATGCTGTATCATTATGACAAAATAGTATATAAGATAATTTTTCTCCAGTAAAAGGTGGTGCATTTATTTTAATTCCATTCAAAAATAATTTTCCAGCATATATTTCTTTGTTTTCATCATAAGTTACTGATATAGTAAAAATATTTTCATTTTCTAAATTAAAATTAGTAATTAAATTTTTACTTGGATTACCTTGGTTATCCTCTATTCCTAAATACTTCATTGAATAGTCATGCCATATTCTAAATGCATCTGTATAAAATAAATAGATTTTCTTTCCTTTGAAGTTTTCCTTTGGCCTTAATGCTGAATTTGTTTCATACAGAAAATTGAATTGGATATAATAGCTATTATATATTTTTTTCAAATTTATTTTTATTGGTGGTAATTTAAAAAAATAACTATAATAAAAATAGCCTATAGTATCCGTAGAAAAAGGGGTGCTAAGGCATGCTTCATAAAATTTAAATGAAGAATCACAATTAAACTCTGTTAATGAGTTTGAGCTGCATTTATTACTTGCATTGCTATAACATACTTCTGTAAGTGTCCCCCTATTATTAACTCTAGCATTTATTCCAGAGACTAAAATATTGGAACTAATAGTATTAGTGCATTTATGAGTTGAGGGATTTATTACATAACCTAATCTACAAGCATAATTATAGGTACTATAATAGAAATAATCATTATCATTTGATAATGGATTATTTGATATACCTAATTGAGAATTTGAAAATTGCTTATTTTTCTCAGATAATAATTTAAGTCTATATAACCTTGGATCATAATCATATAAAGAGTCATCAATGTCACCTGGATTCACAAACAAATTTTTTGAAATTCGATTATTATATATTTTTGTCATGTCATACATATAATATTCTATTGAATATTGACCATCTATTGATTCGGATTTTGCTATTTTATCTAAAGGAACAGCTAAAACAAATTCAGGCATTAAATCATTTCCATTTTTAAATATTTTTTCATATTCAATATATTGAAACCCAAAAAGTTCGTTTGATGAAGTAGTTAGTAATTCAGTTGCAAAAACATATGCTTTTCTGATAAAAACGCCCATGTCATTATTGTAAATATTAATATTTAAATGCATTGTTTCTGAATTTCTATAAAATTTTTTAAAATGAAGCGTACTCTGAATATTTGAAGCTGCATTATTATTATAAATATATTCAGAATCCAAATTTATTCTATTATTAATAATATTTGAATTTCCAACATTATTCATTTTTTGATAAAAAATTTGTATTCCCATCCTTGGTACATTTTTATTAAAACTTACTATTATATTAATCCATCTATTCATTTTATTTACTTCAACTTTTTTAGCCCATTTTGCATAAGGAAATTCCCCAATGGCTTCAATAAATTCCTTCTTTGTTTTTAATTTTTGAATATCTGACCCATAAGCTTTATGATACATTTGGTATACAGTCAAATATATAATATACTTCGCTTTCCCAGGGATTATTGTTACTACAAAAAAATCTTCTAAAGATAAGTGGTATATATGGGGATTTATACTATTTTCATCAGAACTTTCATTTACATCTGTTAAAGTAAAAAGCCAAAATGATAAAGAGGCAGCGTTTGATTTAATAGGTGGTGAGATATCAAAAGACATTTCACCAATATTTTGTAAATTATAATAATCTGGGGTACAGCTCGTTTGAGATGCAACAATATTTTGCCATTCTTCAGTGAATCTACCACATGTCAAGCCAATATTTCTATTTTTACATTGATTGAAAATACCCAAACATTTCTTGCATTCTCCAGTATTTATATCACAGTAGTAAGAAGGGGGGCATTTCTCATCTACATCATTACAATTTATATTTTTTATTTTATCATATGGAATCAAAGTGGTATATTTTAATAGTTTAAACGACATATTTTGAGTTCCTGGGATAGAAATTTTTATTTTCATTGAAAGACATGTAAAGGAGGAAGTGCTATCAATATTTGAAAATGTTTTTGTTAAATAATTATATCTCAAATAAAATTGATATAAACCTCTAGTTCCCGAAGTAAAGCTCAGATCCCCAGTTGAGCCGTCACAACTAAATGTAATGGCATTTGTATTTATTTTTTCTATCCAAAAATAAAATATATATGATAAATCATATATTGTATTTATTATATCAGTATCTAAAAAAGATTCAAGATTTAAAATAATATTATTACTTTTAATGCAATAACTAATTAAACCAAGAGATGGAGGATAAAATATATTGTTAGTTTGAGAATATTTCCAAGTATTATCATCATTGTTTGAATATGTTCCACTATTATAATCACATGCACTAGATGCAATAGTGCAGAAATCTTTAGGATGAATTTTTATTCCATTTCTATAATCTATTGTTGGCAAAGATGTCGAAATTTTTGTATGATAATATGCTCCTAAAAAAACTTCATCATAAATTAAATTATCTTTATTTTCAGGGTTAGTTAATACTTCTATAGTACTATAATCTTCTGGATAATTTGAAAAAATAATTTGGAAATTTATAATTATTAATACTATCAATAAGTTTCTTATTTTCATTTTTCTTTAAACTATTATTTTTATATCAATATATTATTAATAATAGAAAATAATTTAGGTTAAAATTTAAATAAAATAAAAATTATATAAAATTATTGATTTCATTTTTATTTAACGATT
>Ga0247608_10006535_pt1 | contig 12224 bp, 16 predicted proteins | sample 176DNAGHGlowgp2_FD_193490 | JGI IMG/M metagenome (GOLD analysis project Ga0247608, IMG submission 193490) | Sheep rumen microbial communities from Palmerston North, Manawatu-Wanganui, New Zealand - 1766 DNA GHGlow gp2 | ecosystem: Host-associated > Mammals > Digestive system > Stomach > Rumen ... | reverse complement strand
GAGCTTTTTCCTAAGCAGATAATCCACATATCGCTTATCATAATCATCAAATGAATAAGTTCCGTCGGATTGAATCCTTGCTACAAACAATATCTCCGGATTGCTAACTGGAGAAACGGTAGCATCAAATCCTCCCGGTAGAGTTTTAGTTTCATGAATAATAAAATCTTCCCCATATTTATTTTTTAATGACTCCTTAATAATCTTATCGCTCGATTTTACACATCCACTCATGCAAAGCAACACGGAGCAGAGCATTATTAAAATGGTTTTTTGATGAAATTTCATATTTTCCTCCAGTCTTTCTATTTCAACTCCAAACCGTACTTTTTCAAGGCTTCTTGGATGTCCTTTGCCTTTTCTTTGCCTATTCCACGACGGTTTAATAAGTCATTCATTGTCGGATACTTTTCTATTAACTCTCCGATTGTCCCTGCTCCAAGGCGGTGGACTATGTGCTTTGCCTCGTCCAAGTCTAGCTTGTCGAGAGTGAAATCAAGAGGGTTTTTTCCATCTTCTATATCCTTTATCAGTTCATCATCGCGTCTTTTTAAAGAATATGCCTGTAGGCAATAATTACGAATAATTTGCACAAAGCGACTGCGTGAAACTCCGTATTTCGTAGCAAGGTCTGAATCCGACATTTCGGCTTTCATAAATTCCATTATAAGCGCACGATTGCGTTCAGACAGGGAAAAATCATCAATATACTGCAGCAGGTCATATTCTTGAATAGTGGTGAAATAATCATATGTACGCATTATAGTCTCCGTGTAATGATAATATAGGTAACACTTGTTTCATTTTACTTCGTATTACTTGATTTTTAAATGTCTTACAAGACAATATTTCTCAAGAAATAGATGGCTTCTTGGACACAGGTAACCAATTCTGTGGTAGACTTATATTTACAGAGGGGTTGAATGGTTTACGGGCGCTATGGCTGTTGGCTGTTCTTCCCTTTCTGTTATTATTCTTGTTCTTCTTTAAAATCAAAGTGTTGAAGGCATTTCCAAAAATTTTCATTCATTTTATGGTCGGCGATAGCACCGAATATCAAATACGCAATCTGCATCACCCACAACAGCAGGAATTCATTGATAAAGTAAGCATAATTCCCACTTACGATAGTGATTCCTGTTGTGAATACCAAGTATGCCACGGTAAGCTGTGTCCATCTTTTTCGGTAGAAAAATATAAATGCTCCAATGCCTAATAATGCAACCAACACCAAAAGACAGAGACCGATGAAGGATGCAACCTGCTCGAAGCCGGTCATTTTATGAATAACAGCGGTAAACATACCGCTAAGCCAAACGACAGGAACGGCAAAGAAGTTCAGCATATCCCGGATAAAGACGGGTGACATAGCAATCAGGGCGACCATTGTAAAACCAAAGAAACCCCAGAGGAACATAGATTTTTTGTGTAGCTGTTTTATATCCGAATCCTTACCGGCGATTTTTTCAGACCATTCATCATCTTTTTCTTTTAACAGCTTTTCATAGTATTTGTCCTTTCCGATACTTGCCAACTCAGCGTTTCTCTTTTCGGACAGGGCTGCATTGCGCTCGCGTTCCAATCTGTTCACCTTATCCAATGTCGTTTTAGAGAGTCGGGCCTCCATGTCCACGACTTCTTGCTTTAGCCTTTCGTTCTCTTTCTTTAAGCTCTCGCATTCTTCTCTCGTTTTCAATCCGTTTCTGTTCCGCAAGTTGTCGTTCTCTTTGGAGAGTTCTTGAAACTGATTCGCTTTCTCTTGCAGAGTCTGCTGCATCCTCAAGACTTCGGATTGCAGATTCTGTATCTGTATTTCCTGCGACTGGATGATTTCCTTCTGTTTCGTTATTATTTCCGTTTCCGTAGCCGTCGAGTTCTTCGGCATAGGATTCAAGTTCGGTTTTCTTTCGAGTAAATTCGGCATCTAAAGCCTCCTTGCTGATGTCCATGTTAAATGTTTTAGAGAGGTTGGTATCACGAACCTTTTCCCCGTTTTCATTTTGGAAGGTGATATGTTTCTTCTTTTCCGTCCAAGTTACCGTCCATCCTCGTTCCAGCATTTGTGCGATAAAGTCCTCTTTACTTTCGGCGGTCTGAGTAACTTCTGCAACAGCAATAGCACATTCTGCAACGAAACTGTTTTTGGAAAGATTGATAGCCAGATTATATTTATCCTTTGACCAGGCGGTAACAGTGCCAAATTCAATTTCGGTTCCGTCAAAATGTTTTCCTTTCTCTGCAACGGTGAATCCGAGTTCCTGGCATAGATTGTTCGTAAACTGTTTCTGCTTTTCCAAATCCTTCTTGGTTTGATGTAGTTTCCGACCATCAAGATAGGATACGGAATTGGTCACGATATGACAGTGCAAGTGGTCTTTGTCCTGATGCACACCTATAAGACATTGATGATTAGGGAAAAACTCTTCAACGAACTTCCGACCAAAATCAAGTACCTGCTCTGGTGTTATCTTTTCATCCTTATGAAAACTGATGATGTTGTGTGCATACATACGACCGGAATCCTTATTCCAAAGTTTCTTTTCATCGAGCCATATCCGATAGATGTCATCATAGTTAAGACAGGTTGCATTATAAGGACCGGTAATATCGACATATCCATCCCGAACCTTTTGGTCTCGTAATACATATTCGATTGCATTTCTCATTGCGGCGTGCGCGGTTGTCGGACGATTAACGACCTTATTAATTGCCATATCGATTCACTCTCCTTTCGATAATTATTTATCTGGTCTGACATTCGTTCCAGTTCTGTTTCGGTTGGAAGGACACCAAAACCATTTGCAACGTGGGCCATCTGATTGATATTCGTGGCGAGACCTCGAAGCTGTTTTTCGTGGTCGGCGAAGGTCTTGCTAATTTCTTTCAGTTCGGCAATTTCATCAGAGGGTGTAATGGTAGCACCACGCGCAGCGTTGATAAGATATGTCTGGATGGTTAAGCCGGATTCGTCAATTCTGCGCATGATATCTTCATATTCATAATCACTTAAGCGGATGGTAATTGCACGGTTACGTCGACGATTTACTTTACTCATGTGTGCAAACTCCTTTCATTCATTGATACAGTGAGTGCGACATACTCTGTAATGTTTATGCGAAAACAAATTAACAGTGCGTAAACAAGTAGCAGTACATAGTATGTTTATAAGCAGGATTCCAAAGGGTGCAACCCTTGGTGGGGTGCAGGGGCAAAGTCCATAGCGGAATTGTCCGAGGAAGAAGAGGAAGGTCCGGTGGACCTTTCGATACTTCCGATGGCAATGAAGCGGCTCCGGTGTGCAGAGGGTGAAACCCTTGCTGGGGGATCCAAGGGGGCTAGCCCCTCTGGCAAGTTTAGCGGAAGCGGAAAAGCCCAAAGGCTTTTTCGGTGTAGCGGTGCATGGTGGCTTGCCACTATGCGAAACTTGCCCAACCACTCCGCGCACTTCGGAGGGGTTGGTGGTCTTGCGTGGCGAAGTCTGCGAGTGGAATTATCAAAGCAAATTCCGGGAAGGAATTTGGTTTGATGATGGAACGACCGGGCTTCGGCGCGCTGGTATTTCGGAAGGATGCCGGGGCGAGAGAAATGGAAAATCGCTGCTGTGATTTTCCGATTCTCGAAGCTGAGACATCCGAACGAAAGACCATTACTCGACCAGAGGGAGAGCTTACCCGAGGATGCCTAATTCAAATTTCAAGCTCAAACTTGATTTTCTTAGAACGGACATCTTCCATAAAACGTTTCAGCGCATATCCGAGGGTAACGGTTTTGAATGGAACATTTGTATTAAAACTTTTCCATTCATCGTAAACAGACTTATCCAAAGAGAAGGATACTCGTACAATCTTTTCTTCTGATTTTTTCATCGGTATAACGGTTGGCTTAAAACCGGAAGAAGAACAATCAGAAGTTTTGTGCCACCCATTTTCGTAGCCGCGATCCTTAAGAAGATTGGTTAATGTCGTATAGGAAAAGTCGCAATTCATATAATCCGAAAAATCTTTGCTGGTATGACCGGTAGCTTTTTCAACCATCTGAAGCAGTTCTTCATCGGATAACTGCATGGCTTCTTCCTTCGACATGCGGAAAGTCCTAATTGGAGTTATTTCCGCGGATGCATTTTTTGTGTAAATTGTGTTCATGTTCTGTGAATCCATTGTTTGTACCTCCTTGTGATTAAATGGCAACATTCATTGTGTTATGGTTTATGAATTTGTTTTCTATAAGCCGGAAAACTTCGGGGATATTATTCCGTTGTGTTTCCGATAGCGAATAACCCAGCAGTTCTTCCGCACTCTTGATCCAGGTAACGGGATCTTCGTCATTGTGGTAAGCGATCCACTCCAAATAGGGCATGTTGTAATTGTTTCGCATAAAATTCTGGTTAGCAGGAACTGATGGTTGACTTCGTGAGACATTGTTATAACCGCCTTTACGAATGAAACTGATAATGAATCCGACAACATTATCGATGGGACCTTTATAACGCTTTACGTAGTCTATGGCTTTCTTGCATATGGCGAGATCATTTTTTGCAGCACTTAATATTGCCCTTATGTCGGAATACGATAATGATAAATCCAAATCAGAGAAAATAGACGGGATGTTCTCGTCAACAACAACGGAGTCCGGTGTTGTTGTATAATTCTCTTTTTTATAATTAGTATCTATATAATTAGGGGCAAGATCTTTTATTTCTTGGGGTAAAACTTCTTTATTTCTAGAAGTAAAAGATTTTGATTTCTCAGTGTTTTCAAGGGGTTCCGGTTCGTCTTCGTTGTAATCATCGTTTAATTCGTGAAGGAAGTCTTTCACATAGATTGTGGCGCAGTCCCCTTGACCATGCTTGGGATATTCAATCAGTCCGGCGGTTACTAACTCTTTCAAGATTTTTCCTACGGTGGGCTTTGAGCGGCCAATCATTTCCCCAATCTTTTCCTGAGACCATTTGATGTAGACGTTATTATCCTTGTCAAACCAGTTATTTTCTCTGGACAAAGACATTTTACTGAGCAACAAACCAAATAATATTTTGGCGTCGGCGCTAAGTTTTTTGAATTTCTCTTCCTCAAAAAAGACATATGGAACCTGAATAAATCGAAATGTTTCAGATTCTTTTCCTTTGAAGTATGCGTATTTCATGGTTCCTCCTTAGATAGTTGCCAGATAACAGTTGACTGTTACCGTTGTTTTTTGGTTAGGAGTTCTCCTTGAATTAATGGATTTTTCAAAGGAAAAAGAGGTTAAAAACACTCTGTCATTTGTGTTGGTAAGATGCGAAAACAAGGCATGACGGAAGCATGTCAACGGGGCATGCGAATTCCGCAAAGGACATGCTGCTGCGGCTTGAGGCAATGGTTCTGATGGGATCCGAATTGCCGGTTTCCGCAATTCGCAGACAGATTTCCACCGGTATCGATTATATCGTTCATCTGGACCGGAACCGGTACGGAAAAAGAAGAGTCGTTGAGATCATTGAACTGACGGGGATGGAGGGTGAGGAAATCCGGACGAAAACCCTGTATTCCGTTCATGACAAGGAGAATGTTAATCATGAAATATGATACCTGCCGGCTCAATTTACGGGAATGGATCATCTGTATTGCGGGCTGGGTAATAATGACGGGAATTTTTTCTTATTTTTTCTACCGTTCCCGGATTGCTTTTCTGATTATGCTTTTTTTCTTTCCTTTCTATTTCAAATCCGTTCGGAAGGATTACATCAAAAAAAGAAAATGGATGTTAAAAAATCAGTTCGCCGATGCTTTGATGGGCATTTCCACTGCGCTTCAGTCCGGCAACTCCGTCGAAAATGCATTTCAGAAGACGTATTACGAGATGGTAAGACTGCACGGAAAGGATTCCGATATTGCAAAAGAGTTCTATACGATTATGAAAGGACTTGAAAATAATATGACACTCGAATCCCTTTTGCTGGATTTTGCAAACCGTTCGGGAGTGGAAGAAATTACGGACTTTGCGGATATCTTCGCGGTAGGAAAAAGATCCGGAGGAAATTTAAGGGAATTGATTACAACCTGCTGTAATTCCATCAGCGAGCAGGTTCAGATGCAGAGGGAGTTTCGGATTCAGATGGCTTCAAAGCAGTTTGAATTAAGGATTATGGGAGTGGTTCCGTTTGGAATCATTCTCTATATCGGCACATCTTCAAAGGGATTTTTTGACAGCCTGTATCACAGGATGCCGGGAATCGGAATTATGAGCGTGTGCTTTGTGTTATATCTCATTGCAGCGGTCTGGGGGAAAAGAATCATTGAAAAAACACAGGAAAAATAAATATTTTTGGATTTCTGCAGGAATGGTTTTATTATCCTTACTTTACTGCCTGAAGAAACTGATGACGGGAGGTTTTTCCGGATTCTTTTCGGACGGGGTAAAAAGCATGATTCCTTTTCTGTTTCTTCTGACCGGTGCAGGTCTTTGGATTTTCGGAGATTCCATTGAGGAACGGGAAAATAAAAAGAAGCGCGAGGAGGAGTTAAAGGATGCTTTTCCTGAGTTTGCGCTGAAGGTATCGATGTTGATTCGTGCCGGTTTTACTCCGAGAGGTGCATTTGAAAAAGTCGGGACTAATTATTTAAAAAGACGGGAAACGGAAAAATCGGGAAAAGAAATCCTTTACGAGGAAGTGATTACTTCGCTTCGCGAAATGGAAAGCGGAGTATCGCAAAAAGATGCATACGAAGATTTTGAGAAACGCTGTAATGTCTTTGAAATTACGAGATTCAGCGGACTTTTAATAAGGGCGGTTAAGAGAGGAAATGCAGCGCTGGGCGAAGAACTGAAAGAGGAAAGCAAAAGAGCGTCTTTGGCCAGGCAGGAAATCATCAGAAAACGGGGAGAGACGGCAGGGACCAGATTACTGTTCCCCATGATGCTGTACCTGCTGATTGTTCTGATTATCATTCTGTATCCTGCGTTTACTTCTCTCTCGATACTGTAAATCTGAAGGAAAGGAGGGAAAAAGCATGAATCCTGTCAGTAGGTTTATTCGGGAAGAAGACGGTTTGTCGACCGTCGAAATTATTTTGATTCTGGTTGTTTTGGTGGGACTTGTATTGATTTTTAAAGAAGAAATGATTCAGATTGTGGAAGGCGTTTTTAAAACAATTACGAAACAGATTAATAAAGTGTGAAAAGATGCCGGTCCTTTTTATGAATTTTGAAAAGGACCGGCGGAGTCGGGGCATATGAAAAAAGGAATTATTACGGTATATCTGGCAATTACATTTTCCGTTCTTCTTTCGATGATTCTGGGTGCGGTGCAGGCAGCGAAGTACAGTGCATACAGAGTGGTATGCGAGTGCGCCTTTGAAAGCGCGGTTTTGTCCGCATTCGGGGAATACAACAGGGAATTGCTGGAACAGTACGATCTTTTGTACATTGATCTGTCTTATATGACGAATCAGGTTTCCTACCGGGCGCTTACGGACCGTGTGGAAACTTATATGAATGAAAATTTATCGGAGCCGGAGGAAAGACTGCTTTTTGCGAATGATTTTTTCGGAAGCGGTACGGCATGTGTCAGTCTTACGGAATGCGAAAAGGCTTCCGATTTATTCGGAAACAACTTAAGAAAGCAGGCGGTGGAATATACGAAGGACCTGATCGGCGCAGATTTTGTGTCTGATTTTCTCTCCCTGATCCGGATTAAGAAGGATTACGGACTGGATGAGGAAAGCTTTGAAAAAAAGAAAGAAGAACTGAACCGGGAGGCCCTCGAAGCCATTCGGGATGCGGAAGATGATGATGAAGAAAACATAGAACCGGCCGGCGGAAAAGAAACGGAGGAAGCGAAAACCATAGAAAGCATGCTGACACCGGATTCCCTGAATCTGAAGTATGTACGGCCGCTTACGGCATTTCTGTTAAAAGAAAAAGTATTTTCCGTATCGGGAACGAATTTTTATTTTCCGGATGCTCCTTCCTTCCGGCTCAAATCTTCCCTGGAAAGTTCAAACGGTGTGTTTGACGAGATTGAAACAGATCCTCTTGCGGAGGTTTATTTCACGGAATATATCGTGAGAAAAACCGGAAATTACTTAAGACCGAAGGAAAACAGCTTTCTGCAATACGAGGCGGAGTATATTTACGGCGGTCAGACCAATGATTCGGCAAATCTGGGGCTTGTTGTGGAGAGTATTTTCTGGATTCGGACTGCAGCCGGTTTTATTTCATTGGAAAGAGACTCGGAGAAAAAGGAGATTGTGGATGAAATTTCGGAGGGATTAAGCGCCGTAACGCATGTTCCGGCACCTGTCATGTCGGCATTGATTATGTGCCTTTGGGCAGCAGGAGAAGCTACTTATGACGTGGAAGATTTATACAACGGAAAGCGGGTAGAACTTATTAAGAATGCCGATGATTTTCATCTTTCCGTCACAGGCGGCATGAAAAACCTGCTGGCAGACCGCAGGTATCAGTCTTCTGCGGGAACAGAGCTGATTCCTGTCGGAGACTCGGAAATCGGGAGTTATGCGAAGGAGTCGAGATCACTTGATCTGTCAATCAGGCTTTCGTATGAGGATTATCTTCGCATATTGATTTTTCTGGTACCTCCCGTTTTAAAATCGCTCCGGATGATGGACATTATCGAGATGGATGTTCACCGTACGCCCGGGAATGAAAATTTCAGAATCGACTGGTGCCTTGACGGGGCATTATTTGAGGCAACGGTGGAGAGTGAATTCGGGGCGGTCTATGAGTGTAAACAAAAATATGCATATTCCTTTTAGTGTCCGGGGAGCTCCCTCTTTGGGAAGTCCTTATTATCTGATAAGGAGATGTTGCAAACAAGTCTGAAAACGATCGAAGGGGATTCTCGCTCATTCCGTTTTTTTCTTAAAGAGGGAGGTCCCCGGATACCGGAAGGAAGGAAAGCGAATGGGCGGTTCGGACAAAAAAATACGGGGAGCGTCGATTACCGTGGAAGCGGCGCTTATACTGCCGCTTTTTCTGATTTTTACGATGCAGATTCTGTCTGTTTTTGAAATGATGTCGGTGTATAGCCGGATGGAAAAAGCGGTTTCGGAGACTGCCGCAGAGACGGCGATGCTTCTGTATGCTTTCGGAGAACCGGAAAACAGCCGGGAAACCTCATTTTTGCTATCGGAAACGTTCATACGGGAAGAAATAATCCGAAAGGCGGGGGCAGAGAGAATCAATAATTCCGTTATTTCGGGAGGAATTGCGGGGCTGCATTTATTTCGTTCCGATATCGGGGTAAACGGGGAAGATGTAAAGATTGTTCTTACATACCGGGTTAAGCCGTGGTTTTCTTTTTGCGGTATCGGAAAAATGACACTGGTAAATCATGCCACGGTAAAGGCCTGGAACGGTTTTGAAAGGAAAGGAACGGAGGAAAACGGAGAACAGTCGCAAACGGTATATGTAACCCAAACGGGGGATGCATATCATCTTTACCGGGACTGTACGTATCTTAAGGCAGACAGTCGCAGCGTAACGAAAGCGGAACTTAAAAATTCGCGTAATGCAAACGGCGGAATTTATTATCCGTGTAAGTTATGCAATAAAAACGATACCGGGAAAAACGAGATTTATTATATCTCCGTCTGGGGCACCGCATATCATTCGGACCGGAACTGTACGGCTCTGGAAAAAGGCGTTACGGCGATTCCCGTTAAGGATGCAGGGCAAAGGCATTTGTGTTCCAAATGTGCAAAAAGAAGCGGAAAGTAGACGAAAATGAATTTATGGGCGGATAAAATCAGAATATTTCTATGTTTTGTCATATTACTATGGGAAGGTCTTCTGGACCGGAAAAACCGGAAGATCTTCCTGCCTCCTGTCTTTTTCTTCTTCGCCGCAGGTATGGTATTAAGCATGATTCAGGGCCGGAGGGATTTTATGCATGCTTTATTCGGCGCAATGACCGGAGGTGTTGTTTTATTCATTGCTTTTGTGACGAAAAATAAAATCGGTTGCGGGGACGGACTTCTTTTAATTGCAACGGGTGCGCTTCTCGGACTTAAGGTAAATTTATTCATGTTCCTTTTCGGGCTGTTTCTTGCGTCTTTAAAGGGAATATGGCTGTTACTTTCCGGAAAGGGAAATAAAAACACGGATATGCCGTTTATCCCGTTTTTGATTCCCGGACTTACATTAACACTGGCAGTGATTACGGGTGGATAAGGATGGATGCGGAATACTTAAGAGACAAATTCCGGACGAACGGTCCGGATAAAATGCGAAAAGGCAGTCTGACGGTAGAGACTGCGCTTATTATGCCGGTAATTCTGTCGGTCATTCTTCTGGTGGTTCTGTTTGTTTTGTATTTATATAACCGGAGTGTGATGACCGATGCGGCAATTCTTGCATCGTCCCGGGTCATGTACTGTGAGGAAGGCGAGACAAACGGAGCGATTGTAAGGCAGGTAAAGGAGAAATGCATAATATCGCTTTGCGACCGCCTTGTAGGGATGGAGAATCTGCATACGGAAATATCCGTCGGGAAATTTCAGAGTAAAGTTACAATCACGGGGGATATAGTCATTGCCGGGACGGGATTGTTACCGGAGGATCTCCCGTTCCGGACAATCCGGGTAAGTGCAAAAAGCGAAAGGCTGCATCCCGGACAGTTTATACGAAATGTCCGTAAGGGAAGAAAAATAAAAGAATGGATTACGGAAAGGAATAAGGGAATCAATGATGCAGATGCAGGTTTGTTACAAACGGGACATGAGCCGGAATTACTTAATTCTGACGAAGGACTGCTCGTCCTACCAGGTGGAGATGTTTTGCAGGAATGAGATTAACGGATTACTGAAAGGAAGCCTGAAGTACCCGGAGGGAGAGGGGAAAATTTATTATGACATTTCTTCCAGACAGAGTCTTTTTACGTTATATGAAAGAAAAAATCTTGGATTTAACGACGTAAAGAATCTGTTTTATTCCTGGGCGGAAGCCGCTGCCGAGGCCGAACGGTATTTACTGAATACCGGATATCTGGTCTGCAGACCGGAGTATATTTATCTGGATCCTTCCACAAAAAAAGCGAGCTGGCTGTTTTATCCGACCGACAGCGAAGCGGATTATCCGGCGGATTTGTGCGGGCTGGCCGAGTTTTTGCTGGAGAAAACGGATCATAAGGATGCGGATGCGGTGGACATAGTTTATAAATTTTACCGGGATGCCAAGGCAGGAACTTTCTTATTGTCAGAGATTACGGAAATGATTGAAGCAGTGAAAGTACGTCCCGGTGATGCGGAAGAAGCATACGGACATGATGAGTATATCCGCGATGAATTTCCGGCGGAAACCGGAGAATCGAAAGAAACCGGGGAAAGTTCCGTTTTTAAACGAATCGGAAAACTGTTTTCGGACAGAAAAGCAAAAAGAAACGGAAACGAAAAGGAAGAAGGAAATCCGGTACTTCAAACGGCGGAAACTTTCGAAAGAGAGGGAAAACAGGAGCAGGATTATTTATTATGGCAGGAAACGGAAGAGGAACCGGAAACAAAAGAAACGGTGATAATCGCGGAAAAGACGGAAGCGGTGCGCGAACTAAAATGTATCCGGGACGGAAAGACATATTCCCTGAAGAAATTACCTGCTTTTTTGGGGAAAATGAAAAGTGAGGTGGATATTTTTATTGAAGACGATTCGGTTTCGAGAATACATGCCCGTTTTTTTGAATCCGACGGAAAGGTCTTTATTGAAGACCTGAATTCCACAAACGGCAGTGCGGTAAACGAAATCGATCTTGAGGCATATGAAAAGGTGGAATTATATCCGAAGGACCGGATCCGGATCGGGAACGTGGATTTCATCTATAATTGATTTTTACAAGTTTTCTGTATATAATTATGCATACGTACAGGCAGATAAAACGGTCTTAAGAGAAAGCAGATTTGCTTAAGGATAAGGCAGAGATTTTATGAAAGAACAGTTATCGTCTTTTCTCGTGCTGGAGGGCTTTACACCGGTATCAACGAATTTAGACGATTTTTTGATTTTTTTGAAAAAAGAAACCGGGCACATAACGGCTCTTTTTGTGCTGAATGTCCGGGACGGTGAGGAATTTAACGAATACCGGTTCAGGCAGCTTAGAGACGGGGCGCTGGAATTACTGAAAAGTAAAAATCTACCGGAGATTCATTCCCTGTTTTTAACCGTTACGAATGATGTTCCGGGAGCGGTTGCGGCAACGGAATCGTCTCCGAACGCCTGGATTATTCACCAGT
>Ga0247608_10006532_pt1 | contig 12229 bp, 10 predicted proteins | sample 176DNAGHGlowgp2_FD_193490 | JGI IMG/M metagenome (GOLD analysis project Ga0247608, IMG submission 193490) | Sheep rumen microbial communities from Palmerston North, Manawatu-Wanganui, New Zealand - 1766 DNA GHGlow gp2 | ecosystem: Host-associated > Mammals > Digestive system > Stomach > Rumen ... | reverse complement strand
GAGTTTCTTGACATCCTTTCCGTCGATGGTGATCCGGCCGCCTGTCGCGTCATAGAAACGGGGGATGAGGTCCACCAGGGTGGACTTGCCGGCGCCGGATTCGCCCACGATCGCGACCATCTTCCCGCGGGGGATTTCGAGGTCCACGCCCTTGAGCACTTCGCGTCCGCTTTCGTAGGAAAACTGGACTCCCTCGAAGGCGATCCTGTCCTTGAATTCCTGGATGCCGGCGGCGTCCGGGGCTTCCTGGATGGGGTTCTCGGCCTCCAGGATGCGGTTGATGCGCTCCATCGACGCGAGTCCCTTCGGAATGCCATAGGTGGCGCGGGAGAGTTCCTTGATGGGCTCGATGACGGAGTACAGGATGATCATGAAGAAGATGAACTGCGAGGCGTCCATGAAGCTTCCGCCGAAAAGACCTTTTCCCCGGATGATCAGGTAGCCGCCAAAGGCCAGGACCGCCATGATCATCACGGTTCCCAGGAATTCGCTCACGGGATGGGCCGACGCCTGGCGGGTGTTCACCCGGTTGATCTTCCGGCGCATCCGGTCGGTGACGCCCTCGAAGCGGTCGGACATCTTCTTCTCGGCGTTGAAAGCCTTGATGACGCGGAGGCCGCCCAGGGTTTCCTCCACCTGGGCCATGGTGTCGCTCCAAAGGGTCTGCGCCTCCAGGGACTGCCGCTTGAGCTGTTTGCCGATAACGCCCATCACCCAGACGAAGGCGGGGACGAAAGTAAGCATCACGAGCATCATTTCCGGACTCAGGAACACCAGGAACCCGAAATAGAGGACGATCAGGATCGGGTCCTTGATCAGCATCTCGATGGAAGCGGTGATGGAGGTCTCCACCTCGTTCACGTCGCCGCTCATCCGGGCGATGATGTCGCCCTTGCGTTCCTGGGAGAAGAAACCGATGGGCAGGTTCAGAATCTTGTTGTAGATGCGGTTGCGGATGTCCTTGACGATGCCGGTGCGGATCGGGATCATCACGGCGGCGGATCCGAAATAGCAGGAGGTCTTGAGCGCCGTGAAGAAGATCATGACCGCGCACAGCAGCAAAAGGGCCGTGACGGCTCCGTGCTGGGCGGAAAAGTCGGATACCAGCCAATAGGCGTTGTTGACCAGGATGTCCTTGAAGGAATACCCTTCCGTTCCCCAGGGGATGAATGCGTACTGGGCCGTATCCAGCCGGAACAGGATGTTCAGCAGGGGGACGATCACCGCAAAGGAGAAGATATTGAAGATGGCCGACAGAATGTTCAGGAGGACCGCCCCCGCGAGATAGGGCTTGTAGGGGGAGGCATACTGCCTCATCATCTTGATGAATTCACGCATCCTTCGCTTTGATTTGTAATCTTACAAAGTTAACTATTTTCACTATCTTTGCAAAGAATAAGACTTGACAGATGGCCCAGATTGACTTCATCATCCCCGTCCGGAACGTGGATACGCTGCACCGGACGCTATCCATGCTCGCCTTCCAGAAGGATCACGGTTTCCGCGCCCATGTCGTGGACCTGACCGGCTCGTCGGCCTCCAGCGCGATGGCGGCAGAGTTCGACACGCGGATTCCCGTCGATGTCGTGGAGGTGGAAATAACCGGAGAGCCTTTGTACCAGCAGCTTCTGGCTGCCGTCCCTTCGGCGGAGTGGGTCTGTTTCCTGAGCCCGGACGTGGACCTGACTCCGACCAGTGTCAAGCGGATGTCCCGCTGCATCGACGACCATGACGGTTACGATGTCTTTCACTGGAATCTGGCGGAGCCTTTTCGGAAATACAGACTCAAAACCCGTCCGGACAAGCTGTTCACCCTGCTGTATGTCGATGGGGGAGTCGCCCCGCTTTCTTCCTTCGTCTTCCGGGCCCAGGCACTTCGGGAGGCCTTCGAGGCCGATCCGGAGGCGGCCTGCATGGACCTTTCCACCGTATTCGCCGGTGCGAAGAAGACCGCGATCCGTTCCGCCCGCTGGGAGCGCATCGGTTACACGGCCCCGGCCGTTTCCGATGACCCGTCCCAGGTGGAAAAGGATGTCCGTGCCCGCCTCTCCTTCTTCCAATGGTCGGAGCGCTACTTCGGGGAGGAACATCCCCTGGGCACCGGCGACCGCCTGAAGCTCTATGCCACGGAGCTGGCCCGCCTCTATCCGAGCTTCACCTATGAAGAGCTGAAGGAGAACCTGAACAGCTTCCCGCTGGTGAACGGACCCATCCGGAAAATGCGGGCGGCATCGGCCCTGAAAGCGGCCTTGAAGGCCCGTCAAGAAAGTTTGAAATAAAATTCTTGCTTTTTCGGAAAAGAATACCGATATTTGCAATCCCTTTCGGGGGACCTCTGGATGTAGCGCAGTTGGTAGCGCACCTGGTTAGGGACCAGGAGGTCGCTGGTTCAAGTCCAGTCATCCAGACACAAGGGCAGGCTTCGGCCTGCCTTTTTTGTGTCTGGCCGCCTGGAGCTTGAACCCTATCTACCGACCTTTTGAGGGGGCTCTGCCCCCTAATACCCCCGCGGCTCCCGACCTATAAGTCCTCGTTCCTCGGACCCGGTCTCCGCCGGGCGCTCTGATGAGCGCCTTACTCCGTGAAAACTTAAAGAGCACCGATAGGCCCTGGAACGCCGTAGAATGCGGTTGAGTGCTCTTCAGCCTATTCCTGGAAGGTGCCTGAAGAGCGCTGATCCTCGATATAGCTCGTCAGGGGCGGATTGCCGCTCTTCAAGTTTTCGTCACCGAGTTGGTTCCGATCATCAACTTGATGACTGGCTAGGCGGAGTAGAAATCGACTAGAACGGCCCGTATAGTCATGATGGTGAATCCGCTCTATATTGCCCCCTTTGGTTCGGTCATAATTGCCCCCCCCTTCTTTTATCGAAATACGAAAAGTAAGCTAAAGAGAGCAAAAACCTCCTCAGCCTGCTTTCTAATAAGGATTCCTATCTCATACCCTAAAGGGTCATTCTCTTCGGGCAAAAGGGGTAGTTTGAAATCGGACTAAATGGGTGATGACGCTCGTAAACAAGGGCTTTACTTCCTTAATCTTGAATGCCATTATTCGTTTCTTTCGGTAAGCTCTGATGGGTGAGAGCCTGAAAACACAAGCGGGTTGATACGCCAGTACACCCCGAAAAGGACGGGCTTTAGCAAGCTGACGGATGAGATGCTTGCTGAGATAGAATGGAAACTGAATCACAGACCTCGTAAATCGTCGGACTACAGGACCCGTTGGAATATTGTAAACAATTATTTAACTTTGACTTCTGAAGTGTATTGCACTTCTAAATTGAATTCACCAAATGAAAGAATTCTCTCCTTTGAAAAAATGTAGTATTTCCCCAAAAATGAAACGCATAATATCTTTTTTCTCAATTCTCATCTCAATAATCTGTTCATGGTCCTGTCAAAAGGCTCCAGAGTTTACTTATACCGGTCCAGGCAGTATTGAATCGAAGGCTGATGGGAGCAATTCTCCACTCTCTTTCACAGCGAATCGTGATTGGACTGTAAGCACATCTGATTCATGGGTCTCAGTATCTCCATCATCCGGTTCAGCATCGGATGGACCAATCACAGTCTCTGTGTGCTGCAACCCAAACACGACATACGAAGACCGAACAGCTACAGTTACGATTAGGATGGAAGAATTCACTCAGGTAGTGAATGTCTTTCAACCTGCAAACAAAGGTCTCATTGTCCCCACTAAGACCTTCAGTCTTGCCTCAGAGGTGCACACATTGGAGATTGAAGTCCAAGCTAATGTGGAGTATTCCGTATCAGTATCTGCCGGCTGGATCAAACAAGTGGAAACCAAAGGCTTGATTTCTGGCACTCTAACACTCAGTATTGAAGAAAACACCTCCATCAATGAACGTGAAGGGAGTGTTACCGTCAAGGCTATTGAAGGGGATGTTCCTGATCAGGTTATCCGCATTATTCAGTCGGGGAAGGATGCATTGATTGTGAATGATACCATCTATGATATGCCATACGGTGGAGGTGCTGTCGAGGTCAAGGTGGATGCAAATGTTGAGTTTGAGGTGAAGATTGATTCGGAGTGGATCCATTATGTTCAATCCAGAGCTATGAGATCTTCGACTGTCTACCTATCCGTGGATGAGAATCATTCTTATCAATCCAGAGATGGAAAGGTTGTGGTTGAACAGAAAGATGGATCTCTTTCCCATACTCTTACAATTAAACAAGCTGGGCGGATAGCGGTGAGTTCTGTTGAACTGAATATCGCCAGCTTGAATCTGGCGCTGGGAGAATCTGAAACGTTAATTGCAATTGTCAGACCCGACAATGCCTCTGATCTTGCTGTAAGCTGGGAATCAGATCACCCGGAGGTGGCCACAGTTAATGGTCAGGGATTAGTAACTGCGGTTTCAGAAGGAACAGCTACGATAATAGCCCAAGCGGTCAATGGTAAATACGCTTCTTGTAATGTCTCCGTGCTAAATCGAGCTCCCAAAAATCAGATTTGGTACACGACTGCCAGTGGAAAACCAGTCGATGCATCCTATTGGAGTGGCAATCGTATTATATCAAATACGTACGAAAATGGGAAAGGAGTCATTGTTTTCGAAAACGCTCTGAAGACCGTTCCTAATGATATATTTAATAATAGAGACATTACAACCATCGAGATACCGGAGGGTGTGGAAGAAGTTGGTGGGATGGTTTTTTATGAATGCAACAATCTGATATCAGTCACACTTCCTTCGAGTCTGAAGAGAATTGGTTATAACGTATTCGACGGTTGTGATAATATCGAAAGGGTTGAACTTAACGCTATAGATCCTCCTATATGTATTATTGTTGATCCAGATGAAGGCGGTTATGGCCCACTGGGGCGTCCGTATAATAAAGATCTGTTTTCCGGGAAGTTATATGTCCCAGACGAGGCTGCAGAGGATTATGCCAGAGCTATTGGATGGAAGGATTATCTTACAAGGCTCTTTACGAAGAGTGGCAAACCATTGACTTCCTTTGTGTACAAGTCTACGGATTATTCCAGGGACGGTGAAGTAGTCCTGCTCCAGAAGGCAACTGTCGGGAGAGGCATCAATGTCGTTTTTCTTGGAGATGGTTTCACAGATCAGGACATGAATACAGACGGATTGTATGAGCAGAAGATGCGTCGCGGTATGGAGATTCTGTTCTGCCTTGAACCGCTAAAGACGTTCCGTGACAGATTCAACATCTACACCATCAAGAGCGTATCCTCCTCCAATAACTACGGTCTTCCTGGCATGGAGAGGCGCTTTTCTTCGGATGCCGTCGGGGATACAAAACCAGTTAACATTATCGATAATTATGACAACATCCTTTCAAGTATCGAGAAGATCTCCAATCCACATAATACTCCAATTAACATAATCGTACTTTTTAACACAGATCTTGCAATTGGCCGTTCTCATGCATCGCATAGAAAGGCTTGGGGGGCGGCCATCTGTTATTCAATGTATTCGATTCCTCATGAGTTCGGTCATAGTTTTGGCTGGCTTGATGATGAATATATCACAAGTGATAGAATAACGGAGCTTACCGATGCGTTAATAAATGGTTTAGACCAGCATCACTCAGAAGGTAGTAATACTAATGTAGATTATCACAGTGACCCCTCTGAGGTTCTTTGGTCACACTTTATCTCAGATCCCCGTTATTACGAAGAGGGTATCGGTGTCTTCCAAGGTGCGGGTGAATCATCAACTGTTATTTATCGGCCAACTTTTGATAGCATCATGAGACTCCGAGGACCTTTCAATGCCCCTTCTCGAGAGACTATCTACAAGCATATCATGCAGTGGTCTGAAGGTGAATCCTGGACTTATGATTATGAAGAGTTTGTCAGGGCAGATGCGGGTGGTCATGAACAGTGGATGTCCCACTTAAAAACTGATGGGAATATGATTGATATAGAATACCCAAAATAAAAAGAGATATATATTGCCGCGGGCATGTGAGGAGCACCACCTGTAACGCTAAATAGGTACCGACCGCGGTGAGCAAATGGGCACAACCCGTAGCGCGAAATAGGATACCGTGCAAGAACGATGGGAATTCACTATCTTCGCAGTACCAGTAAAGGAGCGGCTGACTGTGATATGTAAGCCTCAATGGTGAAAAATGGGAATTTGCGCTTGTTGGAGAATCCGCTGTAAAGTAACCCATTCATTCCGCACCTAAGTACCCCCCCCTTTATCTTTTCTTCTCATCGAAATTAGTAATGCAGGCTGTAGGGAAGATAAACCGCACTAGCCTGCATTCTCCTTATGATTTCGTTCTTATGATCAGGGGGATACTTTGCATTGGAACAGGGGGCACTTACAAGAAAACATGGGGACTATTTTGCTTCGCAATTTCCAATAAGAACGGTATCGTATGTACCGATATTCGATGTATTTTGGCAAGAAGAAAGACTATTGATTTCCAAATCTATTTACGCTCACCAAACGGTGGGCGTTTTTTATGGCCAATTTGAAAACACGGCCTTTGTAAGTATCTTTGTGCTCAAACGAATAGCATTATGAAGAAACTGATAACCATACTTGTCTTAGCACTATGCTCTTACACGCTTGTCGCCCGAAATTTAAATGAGGGAACTCTTAAATTCTTAGGTGAACCTATTGATGGGAGCAAGAGCCACGTGACACAAGAGCGGGTGTCCACATTAGTCAATGAATACGCCTGGCTTGTTGGAACCTGGTCTGTGAATACACCAGAATTCGGCCGGATTACACTCATAATCAAAGGGGATGGCCAAAAAGGGCGTATGAGCTTTGCCGGGGAATCGGGATCATACGAAACAAAGGATGGAGAAATCCGATGTCATATTGATGGTGACCCCAAAGATCTCGTAACGGTTTTTAAGATTCATAGCGGGAATCGCCTCTATTTCGGTGAGGGCTATTATTTCAGTAAAGTAAAATAGCTGATTAATCATCTCGTTTACATGTTGCATAGGTATTCAAATAACCTGTTTACATGCGAACGTGTATCTTAATCAACGCGAAAACAACTGGCTGGATTCTACTTTGAAGTGCAGTTGATGCCTGACAGTGTATCTTTACTGTCATAACCAGAAAAGCGACAGTGGATGGGATACAAGCATTTAGCAAGGGAGCAGCGATATACGATTGAGGCGTTGCTGACACCGATGAGCCTGAGGGAGATAGGAGAAGTAATCGGGCTCAAAATGCCCTGTTTGTGCTGATTCTGTAGGATTCTGGAGTGTAATAGGATTTGGGATTTGACAGAATTCGCGATAGAGTATAGTCACCAGATTCATGGATATAGAGGATTGAATGTAAATGGAAGAAAGACGGGACAGTGTTTCGATACTTTTTCTTTTCGGCCAAATGAATTATCTTTACATCAATAAACCGATAATTGAAATGAAGAACTCCATTGTCAAAGCGATTGTTTCTGCGGTGACTCTCACTATCGTCACCTTGTTGCTGGATCTTCTTTTTGGGAATATGCACTCTTTCTGGGAGTACGTAGTACAGGCTGTCGTGTATTGTGTTATGTTCTGGTTATTTGACCGCCTGGATAGTAAGTGGAAAAAATAGACGGGTAAATCTCAATTCGGAAGCTTCTATTGCCGGTAGCAGGATGAATGTGCCGGCGTTAACGGTCAAATAGGTACCGAGACTGTGGTACTTTTCCTCCGAGTGGAGGGAACATCTTATTATGATAATCAAGTAATAAAGATTTCGTCCAAGCAGTGTGTTCGGCAGATTGGAACATATAGATATGAAACGAAGAATGATCTCGTGAAGACCGTTCCAATCGAAAAACATAAATGGGCTGTCGCAGTGACATTCACTTCCATTCAAAATTAAGATCAGCAAAAAGGATAACCTTGAATGATTGTGGCGCTTCTCACTCCGAGATCCATTCGTTTTAGGAATCAGTAAGTCACTGATTCCAAGTCTGGGGATGGCTTAGCCGCTTCGCTCCGAATGGGATAACATGAGCGCCTTCTCCCGTGAAAACTTAAAGAGCACCGATAGGCCCTGGAACGCCGTAGAATGCGGTTTGGTGCTCTTCAGCCTATTCCTGGAAGGTGGCTGAAGAGCGGTGATCCTCGATATGGCTCGTCAGGAGCGGATTGCCGTTCTTTAAGTTTTCGTCACCGAGTTGGTTTCGATCATCTACTTGATGGCTGTCTAGGCGGAGTAGAAATCGACAAGAACGGCCCATATAGTCATGCTTATGATGAATTGAATAGTTGTCATATTTTGGTTATACGAAAGAATTGCTATTTTTGTTATATGAAAAGAATCTCATCAAGTTTATCCCTTTTATTAGTTACCGTTGGACTTTTCTCCTGCCTGGCTCTAACTGCTCAGCAGTACCATGATGCTGCTGCCTTCGGCTTGAAGGGAAATGTAAAGGAGTGCAAGGTTGAAATCTCAGGAAAAGAAAGCGTTAGCGATCCTTATGACTTCACTTACGTGTCATTTACCAGAAATGGAGAGCTTTCAGTCTGGGGAGATGGAGATGAAAAGTTTTCTATTAGTAATGCTTCCGGAATTAGCCGCTCGGAGGGATGGCTAACCGGCTTCACGTATAAGAAAGGTGCTGCGAACAGGCAAAACAAATACCATTATGAAAGTGGGGCGCTTGCCGCTAAGTATTTTCATTCCGATGCGAGGCTCCCTTATACGGGTTTTACCCTTTACTCAACAATAACGACTGACGCAATCAATCCGACATCTTTTATAGCCCAAGACTCGGATAAGTCCATTTACGTTATTGTAGATAGCGAACTCAGCAAAGAGACCATTGATAGGGACCGAGTAGAATCCCGTGCCTGCAAAGCTGCTCATTTAATAATAAACAAAAATGCTCCCCGTAGCAATTATGTTGTTAAGCAACGTGATTCTCACGGTAATTACACCGTGCTGTTGCGTGGTGATGGGGTCGAGATAAAGAGAATCATCACCTATTGGGATGACGAGCCGGTATCTTCCAAGCAAACTCAGATGACGACAGAGCCGGTTACGGAAATGGCCGGAATCAAGTTGACCGATTCAAAGGAACTGACTCTAAAAGACTTAATCTCAAAGCCACTCGGCGTGATTGCCAACCCATCTAAATCCATATGGGACGTTGATCCGGATAAAGTGATTGAGTTCATTCAAGGAAACAAAGAATGGAAGTATTCCGAGTCATATGGATCATACAATATCGAAGAAGGATTTAACCGATCATTCAAAGGATATCCGTTGAAAGCAAGGGTATCGAAGTATGACTCTGAATATGTCAGTGATACTTATGGATATAGCTTCTTTGTGACAATGGGTTATAACGATCAAGAAACCGAAGAGACTGCCTCCCGTGAAATGAAAAAGTTGTACGACTCCGTTGTTCAAGAGTTCCATGACCTCGGTATAGATCTGACTCAGAGCGGGGGCGAATCATGGACCCGTGCTGAGAAGACCATTGGCGATAAGCATTATCTGGTAGCTTTATATAAACCGGTTGTTATTAATGGTAAAATTTCCGGTCGGGAGTACTATGTTAGCATAGTCGTTAATAAGCCAAAGTAATGTTTGATACGAACCCTGGGGAATGATTATCTTTGTCTCAGCTAAAACTATATACCATGCTCAAGAAAAAGTACTTGTTCGTATTAGTGATTGCACTATTATCCTCTCTCCTGTTCTCAACAGTGGCGACTGCACAGAATACGCGTAGAACGGAGAAAGAAGCAGTATCATTCAGGACACCGTTGGATGTTTTCAGTTTTCTCAGTTCCAAGGATTTCAGATCAAGTGACGGCGTGTCTTTAGAGATTCGGCCAGAAGGCGTGAAGGCAAACTCCCGACAAATCACAGCGGCTGTTAAGGTAACTTACATACGCGCCCAGCAGGCGATTCTCAAAGCGACTTCTCCCTTTACTGGCCATGAATACACTTTCATCGCATATGCAGATAAGAACTGTATCGTATGTACCGATGACAATTCGATGTATTTCGGCAAGAAGAAAGAGTATTGACACTCGTTTTCTTTTCCCCACATGCATGACATCCAGAAATATGATGTCGGCGTTATCAATCCGTGAAAACTTAAAGAGCACCGATAGGCCCTGGAACACCGTAGAATGCGGTTGAGTGCTCTTCAGCCTATTCCTGGAAGGTGCCTGAAGAGCGCTGATCCTCGATATAGCTCGTCAGGGGCGGATTGCCGCTCTTTCAGTTTTCACGATAGGGGGGCGGGGATGAGTCCGGCTTTCAGAAACAGACCTGGAGCGGTAGGATGATCGCCGAAAAATCGTTATTTTTGTAGGAGCACTAAAGGAATTACCATGGGAAAAGACAGATTTGACATCAAGGAGAAGGAGGGCATCAGCCTCATGACGGATGCCGTCGTCATCGTGGACAAGGAAACGGGGGTGAACTACCTCTATGTGCACCGTGGCTATGGCGGCGGGCTCACGCCGCTGCTGGATGCGGACGGGAAGCCGATCGTCACGAAGGACGGCTATACGAAATAAGCCTGATCGCCCGGGTTGGACAGGGTCAATAGGGGAGAGTGTCGAGGTGTCCATGGACCACCTCGAGAATCTTCCGGCAGGAATCCTGTGTGTTAGCCGCTACGACCATCGAGGGGCGGTAGAGCGAGGGAGCGTTTCCGTCGAAGCCGGCAAGCGTTCCGCCCGCTTCCGTCAGGATGAGCGAGGCGGCTGCATAGTCCCAGGGCATCAGCCGCATCTCGAAATAGAGTTCGGCCTTCCCGGCGGCCATGAGGCAGAGTTCCACGGCGGCGCTTCCTGTACGGCGGACGTCGTTGCATTCCATGTACAGGTCGTAGATGATGTCGCTGCAGGTTTTTGCGAATTCCTTCCGATAGGTGGACATGGCCGTGAAAAGGAGCCCCTCCTTGAAGGAACGGTCCGATACCCGGATCGGCGTCCCGTTGCAGAAGGCGCCTTTCCCGGCTTCGGCGGTATAAAGTTCACCGCGCCAGGGGCTGTAAACGACCCCGAAAAGCGGCTTCCCGTTCCGGATGAGGGCGACGCTGATGCAGCAGCTCGCGATGCCCCGGGCGTAGTTCGCCGTTCCGTCTATCGGGTCGATGATCCAGACATATTCATGATCGACGTCCTCCAGGTCTTCCTCCTCGCAGAGGAAGCCGCTCCCAGGGAAAAGTTCTGCCAGTCTTCTAGTCAGGAAGTCCTGTACGGCCACGTCGGAGGTCGTCACGATATTCTCCAGGGTTCCTTTTTCCTTCACGGAGAATCCGTCCCGGACCATCAGGCGGGACGCCTCCCGAACTACATCGACAATCTGTTCCAGTGTAATAGGTTCCATCTCTTTGTTTCAAGTGTTTATCATCCGGCTCAGTCGAAGGCGAGTCCGGAATAGCGCCGGATATACAGGTGATCCAGGGTACCCTTCCCTTCGCGGGTGACCAGGAAACGGACGAGTTCGGCGATTTCCGTGGGCTGGATCAGTTCCTCCGTGTCGATATCCGGCCGCATCCGGGTGACCATGTCCGTGGCAACCCCGCCGGGGCTGATGAGATGGACCCGGATGCCGTAGGGCTGGACTTCCTTCGCAAACACCTTCGTGAACCCTGCCAGGGCATGCTTGGATGAGGCGTAGGCCGACTGGTGGACATACCCCTTGAACCCGACGACGGAAGAGATGTTGATGACGACGGGATGGGCAGATTCTTTCAGATAGGGGAGCGCCTCCTTGCAGAGGAAGAAGGGTGCCTTTGCATTGACGGCAAAGATCTGATTCCACTGTTCGGGCGTAATTTCCTCGAAGGGACCGGACTGGGACACCCCTGCGCAGTTGACCAGGACGTCCAACCCGCCGAGTTCGGCGACCGTTTCCGCAACGACAGCCGCGTAGGACTCCTCCTCGGATAGGTCCGCCGGAATGGCGACGGCCTTTCCGCAGGCTTCCGGGAGGGATGCGATGGTTTCCGCAAGGGCTTCTGCACTCCGTGCGACAAGTGCCAGGTCATACCCGAGCGAGGCGAGTTCTTCTGCGATGGCTTTCCCGATACCGCGGGAGGCGCCGGTGACAAGTGCGACCATGGTTATCTGATTTCCTTTTGCAGTGCCGCAGGAAGGGCTCGACGATTCAGGAACAGGTATGTCGTGTTCAGGGCCATGTAATCCCGTGACATATACCAGATTCCGTCGTAGGGGCCGCTTTTTCCCCAGGAGTTCTTTACCATGTAGTAGGGTGTTCCGTGCTCATCGACGG
>Ga0247608_10006529_pt1 | contig 12230 bp, 9 predicted proteins | sample 176DNAGHGlowgp2_FD_193490 | JGI IMG/M metagenome (GOLD analysis project Ga0247608, IMG submission 193490) | Sheep rumen microbial communities from Palmerston North, Manawatu-Wanganui, New Zealand - 1766 DNA GHGlow gp2 | ecosystem: Host-associated > Mammals > Digestive system > Stomach > Rumen ... | reverse complement strand
TCCACAGATATTCGTACTTCTCCTTGTTGGCGGTGTAGCTCTTGTTTGAAGCCTTCAGCCACGACTTGTAGTTGTTGCTGTCAGCACCTGTATCGTGATGCACATTCAGAATACAGTACATGCCATTGTCGATTACGTAGTCCACCACTTCTTTCACGCGCTTCATCCAGGCATCGTTCACTTTGCCGTTGGCATCCATCTCCTGATACCATGTTACGGGTACGCGGATGGCACTGAAGCCAGCCTCTTTCATCATCTTCAGGAGTTCTGGCTTCGTAACAGGCTGTCCCCAGCAGGTCTCATGCTCAGCTGTTGTCTTCCAGCTCTTGGAAGCATCATTGGCATCGAGGGTATTTCCCAGGTTCCAGCCCACGCCCATGTTCTTAACTGCATCTTTTGCTGTCTCAAAATCAGCTGCCTGCATGCTGAACGACATCAGCATACCACAGATTAAAAGTAGTGTTTTCTTCATAAATTCTTAGTTCTATTTTGATTTTTAAGTTTATTCCTGTGCAAAATTACAATTTATTTATGAAGTAGGCAAATATATTTTGGAAAGATTTTGAGAATCGGAAGATTTTGCGTACTTTTGCACCACTAAAATCAAGATTGAGTAACAGATACAAATTCATCAAATAATAATCATTATGGCTATTATCAAACCATTCAAAGGAATCCGCCCTCCCAAGGAGCTGGTGGAGAAAGTAGAGAGCCGTCCTTACGACGTGCTCGACAGTGAAGAGGCGAGGGCAGAGGCTGGCGACAATGAGATGAGCCTTTACCACATCATCAAACCGGAAATCGATTTCCCCGTTGGTACTTCAGAGTACGATCCACGTGTCTATGAGAAGGCTGCCGAGAATTTCCAGAAGTTCCAGGATAAGGGCTGGCTGGTTCAGGACTCGCGCGAACATTATTATATCTATGCTCAGACGATGAACGGGAAGACGCAGTATGGTCTGGTGGTATGTGCCCATACCGACGACTATATGGCAGGCCGTATCAAGAAGCATGAGCTCACCCGTCGCGATAAGGAAGAAGACCGTATGAAGCATGTTCGCGTGAACAATGCCAACATCGAGCCCGTCTTCTTCGCCTATCCCGACAATGCTGTGCTCAACACTCTGATTATGCGCTATGCTGCCACCGAACCTGAGTACGATTTCGTTGCCCCCATCGATGGCTTCCGCCACCAGTTCTGGGTGATCAACGACGATAAGGATATGCAGACCATTACGGAAGAGTTTGCCAAAATGCCTTCGCTCTATATTGCCGATGGTCATCACCGTAGTGCTGCCGCCGCCTTGGTAGGTGCAGAGAAACAGAAGCAGAATCCCAACCACAATGGTACTGAGGAGTACAACTTCTTTATGGCAGTCTGCTTCCAGGCTTCACAGCTCACCATTCTCGACTACAACCGCGTGGTGAAGGATCTCAACGGTATGTCTTCGGAGGAGTTCCTGGCTGCGCTGCAGGTGAACTTCATCGTCGAGGACAAGGGCACTGAGCTCTATAAGCCCCAGCAGCTCCACGAGTTCTCGCTCTATCTTGATGGCCGTTGGTACAGCCTGAAGGCCAAAGAGGGAACCTACGACAACAATGATCCTATCGGTGTGCTCGATGTGGATATCTCCAGCCGCTTGATTCTCGACGAGATTCTGAATATCGGTGATCTGCGTTCTTCACAGCGTATCGACTTTGTGGGAGGCCTTCGTGGACTTGGTGAGTTGAAGCGCCGTGTTGACTCTGGTGAGATGCGTGCCGCTCTGGCCCTCTATCCAGTATCTATGCAGCAGATTATGGACATAGCCGACAGCGGTAAGATCATGCCGCCAAAGGCCACGTGGTTTGAACCAAAGCTTCGCTCTGGTCTCGTCATCCATAAGCTCAGTTAGATTTGTGAAGACAAATAAATAAAGGCCCGTCATGATGACGAGCCTTTTTCTTTGCGGAAGGTGAGGGATTCAAACCCCCGATACCCGAAAGGGGTATACCGGATTTCGAGTCCAGCGCGATCGATCACTCTGCCAACCTTCCAATGTGTCAAATGCTTATCGGACCCTCGTTTGGGTTAAGCGGTTGCAAAGGTAGTGCAAAAATCTGAAACTACCAAAAGATTTGCAAGGAAACTTCACGTCAGTCGAAAGAAAGTTTGGCCAGACGGCTCTTTAACTGCTCTGCCTCGCTCTTGCGGATGCTGAGTTTAATCTCGCATGTGTTATCGTAGGTCTGCGAAACAATGCGCGGATTCATCTCCTTGACAATACGCATCACGTCGTTCATCATGGGGTAGGCGAAAGAGTAGGTGACGACCTCCTCCACCTGACGCGTCTCTATCTCACAATGGGCGATGGCATCTGCAGCTGCCTCGCGATAAGCCACGATCAGTCCACTGGTGCCAAGATTCACACCGCCATAGTAGCGCACCACCACAATCAGGATGTCCGTCAGCTCGTTGCTGTTGATCTGTCCGAGAATAGGCTTGCCAGCTGTAGACGAAGGCTCCCCGTCGTCGTTGGCTCTGAATTCCGTACGTTCCGGCCCCAGCATATAGGCATAGCACACATGACGGGCATCATAGTATTTCTTACGGTAGCCAGCCACGAGGTCCTTGATCTCGTCTACCGATGATACATGATGAGCGAAGGCGAGAAACTTACTACGTTTCTCGGTGTAGTAGCCCTCGCCTTCGGTCTTGATGGTTTTATACTCGTCAGTATTCAATCTTCAATCTTTCAATTTTCAATTGTTATACTCCTGCCAGCTCTTGATCTTCACATCCTCGAGGTTCATGGCGGTGAAGGCCTCGATGAAAGCCTTAGCCAGGCGCACGTTCGTCATCAGAGGAATGTTGTGATCGATGGCACCACGACGGATCTTGTAACCGTTGGTCAGCTCACGTGAAGAGTGATTCTTTGGCACGTTGATCACCAAGCCCACCTTATGCTGCGAGATGAGATCCATCACGTTGTTGTCGCCATCTTCATCAGGCCATGCAACGGTTACGGCCTTCACACCGTTGTCGTTGAAGAACTTGGCTGTTCCTGCTGTTGCATAGATGGTGTAACCCTTCTTGGCCAGCTGCTGTGCGGGCTCAAGCAGACTTACCTTACCCTTGGCACCACCTGAAGAGATCAGCACGGCATCCTTTGGAATCGAATAGCCTGTGGCGATCAGCGCGTTCAGCATAGCCTCGTTGAGGTCATCGCCCAGACAGCCAACCTCACCCGTAGAGCTCATGTCTACACCCAGCACTGGGTCGGCATTCTGCAGACGGGCAAAAGAGAACTGCGAAGCCTTCACACCGATGCGGTCGATGTCAAACTCACTGCGCTCCGGCTTCTGGTAAGGTGCATCGAGCATGATCTTCGTAGCTGTCTCGATGAAGTTACGCTTCAGGATCTTCGAAACGAAGGGGAACGAACGCGAGGCGCGGAGGTTACACTCAATCACCTTCACCTCACGGTTCTTTGCCAGGAACTGGATATTGAACGGACCGCTGATGTTCAGCTCGGCAGCGATCTTACGGGCAATCTTCTTAATCTGACGGATGGTAGAGAAATAGATGTGCTGGGCGGGGAACACCATCGTGGCGTCACCAGAGTGCACACCAGCATACTCCACGTGCTCAGAGATGGCATACTCAATCACCTCACCCTTATCGGCTACGGCGTCGAACTCAATCTCCTTAGTCTCCGTCATGAACTTAGACACCACTACGGGGAATTCCTTTGATACCTCGGTAGCCATGTTCAGGAAGCGATGCAGCTCCTCCTCGTCGTAGCACACGTTCATCGCAGCACCTGAGAGCACATACGACGGGCGCACCAGAACGGGATAGCCTACCTTGGCCACGAACTCCTTCACGTCGTCGAACGAGGTCAGTGCCTGCCAAGCGGGCTGGTCGATGCAGAGCTTATCGAGCATAGCCGAGAACTTGTCGCGGTTCTCTGCACGGTCGATATTCACAGGCGAAGTACCCAGCACAGGCACACCCTGACGATACAGCTTCATGGCGAGGTTGTTAGGAATCTGACCACCCACAGAGACGATCACACCGCGAGGCGACTCCAGGTCGATCACGTCGAGCACGCGCTCCAGAGAGAGCTCGTCGAAGTAGAGACGGTCGCACATATCGTAGTCGGTAGATACGGTCTCGGGGTTGTAGTTAATCATGATACTCTTATAACCCAGCTTGCGGGCTGTGTTGATGGCATTCACCGAACACCAGTCGAACTCTACTGAAGAACCGATGCGGTAGGCACCAGAACCGAGCACCACCACGCTCTTCTCATGGCTATAGTAGTTCACGTCGTGGGCAGCCTCATACTTCTCTCCCTCAGGATTACCGAAGGCGGGCGTGTGGGTATAGGTGAAGTAGAGGTAGTTGGTCAGCTCAGGATTCTCCGAAGCCACCGTGGGGATACGCTTCACTGAAGGCAGGATACCCTTCTGCTTACGATACTTGCGCACAGCCAGGTTCTCCTTCTCCATGTTGCCTCCGTTGGGCTTCAGCACGAAGCGTGCAATCTGGAAGTCGCTGAATCCGCAGCGCTTCACCTCGAGCAGCAGCTCGTCGGGCAGCTCCTCAAGGGTGTTGTACTTCAGCAGCTCGTGCTTCAGGTCAACGATATGCTTCAGGCGCTCCAGGAACCAGACGTCGATCTTCGTCAGCTCCTCGATGCGCTCGATGGTATAACCCTCCTCCAGAGCCTGGGCGATGGCAAAGATACGCAGGTCGGTAGGATTAGCCAGCTCGTCGTCGAGGTTCTCGAACTTCGTGTGGTCGTTGCCCACGAATCCGTGCATACCCTGACCAATCATACGCAGGCCCTTCTGGATCATCTCCTCGAAGCTGCGACCGATACTCATGATCTCACCCACCGACTTCATCGAAGAACCGATCTGACGGCTTACGCCGGCAAACTTCGTGAGGTCCCAGCGGGGAATCTTACAAATCATATAGTCGAGGCTCGGAGCCACATAGGCACTCGAAGTGGTACCCATCTCACCAATCTGATCCAGCGTATAGCCGAGTGCGATCTTGGCGGCTACGAAGGCGAGGGGATAACCTGTGGCCTTGGAAGCCAGCGCTGAAGAGCGGCTCAGACGGGCGTTGATCTCGATGATACGATAGTCGTTGGTCTCTGCGTTGAAAGCGAACTGAATGTTGCACTCGCCCACGATGCCCAGGTGCTTCACACACTTGATGGTGATATCCTGCAGCATCTTCACCTGCTCCTCCTTCAGTGAGCAGGTAGGAGCCACCACGATACTCTCACCCGTGTGGATACCCAGGGGGTCGAAGTTCTCCATCGAGGCCACGGTGAAGCAGCGGTCGTTGGCATCGCGGATGCACTCGAACTCAATCTCCTTCCAGCCCTTCAGGCTCTCCTCAACGAGGATCTGTGGTGCGAAGGTAAAGGCGCTCTCAGCCAGCTCGACAAACTTTTTCTCGTCGGGGCAGATACCTGAACCCAGACCTCCGAGGGCGTAAGCCGAACGGATCATGATGGGGAAGCCAATCTCGCGGGCTGCCTTCAGCGCATCCTCCATCGACTCGACGGCGTGGCTTACGGGCACCTTCAGCTGAACCTCGGCCAGCTTTTTAACAAAAAGGTCGCGGTCCTCAGTATTCATGATGGCCTCGACGCTTGTTCCTAAAACTTCAACTCCGTATTCTTTCAATGTGCCGTTCAGATAAAGCTCTGTACCGCAGTTCAATGCGGTCTGACCTCCGAACGCCAGCAGAATACCGTCGGGCCGTTCTTTCTTGATGATTTCTGTTACGAAATGTGTATTCACCGGCTGGAAATACACCTTGTCTGCAATACCTTCACTTGTCTGGATGGTTGCGATGTTAGGGTTAACGAGTACGCTCTTAATGCCTTCTTCGCGGAGCGCCTTTAAAGCTTGTGAACCAGAGTAGTCAAACTCTCCTGCTTGTCCGATTTTCAAGGCACCCGATCCGAGTACCAACACCTTTTTCAGTTCTTTTTTCATTTTGGGTTGATTTTGATATCCTTGTTCTTAAATCGCGTGCAAAGGTACAAAGATTTTGCGAAACCACCAAAAAGTTTTTGTGCTGATTATGTTAAAATCCACATACTTTTTTTCGTAACCCCATAAACTGCGTAAGAAACGGTATGTTTATGCAAAAACGCTTCCTTTATTATATTAAATAGGTGTAGTCATCCCAGCTATGCGACAGGTTACTCTTCCTGAGTCCCCTTGTCATCTCGAGCGCTCCCATTTGTCATCTCGAGCGTAGTCGAGATGACAATGAGAAAAGGGGCAGACGAACCTAATCGCCTGCCCCTTCTCTCTACATACCCATGCACGAGGTTGCTCCCAGTGCCGTGAGTACTGCCGTAATCACCGACGCTATGATCTGCAGCGTCCACTTCAACGTTTCCTTCTTAGTCATAAATTCCTCCTTTCTGCCTTAATGTTCTACATTGGTGTCATCTCGAGCGAAGTCGAGAGATCTCTCCATGCGCTCCGCTTAGTCGAGATGACAGAGGGGGCTCTCGCCTAATTCCCTGTGGCAGGGGGTTCGGGCTCGGCATTCATCGCATTGTCATGCGTCTCCTCGAAGACCACGTCCTTCAGGAGCGTGATGGAGTTCACATACTTCTGCTTCACCTTGCCGTCCTTTCTCGTCTGACCCGTTACCACGCGGGTGGTCTCCGGCTGGAACAGCACACGGCGGGTGGAGATGGTGCTGGCACCGCAGTCCTCGATCTTGTCGACGCCGATGCTCGAGAAACCTACCTTGAAGATACCGATGCCGTCGAGCTTGATCTTCTGGCCCATCTCGAAGAAGTGCTTCATCGCCTCGCCCAGCTCCTGGAGCACGGCCTTGATGTCACTCTTCTTCACACTGGCCTGACGCTGGATGAACTCTGCCAGCTCGTCGGTGCCTACGAAATGATTGTCATACACTGCCACGGCGAAATACTTGCCGTAGGATGTGTTGTACTGGTTGTTGTTCTTTGACTTAATAAACTTCTGACTCATACTTTTTTACCTTTTTACTTTTTTACCTTTTTACCCTTTTTTTGGGTAGCCGAGCGGAGGGGGGTAACCTTTGGGTTGTTCAGATAGTCTCTACGCGCTATCCGGATAGTCTCTTACTCGTGTTCAGATAATCCCTTATAGGGTAAAGGAATAGTCTGAATGAGTGGTTCAAGACGTCTGGACGAGCCTTAGGTATCATCCCTGCTTGCTTACCGTTTACAAAGTTACAACATTTCAAAGAGCACTTTTGGGGCTTGTCAAGACTCCTGGAGATAAAGGGGGCTCGTGGAGATAAGGAGGACTCCAGGCGCTCCCCCTACCCGACTGTTTCCTACAGTTCGATGCAGAACTTCTCGGCGATGAACTTCACGATATGCGGTGGCAGCACCCGCATGTTCAGTCTCATGCCCAGGGCATCCAGTTCACTCCGATAGGCCTTACACCAGTTCATCAGCGTAGTAACGCTCACGCCGGCCGCATCGGCCAGCTGCTGTTTTGACATTGCTTTCATATTCTTTAAACTTTAAGCTTTAAGCTTTAATCTTTACTTTTTTACCTTTTTACCTTTCAAAATAACATAATCTATTGATAATTAATAAGTTAACTATTAAGTGTGAAGGAAGTGAAGGAAGAAATACAAACTTTATATAAGGAAATTGATTCATCTCGAGATGAATGTATTTCTATAGAGGAAGTTACGAAAAGTACCTTCACATCCTTCACACTAGGGTCAGAACGGGAGTCCCTGCTCCTTGGCATCTGGCTGATTATCAACCATATACGCATCCTGCATCGCCAGTATGTTTGACTGTTGTTCATCTGGCTTCAATTCATATACCCGGTAGATGTTGCCACTTCTGCTGTGCAGTGGTGTATAGCCCAGCGAATTCATCGCCAGACCTACCTTGCGCGACGAGATGGGCATGCGCCCGTAGGAGATGCGCTGGGCGATGGTGGCGGCACTGTAGGTCTTGATGTCTATATCGGTGGGCAGGGGCTTGCGGAAGCGCTCCATGATCAGCTGCTCCTCGTCGCTCACGATACGGAAGTACTCGTTCTGCTGCTTCATCTGCTCCTCTTCCTTCTTATTAAAGAAATAGGGAAATCCGTCCAGATACTCATCGCGAAGCTGGGCATAGAGCTGGGTGTAGTCGAGTGCCCATTGTCTGGGATCGTCGATGCTGGCCACCCGGAAACAGAGCCAGCGGCGGTTACCGGTCTCGTCGACGAGGAACCGCTCCTGATTGCCCGTGGCGCAGAGCGATGCCAGTCGGTGCTTGTTTACCATGAACCTGTCGTAAGGCCGGCGTATCTTCAGCCTCACCTTCGTGGACAGCGACTTCAGGTCGGCATTGTGCTGGTCGCGGAAAGCGTCCACCTCTTCTATCTCCACCAGACAGTTCTCGGTGAGGGCTATCTGCTCGTCTTTATTACTGAACGAGTTGGTGGAGTTCTCATGGTAATAGGGCTGCAGCTCCACAGGAAGCAGATACCGGAAGAAGGTGGTCTTATAGATGCCCTGGTCGCCGATGAGGGTGAGGATGGTCTGGTTGGCATTGTCATCGCTGAGCCAGGTGGCCATCGAGGCTACGAGCCACTTGTGGAGTGCCCAGCGGAAGAGCTGATGGGCCTGACGCAGGCTCTGCCCTGTCTGCACGGGATCAACCACCACGTGGTCGGCCAGCTCAGCCACACGGTCGGTGCCGTCCCACTTAGGCAGTCTCTGTATGTAGTCGCGTACAGGGTGTATGAGCTTGGCCACATCGCTTTTCACAATATCATTCACATCGCCCTTGGCCACCCAGCGACGGGTCTCTATGTTCATGTCCTTGCGCAGGGAACACACAGCCCGTTCGTCGAGCTGTTCCCACACCCTGTCGGGCCCGCGGCGGAAGTACGACTGGTCGGTGATCTGATTATAGATGATCTCTATGCCCTGGTCGCTGAGCCACTGTATCTGGTCGTGCAGGCTGAGATTTTCGCCTTTCTTGTTGCGCCCCGACTTGTTAAGACGCCAGATGCCGTGCTGTGACTGACGGTGGGCATAGACCCACCTGATGATGGCGTTGCGGTCCTTCTGTCCGTAGTCGGCCCAGGCCTGTTCTGCCCACTCTGTCAGGCTCTCCTCCGAGGTGCCAAAACGGTTGAAGAGGTGGACGGCATGCATCACGAAGGCATGGTGGGTGCCAGGTCCATAAACCACATCGCGCTTGGCGAGCATCTTCTCCACCACGCTCCATGTCTCGTTGGCAGCGGTGTGATACGTACCGGGAGCTTCATTCTTGCGCGGCTTGCCCGACTCCGTACTCGGGTCGAGGTTGGCCTCTGCCGCCTCGGCATCGCTGACGGCAAAGGGTTCTGCATCGGGGTTATAGTAGGCCTCTGCATCGTGGGCCATGCCAGAGAGTCGTGTCAGGTCGCCACACTTGCCATCGTAATCCATCCCTGCCAGACCGGCGAAATAGGTGTTACCTTTGCGGTAGGCCGCCCGGTAAAGCAATGCGTTTTGTGGCGGCTTGCCGTTCTCGTCGACATAACGGTAGATACACCTGAGGCCCTTGCCGCTGATAGTACGGTAAAGCAGGAGTGTATGCGGATCGGCTGCAATCTTCTGGAAGACTTCATCCACTTGGTCTATGTGGTCGATGTCGCAGAGTGAGAGCCCCGTTACGCTGGCCACGTGCTGTGTCTGCCGGCCACGATCCTGGAAGACGACAGCCACCGAGAAGGCCGGCATCATGGCCTCCTTCACCTTCTTTTTGGCCTCTTCGGGGCTGATGGCGAGGGCCATATTCCGATAGAGCTCGGTTTTCTGGGCCACACTCTTGTCGTGACTGATCCACCAGAGGATGCTCTCCAGCGTCAGGGGCTTACTCTCATAAGACTGTAAAGTGTTGAACACACTTAATTTCAAAATATCTGTCATAAGAGCACGCGAATTATTTATACATTACTATGCATCGTCTGATGTAACCACGAATTGTCTCCGTTCGTGTATCATAGTTTTCGTTGTCTGCCAGATTGCTATGTTCCGCCAGGTATCTGGATAGTCCTTTCACACTGATCATCAGCCATCCGTTCTTGATCATATACGAGATCTCACGGTATACTCTTAACTTGTCACCTCTTGCCAAGTCGAACTCAACCTCAACAATCTCTTCGGGACACATAACCTTCAGATAATCTTTCATATAGGGACATTCTTTTATCATCTCCTTAATGTTACGACGATAAGCAGGATAGAACAACCCTAAAAGGGATTTCTCCCTTTTAATATTTTGCCTCATAATTCTTTTCCTTTTATTTAAGGGTTATTATTCGGTATGCTCATAGGGACATACCATAACTATCTCACAAGTCAGATAGCCAGGTTCGGTGAGTTTTCGAGACGGGCACCCATTTCAAGAAATGCTGCCCAACAGATGGAGTTATGGTTGTTTTTAATTGCCATAAATTGTTGACATAATCTTTTTCTTGGCTACAAAGATAACTATAATAACGCATATATGCAAAAATTCATCGAATTTTTGACCTAAAATAACGTCTAAAATGCAAGATTTATGTACCACCCTACGTTTTTCACCCTATTTTCATCATTTTTTTCCATGGTGATACCATCACTACGCCGAGCCCACCAGGACAACGACCGCGCCGTGATGGCCGCCTACGGCTTCCCCATCAAAACCATGACCGAGAGCCAGTGCGTCGCCGAACTCTTCAAGCTCTACCAGCAACTCACGAAATAAAAAAGTTGGCTAAAAACTTGCAAGTTACAAAATAACTTCGTATCTTTGCACCGTCAATTAGGGGAATTCGCAGAAAGGATGACAACCTTTATGGCCTAAAAGGTCGTTTCGAGCCTCACTTTTACAAGCCATCACTCAACTCAGGGTCGATGGCTTTGTTTGTATAGAAATGTTCTCTTGCCTTTATATCTTCTTTGCTCCTACCTAAAGGAATCATTTGTGTCATCTTCGACAATAGCCGTGGGGACAGATCCTGAGTCATAGGAGCCGTTATACCCAAGTCTGTCCCAGCGACTCGACTAGTTTTACCTGTCCCAGCGACTAGTTTGTCCTATCCACTCATGTCATTTTAACAGGTTTCTATTATCGTCGTTCTCCAATACACGCATCTGATTGATGGCAATCTGATTGAGGCGCATAAGGCGGTCGCCCTGCGGCACGCCCTCATCAATGAGGACGGCATTGATGTTCTCCATATTTGCCAGGCAGATGAGTTCGTTGATGGAGGCATAGTCACGAATATTCCCTTTCAACTCAGGATGGACTTCACGCCATTGCTTGGCCGTCTGTCCGAACATGGCAACATTGAGCACATCTGCTTCCTCTGCGTAGATGATGCTGGCCTGTGCAGCCGTCACCTCTTCAGGAATTAGGTTCTGCTTGATAGCATCAGTATGAATGCGATAGTTGATTTTTGATAGTTCACGCTTCGCCGTCCATCCAAGTTGCTTCTGCTCCTCGTCTTTCAGCCGTTGGAACTCACGTATCAGATAGACCTTGAACTCTGGGCTTATCCACATGGCAAACTCAAAGGCAATGTCTTTGTGGGCGTATGTGCCGCCATAACGCCCTGCCTTCGAGATGATTCCTATGGCATTGGTTTTCTCCGTCCATTCTTTTGCACTGAGACGGAAACGATTCAGTCCGGCCTGAGATTTAATTATGTCGAATTCGGCACAATTAAAATTCGGATTCATCAGCCGCTCCCATATTCCAAGGAACTCTATGGTGTTGCGATTGCGTAGCCAATTGGAGAAGAAGAACTCACCATCCTTAGCCTTCAACATGTCTGTCAGGCTGATGTAGTCATCTTCGTTCTGCTTTATGACCGTTATCTGCGTGTTCTGTACTGTTATCTTTGCCATATTGTCTGCTGTTTTACAATCATTGCACTGCAAAATTACTGATTTTTCATCAAAGTAGAGTAGGAATGACAGACTTTAACATGGAGCTGTGCCCCATTTTCTCAAAAATCCTAGTCGTGGGGACTGACACCTGGGTATGCTTTCCAATATTAATCAATCAATTTCTAGGTTGTGAACCTGATTAAGAACTCGGGCAGAAAGAGTGATTTAAAACAGGTCGGAATGTGTGCCTGTATCAGTTAAAGTTAGAATGAGCTCATTGTTGGTATATTTACTCATGAATTAAGCTGGTTCATAAGATCATCAACATCTTTTGCCT
>Ga0247608_10006528_pt1 | contig 12231 bp, 20 predicted proteins | sample 176DNAGHGlowgp2_FD_193490 | JGI IMG/M metagenome (GOLD analysis project Ga0247608, IMG submission 193490) | Sheep rumen microbial communities from Palmerston North, Manawatu-Wanganui, New Zealand - 1766 DNA GHGlow gp2 | ecosystem: Host-associated > Mammals > Digestive system > Stomach > Rumen ... | reverse complement strand
ATTGACCCGAAAATTCAAAAGTTTATAGATAATGTAGCTGCTTCTGTAAAGAAGTATGCACCTCAATATGGAATTAAAGTATATTCTCCTATTATAGCACAAGCTATATTAGAATCAGGTAGAGGTACTTCTGAATTGGCTACTCAAGCTCAGAATTATTTTGGATTAAAATATAAAGAAGGTAGATGCCCTTCTGCTATAGGAGATTATTATAAGAAAGGATCTGAACAATTGCCAGATGGTAGTTATGTATCAGGTACTATGAGATGGTTTAAATTTGCTAATATTGATGGTTGTGTAAAAGGATATTTTGATTTTACTAATACTACAAGGTATGTTAATTTAAAAGGTGTTACCGATCCTTTAACTTATTTGAATAATATTAAAGCAGATGGATATGCTACCAGTATTAATTATGTAAATAATCTTTACAATGTAATTAAATCATATGAATTATTAAAGTATGATGTAGAAGAGAAAAAGAAAACTATCTATAAAGTACAAGTAGGAGCATATTCTAAAAAGCAGAATGCTATTAATATGCAAAATACTTTAAAATCATATGGATACAATACTATTATAGCTACATCTGAAAAGAATGGTAAACCGTTATATAGAGTTCAATTAGGTGCTTATTCAGTAAAATCTAATGCTGATAAATTAGTAAGTACTTTAAAAACAAAATATAATTTAAGTGCTATCATGGTAACTGTTCAACAATAATAATATCCCTAGGCTATTAGCCTAGGGATTATTTTAAGCATTTTTCTTAATTCTATGATCTTTCTTTAAAGCTAATTTAATTTCATCTAAAGACATTACTTGATATTCAGTACCATTTTCGTCCATTACAGTTCTAGTATATCTATCAATAAAGAATCTTCCATCTTTCTTTAAATTCTTAAATGTAGGTAATCCAAATTCATCATATGATTTATATCTTCTTACTACATTTATATCTTTTTGATCATCACTATACATTAACTTTTTATCATTATCTTTTATTTGTTTTTCTTTTCTAAGTTTCTCAGATTTCTTAGAAGTTTCAGATCCGATTTTTGATATTAATTCTTCATTAGATAATTGTTTAGGTTCAGTATTAATATGTTTTACGGCTTTTTTATTTCCCATATTATACCTCCATTTTATTATATATTAGTCAATAGATTTAACTTTTATATAATAACGAATTTAATCTCGGAAAGGAGAGTTTATAATATGCTTTTGAATAAACCTAAAACATTTTTCAATTGCTATTTTTACGGTCTTAGCAATGAAAAAGGAAATACTGTAGAAAATGATATTCTTGAGTATGTAACTAATGCTCAAAGAATTAACTATGGTGATGTAAGTTTTAAGAATATCAAAGATCAATTAAAAGCTAGATCCACCTCTGCTGTATTATATAGAATACTTCAAAGAGGTGATATTAATCTTTGTATCTATAAAAAAGAACTTCCTTCTAGCTTTAAAGTATTTTGCGCAAAAGATAAAAGATCTGAAAGTAATAACAAAAAGATTTTTATTGATGCTACCGGTTTAATTGAATATCAAGATGGTCAATTCTATTGTAAAGATATTGATAGACTTGCTACATATCTTACAGGTGCATTAGTGCAGATGATTTATTATACAGATACTACCAAGCTCACTAATAATGCTATACTTCAAAAGTGTAGTGTATCTGCGTTTGTAAAGATGTTTAGTGGTGTTATGGATTATCTGAAAGTAAACAACTACTTGCAAAATAGAGAAAGAATCCTCTATATTGCTGGTGTTTACTTTGGATATTCTGTAATTGGATTAGATATTGAATCTGCTAGAAGAATTTCTGCTGTAGTAAATAGAGTAAATCCTATGGATCAGAAAGCTCATGATTATAGATATATTGAAGATGATCTTGCTAATATTGATACCTTCATTACATCTATTACTAATACTTTCAAATTAGTAGGAATGAATACTGCTGTATTTGCTAATAAGTGGTTATTCTTATATGGTAAAGGTACTATCTATGCAATGGAATTATATCCTCTCTTCTTATCTACAATGATGTATGCTTATGCAGGTACATATCTGAATAACTGGAAGAGAATTGAAACTACTTGTGGAAAAGATATGGTAGATATTGCTGTTAATGTATTAAAGATTGGTGGTGATATCTATAATCGTGGATTCTCTTATGAATCTGCTACAATTCCTGAGTATAATAATTCTTGTTGTAATCCTCCTACTGGATTTAGATTTAAGAGTATTGATGACAAAGATTACTGTAATGAATCTTATGATATAACTATTGAATTAAGTGGTTTATTAGAATTAGCAGTAAATGAAGAGACTGAACCTAAGCAAGAATCTGAACCTGTTACTCAAGCTCAAAGTGATCAAGCAGAAGAGAAAGCTAATAATAATCAACAAGGTGGCATGAGTCCTCAAGAAGCTAGAGAAGAATTAAAAGATAAGTATAATGAATCTATGCAAGAAACTCAAGATAGAATTTATGCTATTTTAAGAGAGCAAGATAAATTATTCAATGCTAATACTATCTCTAAAGAAGGACTTAAATCTGAAGAAGAGGATCAAGGAGTAAAGACTCCTGGTGAAGCCGAAAATCTTGTAGATGCATTAGAAAATGATAATCCAATGGAAGAGTGTGGAGAACTCGAATTAGGTGATGGTCAGAAGAATGCTGAGAATATCATAGATTGTCATGATAAAGTTGGTGAGCCTAGAGATTCAGAAGAAGTTCAAAACTTTGTAGATGCATTGGAAGATGATAATCCTATGAATGAATCTGATGATCTTGGTAAAGGTAGAGAAGATGCTGCTGAAGAAGTAGATAATCATGATGAAGTTGGTTTACCTAGAGATTCAGAAGAAGTAAAGAATCTTACTGATGCTATAGAAGATGATGTAGAATTAAAGTAAAAATAAAAAGGGAGTAGGAATTTTCCTACTCCCCTATTTATTACTTAGGAATTTTGAATTCGATAATCCTGAAGTTCTGACTCAAGCAGAAGATTTCGAATAACTGTCTTTTTGTTTTTCTTAATCTCTTCTGCTTTCTGGCCTGCCATAAAGATCTTACGACCTTTCTTGTCAGTTAATTCGATAACAACTGTCGGGTTCTTCATTTTTAACCCCTCCTTATTAAGTTTTATTGATGTATTATTGATACATCTAATTTTATAATATACGGATTGATATAAATAGTTTTACATTTACTATATCTATAACTATTTAATACATTATCTTTATATAGAAAGGAGTATTATTTATGAAAGTTATTACAGCAGTAGAAGAATATCAATCTAAAGATTTTGAGGTTGATTGCTTTTTAGCAGGAGGTATTACTAATTGTTGGGAATGGCAAAACGAAGTTATTAAACAACTTGATTCTTTTACTCAAGATCCTAGAATCAAATTAGATCATCTTAATATCTATAATCCAAGAAGAAAGAATTTTCCTATTGATGATCCTAATGCTAGTACAGAACAGATTACTTGGGAATTTAATAATCTACAAAAAATGAAGATTTTCAGTATGTATTTCTGTGGTAATACTGTATCTGATCAACCCATATGTTTTTATGAATTAGGTAGAAATCTTGAAGTCTTTAGAGCTAATAATGATTTGGATCATGTGGTTATTACTGTAGAAGGAGATTTTAAGAGAGTTCAAGATGTAGTAATTCAGGTTAGATTAGTTGTAGGTAATGATTTTAGTGTAACTGTAGTTCCTATTAAATCTGATGAAGATAGGTTAGAAGCTGCTAGAGTACATGCTATGAAAATAGCAGAAGCTTATCATTCAGTAATGAATAAATCTCATCATGAACAAATTGATGAATCTAATTCTAATATGGTAATTTGTAATAGTATATTTGAATAATTTTACAAAAATAAAAAGGACTAGGGTTAAATCCCTAGTCCTTTAAATTAATATACTAAATCCATACATTCATTAATGAAATCAGAAGGATTTTTAATTTCTTTATTTGATAACTTTATATTATCAATTTTATTTGCAACCATTTCTGTAATTTCTTTGTATTGTGTTCTAAATTTATTCTTATCACCATCACAATTAAATCCAATATTAACTGTACTGATAATAGGACCAAACTTACCACGAACATTAACAGTTTGCTTCAAGATATCTGTCCAAAGAATATACTCATCTTCTCCATTTAAAGTAAGTATCATTACATAATCTGGAGTATCATGAGCTATCTTTTCTTTAGGTAAATTACCTTCATAAATAGTAAAGATATTTTTCAATTCTTTACGTTCTTCTTCAGTAGGTTCTCTCATAGAATAGCATAGTAGCATATTATTTACCCCCTAATTTTTCCAATCTGTAATTATATAAAACATTATATGCTCTGGATATAATCTGTATGATTTGATAGCAAATTCGTTAATCTGAATATCATTGTTATATTCAGGCCAGAATATTTCTAGAAAATATTTAAATAATTTATAAAATAATTCTAGATTATTATACTTTATGCAGAATGCATATAAATGATTTAATATAGTACATTGGACATAGTATTCAGAAATTATATTACCAAATACTCTATAAGAATTTCTAATTAAGAAACTATCAAATAGAATCTTAATTTTATTTGATAAAGAATACTCTTGAGCAAATAATTTGATTTGCTTATTAACCACAGTAATATATTGTTTCTGTTTTCTAGTATCAATATCAAGTTCTATTCTGTGATCTTTTACTGGTAAGAATGTAGATTCTTCTATATTTTTTGAATTACCAAAATATAGTACAGAATTTGTATAATCTCCTGTACTATATCTAAAGATTCTACAATAAAAAATGTATAATATAAAATTAGTAAATAGGAGTACTATAAAAGATTCTAGTATTATCATGATTCTTCCTCCTTATGAACAGTTTCATCATAATTCTGTACACAGTATTTAAATACTTTTAAATACTCGTTGAAATCAATTAATGATAATCCACCATAGTAATTCTGATTTGATCTGAAAGTTATTGAATCATTTAGTCCGATCTTATAAGGAGTCATAGATTTCATTAATCCAATAGCTATTTCTATTTCTCCTATATTATCATCTACTTTCATAGTATCTTCAGTATTTACAATATGTACATATACAGAAGTATCTCTTATAACAAGAGAAATATTTTCTTTTACTTTTAAATCTTTTCTCTTGTTATATTTCTTAGCTCTCTTTTCTACCATTTTAAGAAACTGATAGATCTGTTTAATCTCTTTCTTGGTATAATGATAAAACAGATTATACTTAATATTCTTCCAATTAATTTCCATAATACTATTCTCCTTTAATTGAAATAATGGCTATTAGTAGTTACTTCTTGTTCTGTTGTTTGAGTTTCCTTTCATATTCAAGTTGTTCAGGACAACCACAACAAGATTGCCTTGTTTCTGTATCACACTTTTTCTTATTACAAGGCATATCTGGATCAAGATCATATTTACTGTTTTTAACTTCTTCTTTATTAGGCTCAGTTTCTGGAATATTTATTGAAGATTCGTCAGTTTCTTTTTCGTCAAATTGTCTAGAATATGATATACTATAGGCTTCCTTCTTGAACATATTCCAATCTTCAGGACTTAATAAGTTAAATGCTGTCTCATATAATCTTCTCAGCATAACTATTAATGCAGATCTAATACCTTCATCATATTCATTTTGATATTCACCGTAATTATCATCTTCTTCCGAATCGGAATTAGAATCTATCAAATCATAAAAATTTACTCCAGATTTTTTAGAGATACTTTCAACATATCTTCTTACAGATTCTCTTTCTTCTTCAGTAGGTTCTCTCATCATTCTTAAAAGATCTGTATCTGGATTAAGATTATATTCCCAAACTGAAACTTTATCGTCAATTAAAATTTTATCAATAGGAACAAATCCTCCGATATTAAAATTTTGCTTATCAAAATAAACCATCCATTCAGATCCATTATAATATGCATCTGCAAGTACTCCTAATTTAGTATGAATTATACATAATGTATTACTGTTAGGAAGGTTTCCTGGATTAGTAGAATTATTCTTATTCATAATATTTAATCTTCCTCCTCTTCTATAGGACAATAGTCTGGTGCTTCATACATATCTGCGCTATGAATTTGATGATCATCAACCCAACAAGTTCCTTCTTCATTATATCTACTAGGTATTCTTAAAGGACAAACAGTACAGTCATGAGGTTTTCTCATATCTTTAATTTTAACCATAATAATACCTCCAATACTTTATTTTTTCTTATCTTTTTCACACAAGTTAAGCCACTCTTCCATCTTACTTCCCTTTTTACACCAGAAATATTTACGTTTTCCACATAATTTACAAACTCTATATCCTTCCGGATATGCTGGGTCATTAGAATTAGGTCCATGTGTATAATGCCAACTTTCAACGATGTATCTGTGTTTACAAAATAACTTTCTGAAAAATGCTTTCATAATATTACCTCCTAAACTGATAACATTAATGTGCATATTGATTTCGGAATATCTTCTACAATAGCAATATCTTCTGAATTATTAATACCAAAAGAAGCTGATATTGTATTTCCATTGTCAGAAACTACTCTTCCAATAAGACACCCATCTTTAAAATGTATGTCTACAAAATCACCTTGTTTTACTGTATCTACCATTAATTTTTGTCCTCCAGAAAATTATCACTTATTTTTTCTAATTCATATTCAAAGTATATATGATAATAAGGCTCTGGTTTATCAATAAATTTTACTACATGTCTAAATTTTTTAGGATCTGTAGATATTACTATACCGTAATGATTGGTTCCTTTAACTTTAATAAAATTATTATTTCTTATTCTGGTATTCATAACTACCTCTTATATAAAATCTGTGCGGTTAGGATTTGCACCTAACATGACCATTTCCATGTCCGTCGTACCTTATGCTACTCACGCGTCTTTCACATAAGGGAAGGGTCGTTCGTGTTTTTATTTGCGTCTACCTTATTCCGCCACGCACAGATTTTTATTTATTCTTCATCCGATTTCAACTTTTTACCACAAACTGGACAATACTTAATCCTGATAGGTCTAAAGTCAAATCCAACATCTTTATTTAAGATATAGAGAACACTACCTTCTTCTAAATCTTCATATTCACAAGTACACTTCTGTTCCATATCTTACTCCTTAATTAAAATACTATTAGTAGTTATTGCATTTTGATTAGTTATACTTGTATGATTTGTAGCTGTATAAGAATAATCATCTTTTCTAGTATCATAACCACAATATGGACAAATATAATATGAAAAAGGATTTCCGAAATTATAACTCATATGATAATTCATATATGAAGAACATTTTTTACATTGTCTAATTGAATTATCCATATTACATCACCTTTTCAAAACCATCAAAACCGCACTCAAGTACTTTATTACCATCTTCATCGGTAATGTCGTATCCTCTAGGAGAAACTCCTGTAATAGTAACAATAGAGCCTACTTCAAAATATCCTGCAAAATTATCATGTACTTCGGTAGTTCTTACAATATCTCCAACTTTAAACATATTACTATACTTTACAAATGCCATAATAGTACCTCCTGTTTATTGTTCTTCTGTTTTAATTAATCCTTCCCAAAAATCTTTTACAGATTTTGCTTCTTCTGGAGTAAACTCTTGATAATATTTATTGTAGACTTCTACTTCGCTATCTTCATTAAATTCGATGATATAAGTCATATAGCAAAGATGATCTTGAGAAAATACGGCTATATCATCTTCCTTAATAATATAAGGAATAGGAATTATACCAATGATTTTCTCCAGATTTTCATCTTCATCTAATATATCTGCTCTATATGCAAATACATCAAATTCATACTGTTTACTCTCAAATGCTGTTTTGGTTTCGGATACAATTCCACCTTCATAGATATAATCAATCTTAAAGTGCTCTCCACCAAAACATCTTAAGTGTTCAGGATCTTCATGAAAATCAGCAAATAATATTAATTCATTTGCTTTACCACTCATGATAGATGTAGATTGTCCAGCATAATCAATTGCTATAAACACATTTTCTGATTTAGATCCATGCAATTCAATATACAGATAATCATCTTTGTAAATATATGAACTGTTATCAATACATACACAAGATACATCTTCTGGAATTGCAAGCTCTGCTTTAGCAGCACCTAATTGAAGTCTGGTAATTTGTCCTTCTTTTCTATTGATGATATTAGGAATAGTATGATTTACATTATAAGCTACATATAACTTATGCTGACGTAGAATCTTATAAAAATTCAATTCTCCCATATCATCAAGAGCATAATTATAATCAGTATTACCATACTTAGTAGTAACCCAATCAGAATCTTTATTTTTAGTTACTTCTGTATAATTTCCATTCTTATAAGAAACAGTATACTTATTATTATCCTGCATAAACATAGCAGAAAGATTTCTTACAAGAGAAGAAGCTCCATCAAAACCAATTTCTTCAGCCATAATATATCTCCTTTATAATTATTTGAACCAAGAAGAGTTCTTTGCATCTTCAATATATGCCCAATCATGACATTTATTACAAATTATTTTATCTTGATTGGATAATCCTTCAGATGTATTTAGAGTATTACTAGAAATAGAAAATTCATTAGGATCATTATTACCACACTTAGGACAACAATTAATCTCCAATACTTTTTCTTCTTGAATAGGTATAGCATCTTCTGGTATTTTTACATTTTCAGGAGTAACACTATTACCTACTAAAGTACCAGGATTTTGTTGTTGTAATATTTGTTGATACCATTTATCTCTAGCAGATTCTATTTTATCAATATATTCTGCAGTTTCTTTTATAGATTCTTGTACAACATCTTTACATATAATATCCTTTATACCAGGAAGTATATGTTTTATAAAAACAGGCCAGAATAATCCATAAAGAAATTTTACAAAAAAGCTAGCTTTCATATTAGCTCTCTTTAAGATTTTCATTCCAAGATAAGAAGTCAATACTCCTAAAGTAGCATAATATAATACAAAAACTAAAATAACAGCTATCATATATCCTCCTTATAAAATCCCCAGAGAAATAAATCTCTGGGGATATATTTAAGATAATGCTTTTATCTTTGCAAGTTCTGCTTCCGTATAATCATTACCTGCTAAATGAGTTAATGTATTAGCATTAATAAGAGTATCTCTTTGTACCAATACATCAGAATTACATTTACCATTAGATCTTGAAATATACATAGCATTTCTGGGATTGAAAATTTGATATGCACGAATAAAGAATGCTTCAGAAATAATATTCAAGATATTCAAAACATCTCCATCAAAGTCAGCACAGAGAGGTTTTAATACTTGAAGAGATAATGACATAGTATAATCATGAAGATTAATACCAACACAGAATACCTGTTGAATTCCACCATACGCACTGTCATGTTCATGTGATTCGCTAAATCACACAGTTCTCTTATGAACTTCTTTATCATTACAATAAAGCACAGACTATATCACCATCTTATATAATTTATATAAGATAACTCCTGTTACGATTTAAAAGGTCTTATTATCCCATTGCCTTACCCCAAACGCTTGGGCTCTCTTATAAATTAAAAGTTATAATCTTTTGAAATATGTTTCCATGTATATCTTCTATGAATAGCATTTACATTTGCTTCAGATATTTGTGGAAAATAATCTCTTGCTATACTAGCATCTGAAACTTTAGATTCAATTAATTTACATATTTCATGTACATCTTGATTTGTTAATTTTGCAGAAGGTTTATTTTCACCTAATAAAACCAATTTATTATTAACAGCATGACGAATATTTTCTCTTGGAGTTACCCATTCTAAATTATCCAATTTATTATTAAATTTATTTCCATCATTATGGTTAACTTGTAAATTTTCACATCCTGGAATATAATTAAAAGTTATCAAAACTAATCTATGAATATTATATTTCTTTCTAAAAGAAGGAGGATTAAAAGCTCCAATACTTACATACCAATATCCATTATTTCTTTGATATATCTTTTCTTGAACTCCAGTAACTGTATTGATTACTCGTCCCATATTACTTATACAATAAATTGGATAAACATCTGGTGCTGCTATATTTGACAAAGGTAAAAATATTTCATTTTGATTTAAATTTTGTACATAAAATATAGGTTTAATTGGTCTATCTAATAATTTCATTTACTAATCCTCCGTAAGTAATTTTATTTATGGAGGATGTTAAAGATATAATAACTTTTTAATTTAAATTTAGTCGTTGAACGTTCCTATTTATAAATAGGCTTCGATGCTGATCTACCATTATTACAATATTTAGGATATTATCCATGTATTATCCTTCTACTTATTTCTGACTTTCGTCTCCATATAGGCAAGAAGGCTTTAGCTATTACCAGCAATTAAAGAGTTTTTCCATAGCAGATCACTCTACTAGGCGACTTGTAACAACATCCAGTGCTAAATGTTTGTTGTTAATCGTGGGATTTCTATTGATAATATAAGGAATACCAGGTTCTATTATTCCTGTTTCAGGATTCTTATGTCCATTAGCAATCATAGTTTCCAATATATTTACTACTACTGGATCTATTTCTGATATTGCTGCATACCAACGATTATATGCTTCCTGGAAAGAAATATTATACATTCTATGAAGAATGTTTTCAATCTGAGCTTTATGAATAATTACTAAAGCTTTATAAGGAAGAGTGATCTGGTCAATACGTAACTGAGTATCCTGTTTAATTACACATCTGGAAGAAAAGTTATATCTTCCTCCAACTAGCATACGGATCTGTCCCTTTTTACCATTCAGAATAGCTACAATCTCTTTATAAAGTTCATTGTATTTCATCTGTAAGTTAAAAAGAGTCTGATTCTTTTTCTTAGGATTTCTGTCAGCCCTAGTCTTTTTCTTATTAGCACTAGATGCTAATCTTACAATCATATTATAAATAGCAGTACATTTTTCAAAATACATAGAACCTGCAGAAATATCCATAGGTCTTAAATGTGCAGTAAATACAGGGATGGAATGAGTAAAGACTTTTTCACGATCTTTCATGATATCGTCATAAAGATCACGCTTCTTAGGATTCTTGCTCAGATAATAATCCATAATCATATCAAAGTTTTCAATGAAGTATAACATTCCTCTGCCAAAGAATGGCTCATCTGGTTTGGCATTAGTTTCAGGATTTAATTCATTACCATTCAAATCAATAGGAATATCATACTCAATAATATTTTGTAGCTTGGAACCTTTGGTACGATTTTTGGATTTCTTATTATATTTAGACTTTCCAAATAGATTATCTATCTGGATATAGAGATCTGGATGAATAATTGGATATTCAGGTTCAAGACGAACCCAACCAAACATTTTAAAATTATCATCTACAAACTTACAAATCTGGTGACATACAGGACATTCTATACCTCTATTAATACGAGATTTTAGAAATCCACATTCGCAAGAATATCGATCCATAAATGGATTGAGATCTCCTAATTTCTGTCCAAATTTAGAAGAAAAAATTCCATTAGGATCTTTAATATCTTTCTTGATAGTAGTCTTTGGACTACTGATAATGAATCCATTACCAGAAGCCAAATCAACTTCAAATTCTTTATCAAAATCAATTCTTTCTATTCTAGCCAAATAATCATAATCTGTATTATCTGGATAAGAATAATTGATTTTAATACGTTCAAAATTAGAATCATTATTGTCCAAATGTTTTTGATCCTGTACTAGTAACTGTGGCATATAGGTACCTCCTGTTGGTTATTTTGGTGTCTTACTAATGATATAATATATCTTTAACTTTCATTTTAGATTGTTGGATTTAATAGCATATTATTATACATAGTTTTCTTTCTAGATTCTAGCACAGCTCTAATTTCATTCCTTAATGGTGTAACAAAATCTATATCATCATTGAATAATTTATTAAAATCCATTTCAACTTGAGAACTCATATTCAAAATATAAACTCTTTTAAGTTCTTGTTGAATATCTGGATAATCTTCTACTACAGGATAACTATATTTATGAGCTATATTAGCTATAGCTACTTTTAATTCATACATAGTTTGTCCATCTACTTTAGTATAATCTATAATAAACTTATCAACAGTATCAACTTTTTCTAATAACGAT
>Ga0247608_10006526_pt1 | contig 12236 bp, 23 predicted proteins | sample 176DNAGHGlowgp2_FD_193490 | JGI IMG/M metagenome (GOLD analysis project Ga0247608, IMG submission 193490) | Sheep rumen microbial communities from Palmerston North, Manawatu-Wanganui, New Zealand - 1766 DNA GHGlow gp2 | ecosystem: Host-associated > Mammals > Digestive system > Stomach > Rumen ... | reverse complement strand
GGACGAGATAATACTTGCCCTTGAAATGGCGGTAGATGCCGTTCTTTGTAACTCCCCTTATCGGAGTGTCGGCAGCCTTCCTGCGCGTGGTCTCGACCGCATCCAGTATCATCTTGTAAACCTTGTCGTAGCCATCCTTGTCTCCGGTGACTTCGATATAGGACAAGCCGTGCTCGCGCAGCATGGTGCGGATATCGTCGTCGATTACCCGGGCCTCGGTTTCTGTCTGGTTACGCCCGTTCGGGTTGTATGGCTTGACCCTGGTCAGCATCACGTTGGCGGAGTTTGCCTTATATCTCTCGGCTTCCTCGACGCATGCCATGCCGAGCGCCGGTCTGCCGATACGGTCGGCATAAATCTTCCCGAGCATTACCGGCGAATCGGTGACGATGACCTCTACCTTGCCGTAGCACCGGGAAATCCGGAACGCCTGCTTGCCGGTGATGTAGAACTGGCACTTGAAAGCCTCTTGGCTTCCCTCCCAGACCTTGTCCTTGGCGAACTCGGTGACGTACTCGGCGTCGACGCCGGCCATCTTCAGTTTCGAGAATAGGTAGGCCGCGCCCGTGCTTTTACCGGAGCCTGGCCCGCCATAGAGATTTACAATCAGCGTGTCTTTCATCATTTTTCTCCTAGCCATTTCTTGAGGTCGGCCAGTCCGTAAAGTATTGAATTCACCCGTTCGACCCCGAATCCATCAAGAGGGCCTCCACGGTTTACCTTCAGCCATTTCCCGAGGGTGTCTATTGCAGAGAATACATCCTTTCCGGCAATGCTGTTGAGTTTAACCTGTGCCTTATCAAGGTCCGCTAAAAGCGTGCCTTCGATAACGCTGAGATATTCCCGGTTGCCCTCGAGTATATAGACAATCGTATCGCCGGTATAGCAGTCTACCGCGCCGCCGCCCGGTGTTTCGACCCATAGACGCAACTGTTCCGGCTCCGGGGTTATCTTGCCGCGCTTTATCAGGGCAAGTATCCAGTCGGGATAGTTCTGGTCGTAGTTCTCCCTAGTCCAAGAAAACGTCTGCCTAATCATATCTTCCCCATTTCAAGTCCGTTTGCAAGTATAGTATACAGGTCTTCCCGAAGGTCTATCTCCATCGGGCCTTCGCTCGTAAACACTTCGATGTGCGCCGGCCAGCCGTATCCGTCATGCGGAGGACAGTAGCGCATCACGCATTTATCGCATTTCCCATCCTTGACATAGCATTCCGTAAACCGGCGGTCGCTCAGTTTCGACTTGTCGAACTTTATGTCGTGCTCCGGGAAGAACTTCTCCGCGGCCTCGTAGAAATCTGCCTTGGTTATATCTGCCATCCTTACCTCGTCTCAATAATCCAAATATAGCAAAACCATCACTTGAACAGCCTGTCCATGTAGGCAATTCCCTCGTCGCACAGAGATTTCGCCTCGTCGAACAACCAGGTTCCCTTCAGGCAGTCGGGTACCGTCGTCGACTTCAGGGATTCCTTGTCGAAATGCCCCGCGGAAAGGAAGATTAACTTCAGCCGTAGTCCGTTGATATTGCGTGTATACCGCGGAAATCCTTCTTCGGCTATGATTCTCTCGGCATCGCGCCGGCATATATCATAAGGGCCGCCTTTTACATGGTACAGAATGGGTCCCGTATCGATATTGTCCACGGACATCACCATCCCCAGCTCCACGGGGATGACTGTGTCGAGCGCGAAGTCATACCCGGGTTGCCCCGGGCGTCTCCGGATGCTCCCCCGGAACGACTTGCAGTTTCCCCGGAGCTTCGCCAGGAGTTTCCGGAGGAACCACAGGAATATCGACAGGTACAGGGCAATCTTTACACTTTTCATATGAGGCTCCAGAAGTTTTCCTCAAGGATTTGCATGTCGTCGTCCGGCAATGGCCGCTGCTGGTTGATGAAGTTGGTTGTGAAGTCCATTATTATGTCGTACTTGCGCATCCGCTCACGGTGCAAGGACCAGCGGATACCGTTCCATCTCTGGTGATGCCCGTGCCATATAATCCAGGCGTTGGCACAGGAGGCATTATGGAACAGGTGGGATTCGATAATCTTGTCGGAAGCATACCCGTGTTTTCCCAGGCGGTATCCGGCACCGGGACGAATCTTCTGTCCACACAGGAAACACCGGCGCTGGCTCATTCGGCGGACTCCTCGAACCGCATCGCCTCGTGGGACTCCTTCCTCTTGATTGAGCGTCGGAGCCTCTTGCGGCCCTTGTTGTGTTTGGGGGTAGACTGGTCATGGAAGTGCTCGATGGAGTCGTTCTCGAGTTCCCCCCGGAGAATCTTGTTCGTCATGCGGTTACCTCATGTAGAGTTCTTCAAGTTCGTCGGATACTTCCCGGACGGTGTGCCCGGCAATCCATTCTTTCTGGGTGTCGATGAGGTCCCGTACCAGTCCGGACTCTTCGTATGCCTTCCTGGAGAAATTCATCTTCCCGTCCAGGCAGTCCAGGACGATGACATCCGGCTGGGCCGCGCTGTCCTTCCAGAAGCAGTACAGGCATCCGTGCGGGCACCTCCCGGGCTTCACCCCGAGAATCTGCTGCTTGGCCAGGCACATGCAGTCGCCGCGCTGCTTCTTTTCCGGACGGCCGTAGGTGATGCACTCCGATTCCGGGAGGCCCAGGAGTTCCAGGTCCCGGTAGCTGGCGCAACCCTGCTGGGTCACCAGGGACGGAGGGAGCTTGGTTTCCGCGCAGCACTCGAAGAAGAACCCGGACTTGTCCGGGGTGGCCGAATAGGGGGAGAGGATTTTCTCTACCCTCCTGAACACAGCGTCGGGAGCGGTGAACGTGTCGTAGAACACGGAAACCCCGGCTGCTTCCAGGCGGGCCTTCACGTGGGGATACAGGTCGACAACGGAAACCCGGCACCTGATGTAGTTCCTTGCTGCCGTCGCCACGGAATTCCACAGTTCGAGCACCTTGATGACGTTGTCCTGGGTTTCCTTGGACCACAGGATGATTGGGTCGAGCCGCAGTACGTAGTGGGTGTACGGGAAGCCGCGCTCCAGGAGCTTCCGGTACTGCTCGAACTCGTGTTCCGGTGTCTTCACGTTCGGTTCGAGGACGGTGCCGCCCTGGCCGGTTACCGTGTGGTGGAAGATGACCCTGTCCTGTGTGACCAGGAGTTTCTCAATCATCTCGTCATTGAGTTCCTTCGAGATGATGATATTGGCGTCGAGCAGCCTCGTTTCCCAGTCGGGAACGAAGCACGGGTCGTAAGTTTCGGTGATACCTATTTTACGCATATTTCCTCGATGAGGGTTCCAAGGGCAGCACGTACTGCAGCACTGCCGAAGTCATGTACTTGACGCTTGGCTATTTCTATGAAATCGCGCGCAGGTTGATTTTCGAATAGAACTTCTCTGCATTCCTGGATGGAATCATTTAAATGCGCACTTTCTGTCATATCGGTGATTTCCATGTCGAAATCGTCCGCGTGGTCGTCGTCCGTATAGCTTTGATATCCTTCAAAGGAATACTTGTGGCCGTCTACCAGCTTATCGCCGAGTTCTTTCTCGAACGTTGCCAAGATGGTATTCGGGTCGTAGTCGCCGTCCATGTTCGTATGCTCTACGTCCCATCTAGAGTTAATGATGGTGCTCAGGTCTTCGGCGAAGGCATCCTTCATGCCGGCATGGTATACGGCAGTGAACACATCTTCGCAGGAGTCACGCCATGCAAACTCGAAACGACTGCGTGCATCGGACTCGGCGAGGTTCCATTCATGCCTCTCGCAATCAAGGAAGTTATCGAATTCTTTCCCGTCCTTGGCGATATAAAAGGTCTTTTCCTGCAATACTTGTTTCTTGACGGTCTTCATCTGTGTGTCTCCGATATTGATGCCGGTCGTTTAATGGGCCGGCATTATAAATATAGCAAATATTGCTATGGGTCAAGCGCCAGTTGTGCGGTGTTCCCGTTACTTGTCCTTTACTAGACGCACCGAGAAGCCTAACGACTTGCGGCGGCTTTCCCAGCTGGAATATGGCGTCGCGCTCATATAAATACGCCATGCGTTGGTTTCACATGTTTCATCAATACTGGATGACCAGAAGTTTGTTGTCGTGCTATCAGAGATGAAGTTTTCATTCCAATATCCAGTAGGCTTAACATCGAATCTGGAACACCAATATCCCTCCCCCATCAAACTCTTGGTATTGGCCACGGCAAGAAGTTCATCCCATTCTCCATTGGAAGGCAGGTGCCAGCCGGGTATCTTGTCCGCGATTCTCTTTGCCGCTTCCCATGTGTAGTAGTATTCGCCGTTGTCGTGGTTGAAGTAAATGCCTTCGCCGCCATCGTTTATATCAAGATTCCTGGCCATCCATGTCTGATTGCCGACTTCGACTTCGTCTTCTTTGAAGAAATTTTTATCTGAGCATGCTCTGTTCAATAAATCCGCTTCAGATATCTCTCGTTCGCCATCGATGCGTTCCGGCGTCACATTATGGTCAAATGCGGCAGTCCGTTCGTTCGCTAATTCCGGATACTGCCTGAGGGCCGCCGAGATAATTTCATCGGACTTTTCAATGCTCACCGGCGTAGGAAATACTTTTAGTCCATTCTCGGTACATCTGACAGAGTATTCGTTTCCATATTGGTCGGTCACGGCATAGCGAGCAATGGGTTTTGCGTCTTGCACTTGCTTATCTTCGATGCCCATGTAGTCCACGGTAGGCTCATGCCATTCGGTATCATCCCAGTTGCGGACTCGCAAGGCAGACTGCAAAGTTTGGTTTTCGTATCCAGTGTCATAAAACCATCCTATCTCGGCTTTCTCAATGACTCCGCATTTACTGATTCCCCATTCGCCGTTTCCTTGTGCGAGCCACTTTGCAAGTTCTCTATTGGTCGCTCGTCTTGGCTTGGTTTCTTCGGGAATATCGGCACAATGCAGACATCTCAAACTGCCATTGCAAACAACTTGTGTTGTTCCATTTACCGTGCGAATTACCGCATATACAGTTTGAATGAATGGTGCTTTACAATCCCAAACTAGCATTTGCTTCGGCGGGTCAAAGACCTGCGGTGTTGTAATTTCCTTGAGTTCTTTTCCTTTGTATTTCATAGGGTACTCCTTATCAAACTATTTCATCGTAAGGTCGAACGCTTCCAGATGGTAGTCGTCCCGTACGGTGCCGTCTTCCGACTTGTTGCCGAAACCGGCGGGGGCAAGGCGGAACGCAAGCGGTCCCGCCTCCCTTATCATGCCGGCGGCATACTCTCCATTCTCATTCTCGATAAATGTCAGCCTGGCCATGAGCCTGTTGCCATCGAAGCGGAAGTGGTCGACGAAGCCCACCGCGGTTTCCAGGGAGTTCTCGAATATGGGGTAGTGCTCTTCGAACCCGCGGAGGTTCATGGGTTTGCTGCAGCGCCCGACATGGGCAAAGAACGGTAAGCCCCCGGGACGATTGGTGATTTCCCTTTCGACAAGGTACTTCGGATACGTGCTGCCAGTATACGGGCTAGGCTCGTCTACCGTCATGACGAACAGGTCGACTGAGCTGCGTTTCGTGAACTTTCCCTTAATCCAGTTGATTAACATACGGAAAATGGAAGGCTTCCTGTAAGGGCAGTAGATTATGCCTGGTTCTGATGCGGTCGTTCCTTTATACACTTGCTTTCTCCTTTGCCGGAACAGGGAACGCCGGGCAGCACTTCAGGAAGAACTTTGATGCAATCGACGGATACCTGTCATCGAACTCGCTTGCACCGCTTCTGCGCAGGGCATTGTCTACCTTGCTGGTCTGCAGCTCGAACGAGTGCGTGATGAAATCCAGCTTACCCTTGCAGATTGGCTTGCCTGACGCGTCGAACCACTTGACGATTGTCATGAATTCGCCGTCGTACGTCTTTCTCACTACACCATCATTGTCAAGTAGGCACACTACCTGGTTTCCGGGCTGATACCTCACGATAAGCGCGTCATCTGCAAACACGGAATAGCTTTCCCTAGAGTAGTCATATTCCGAGCAGAATCCCTTCCGGTATGTGACGGTGCCTTCTTCGATAACCTTGTTGTGCTCGGAGGTGTATGTGATGGTAACCTTGCCCACCTTGGTTCGGTCCTTTACACCGCTCGGCATATCTTCGATAAAGTATGCCTGCTTGAGCGACTTAGGCTGTCTCCCGGTAGCCCCCTTGAAATACCATTCCTCCACGACGACGCCTCTGACCACTACGTCGTCCGTACGCCTTACGGAAATATCCGCGGGCATCCTGGTGTATACTATCTCGCCATCCTCGGTGGACAGGATGAACAGCGGAAGGCGGGTCTTCCCGTGGAACTGGGTGACCAGCATGTAGCCGTCCTTGCTTTCGACTATGGAGCGCTTTGCCGGGCATATAGTAATTCCGAGTTCCCGGACATGGATAATGCCCTTCCCGTTGCCATCCGTGTCCGTGACATGTGGATAGCACGTCGCGAGCTGCAGGATTTCCCCCCAGCTGTACGCGGCGTACGGCTCGTCCATGTAGGTCGTGGGGAAAGAAAAACGTTCGTCGCAGCGGGTATCCTGGTGGAACGCGTTGAGTCTTTTGAGTGCTGTTTCGATGTACATTGCTACTCCTTGTTACACGGGTCGATGATGCTACCGATTCTCCCGGGGAAATCGTGCTTGATTTCCTCGACGAACAGGTCCCACTTGGGGCTGACGATGTTCGCCATGTTCCATGCCCCGGTGTCCGGGTCGTAGTTGAAGTCCTGCTCGAGGACTACATGGCACGACGCGTTCGGGAAGGTCCTGAACATGGACTCGAACTGGAGAATCCTGGCATAAATCTGTGCCAGGGAATCCAGGTCGGTTGACTCGAAGATGGTGTACTGCGTGCGATTCTCGTCGACGTAGAGAATCGCGTAGTGTTGCTCGTTTTCCATGGCTAGTCCTTGAAGTTCCTGTACTGCACGTCGATGACCTCGTACTTGAACGAGAGCACGGCGAACTTTATGATGAACCTTATGAATGAATTTGTCGACCAGTGCTCGCAGAACACGTACGTGCCTCTAGGATTACGCCAGTCGTACGAAATGAGATACTTGTCTTGGCCCATGCTGAAGTTCCTCCGTGATTAGCTTAAGTCAGTACGGCAGCGGCTGATTTCGTCAATGACTTTCGTGTATTTCGCGTTCATCGCGTCGCGAGCCTTGCGCATTTCGTCCGCCGCGCGTTTAGCCTTGATGGATTCCGCCTGTTCAGCGGCAAAATCCGGGTATACCGGTACGGTGACTTCCGGCCAGTCATATTCAATCTTCATCTGTGCATATGTCGGACTGGACTTGCTCGTTAAGGCAAGCTCCCGGATGATGTATTTACGGTACTCGTCAATGAATTCCGGTTTGGCCCCACCGTTGCTTGCCACAAGCGCATCGCATATGGCATCGACACGTTCCGGGGTTACCTTCTGGAACAGCACGCGGTCAGCTGTGAAGTCGACGTAGCAGTATTCCCGCACTATTAGTGGCGAATCGGTAAGTAGGCGATTGGCCCTCTTAATCTTGTTTACCATCTTCGCCGCCATTTCAGCAGCATGCTTAACGTCAGTTGAATCAGTTAGGGTGAACTTGACCCCGATACAGCGTAACTGTTCTGCCAGACCCTTTGATGACGTGTTATAGTACAAAGAGCTAAATGGGAGATGGTAGGTGCCATCCTTGATATCGAATAATGGCCCGGTAAGCAACGCCTCGTCCGATATCACGCAACGCCAGTTGTTACCGTACCTGGAATCAAATACAGGGGTCCCATCCTTCTGAATCAAGAAATGGTCGGCCAGTCGCCCAACTCCGTCGACTAGAATCGTCCCTATGGTAGAGATTATCTCTGTCCAGTCCCGAGTGATGCAGGAGTCATTCATGTCGTATGATACATTGCGAAAATAACTGATGCAGCGGAAGCGGTTGTCCAGGCGTCCCTCGCACAATTTGTCGATGAGCCCGTCTATCGGGTCACTGGGTAGTTTCTTGAAAAATCCGAACATCGTTCCTCCTGTACGCTAGCCAAAGAATCCCAGCTCGTCCAGCTTTTCGAGCGTCCTGATTGATGTGATTTTATATTTGTCGAGGAGTTCCTTCGCCAGCTTGGCGTCGACGAACACGGGGTACAGCCCGTTTTCCTTGTCCTCGTCGGTGTCCGGGTCGGGAAGCGGACGCCCGTCCAGGTATTCCTCGAGGACGAGCTCAAGGGCCTCCTTGGCCATCTTGAGGGCTTCTTCCTTGGTGTCCCCCTGGCTGATGCACCCGGGGATGTCCGGGAAGGTCACGGAGTATCCGCCGTCCTTCTCCGGTGTGAGTTTCGCTACGTAGAACATGTTAGTCCCTCCCAGGTTTACGCGGCTTGTTGATTGACATTATTGACAGGCTGCGTGATACGAGAAAGTCAGTAACCAGCCCGACTCTTGTAGCAAATTGCTGCATTTTCCTGATACGCGCGTCGATTCTGGGCTGCATCGGAAATTCGTTCCCGGCTTCGTCATAACCAGTATTCCAGAATACGTACTTGATTTTTCCTAGCGTGCGGCTGAAATGGCCGGTAGGTTCTTTCCTGGATTTCCTGCGGAGGTACGATTCCACCGCTTCCTTGCCGAGGTCCCGGTAGAACTTCGGCACGGCGACTGTCTTTTTCCTGGTATTGCTCATAGTACTACAAATATAGCAATTTTTCCGCCGGAATTTGCTATATTTGTTGTACGACGAAAGGGAAAAGGAGCCTATATATGCCATACCAGCCACTTGATACACCATTCCTTGTACAGAGATTCTGCATCATGTGCAGGGCGTTCTTCCCGGAATGCGAACTGGATATTCCCGGTGACGGCACGGTGTACGCAACGTTCGGCAGGCTTGGTTTCGCAGAGATGTACCCGTCAGTTCCCCCGAACGGCGTCCAGTCAGACCCCGGGCAGATGTTAATGCTCATGCATTCAGGGAAAATGTTTTGTACTGATAGCCATCTGCTATGGAGCGGGTATGATGAGGACAAATTCAGCGAAGTATTGCGGCAGTTTTGCCATGACCCGGACACGACGGCAAAATTCTACATTGCGAAGAACCGAAGGTCCTTGCTTGCCGCAAAAAAACGGCGCGAGGCCAGCTACAACAAGTAATCAACCAAAGGACCAGCTATGATAGACTACATGGAAGAAATGCGCAACAACGGCATCACGGAACTCAAGTTCACCATGAACGGCAAGACGCTCCGTGTCAAGAAGGCAACCGTAATCAACGGGAAATGCATGGAAATCGCACTTTCCGAGGACAGGAAGGAAGCCAAGGGCATCCACCCGGAATGGAAAATAGACCACAGTTCCACCAAGACCCAGCAGCAGCACATCAGGGAATACCTCGAGGCGGGCCATTCCATCACTCCGCTGGAAGCCCTGGAAATGTTCGGCTGCTTCCGTCTCGGTGCCCAGATTTTCGACCTGAAGAAGAAGGGCATGGCCATCGAGATGACCATGAAGAAGGACGAGAACACCGGGAAGCGCTATGCCGTCTACTACATCGCCCCCGCGAAGGAGTCCACGTAATGCCGGATTCGCCGAAATTCTACTACAGGGACGCCACGATTCGCGGCATCCCGTTCCAGAAATACCCAGAGGTGCATGTGTTCCTTGGCAAGTATACCGCAATGGACGGGACAGAACGGGAACGCTGGGTGCACTTTGACCCTGACCACTGCCCGTTCATACGCTACACCAGGATGGTCAGCCGCATGCTCGCCAGGAGAAATCCCCGGGAACTCCGCGGGGTGCTCCGCAGGTACGCCGTAAGATACTGGATGTGGGCCATGCAGATGCCACGATGGCGCCTCTATAAGCAGGAGTACCGGTTTGAAGTGCTAAAGTGCGCGATGAAGATGCTTGAAAAGTACGTCATATCCGGACGCATGCCGCTGCATTTCAGGGCACAGGGTGCAGGGAATATCATGGGATGGCTTCTGCATACGGCAAAAAAGAAGGTCATCTTGAATTGTACTACGAACGAATTGCCAATCGAATAAGGAGAACCACTATGAGCATGCTAAACGAAGTGGACTGTTCACCGGATACCCCGGTAATCGACGCCGCGGCCGAACGCATGGCGCTCAAGGAGATGGAGCACGAGGAGTTCCGCGACACCAACGAGATGTCCGGGTTCCAGCGCGGATATTCCCGGGGGTTCCTGGAAGGTGCGGAGTTCATGCGCTCCTTCTACCGTCATCGCACGATAAGGGACCACGATATCAATCTCGAGCGGGAACGCAAGAAGCGAGAAAACGAGAAGAACCAGCCGGCAGAGAGCAAGGAAGACGACCGGCTTATCCGGCCGCACAACTATAGCCATGACGTCGCCGTTATGACTCCGGTAACAGGCGATGAAACTGCGGCATCGCAGAAAAGGATTGATGAGTTGATTCAAGAGGCGTACGACTATACATGATTAGCAGCTATTTCTATCTACAGAAACAGAAGGCAACCGAGGAGGAACGCATCGCGTTCTACCGGGAACGCCTGGCAGAGGTAAAGGACTGGCTCATCCACGACTTCGTCCGGGAACGCCCCGGGAGACACATCAGCTACGCCAACCTGGACGGCGTGATTGAGATGTGGAAGCTGATTATAACGGACGACCACCGGGTATTCATCAACCGCAACTGGTGGAACCGTTCTGTCGAATGGTTTTGCCAGGAGCACCACTGCAAGCTGGAGGAAATCGACCTCCTCTACATCATCATGCAGGTGTATCACAGCATGGGTTACGACATAAAGCCGGTAGACGGTTCCCTGTGCATAACCCTCTTCGAACCGCGGAATTGATTATGAGTCTGAAAGTCAATGTACTGAAACACGGTAGCCAGAACCAGGATGACTACGTACTGTTCCACTGCTTCGACTGCGGGTGCGAATTTACTGTCCCGCGGGCATGGTGCCAGAGATGGACATATGGCGCCATGGTAGTGAGGTCAGACCGGCCAAACCCCAGGTACTGGTACAAATGTCCGGAATGCCACCGGGAATGCCACGATAAGCTGTCTCCCTAGAATACTGACGGCCTGCTCGCCCAAGGGACGAGGGGATAAAACCTTGAAGTAGATGCCCTTGTAGGTACGACGCATGCTATTCCTCAGTTACTAGCGGGTCACCGCACATGGGGCAAAACCTGGCAGGCAGCTCGGCGAACTCTCCGTTTGCGTTACTGTAGAACACCAGCGAGCCGGCACCGGGGAAGTTTCCCTTCCGGTATATCCTGTATCCGTACCGGTTTTCGCCCGGGAGTTTCGGGTCAGGGTCCGGGATGCGGACAATCTTCTTTGGTTCCAATGATGGCTTGCAGTATTCACACGGCATATTTATTGTTTTAACTCCTCGTTTTTGGAAGCACCGTTAAAGCTTTAACGGGTTTCGTTTACGCATTCTCCTTTTTCATCTTTCAGCCAGAGCCAGAATTGGTTGGATGCCCAACCTTCGATGCATTCTGGCTTTATTTCGGTGACAATGAAGCCCTCGAAAGTACCTTGTTCATACAGGTCGTGGAAAATCTCTTCTGCCGATTTATCGCTCTTTACAAACCAGACTGTTTCGATTGGATGATACCAGTCGTATTCATGCTTGATTTTGTGGAGAAAACGAAGCCACTTCTCGATTTCGGTCTCTGTCTTGATACCGTATGATATTGAAAATATATGCATGCAAGTTTTAATTCCTCGTTTTGGAAGCATCGTTAAACCCCAAAATACTGAAATGTGCTACCGTGCCTGTAAACCTGGCATTCGCAGGTATTCCAGCAATCGTATGCATCATCTTGTTTCCTTCGTCACGTTCGAGAATGTGGTCACCCACATGAATACCAGGACCTTCTCCACCTGTAGCTTGTTTGGCGATAAAGAGACTACCGTCATCTACATCATACAGTCCCCCCTCAAAAAACTGAGGGCCATGAGACTCTTTCAGGCACATTGTCTTTCCATCATTTGAAATAATGATGGAATTAAGGTCCCCACCTTCTCCAAACGCATTCTCGACTGCTACATTCAAGTGGCCATAGCCATTCCTGATATAGCTATCGAGATACTGATATAATTGTTCAAGTTCCATTATTACACCTTCGGTTTAGTTCATCGTTTTGGAAGCACCGTTAAATCTGGAAACTTTTTGTAGTCACGTACAGCACCGTACACATCGGAATCGAATATAAGCGAAAGGAACTTCACCAGTTCCGTAATGTCTTTAAGATGCACTTTCGGCCAGT
>Ga0247608_10006524_pt1 | contig 12239 bp, 2 predicted proteins | sample 176DNAGHGlowgp2_FD_193490 | JGI IMG/M metagenome (GOLD analysis project Ga0247608, IMG submission 193490) | Sheep rumen microbial communities from Palmerston North, Manawatu-Wanganui, New Zealand - 1766 DNA GHGlow gp2 | ecosystem: Host-associated > Mammals > Digestive system > Stomach > Rumen ... | reverse complement strand
GTTCTGGCGGCGCCAGACCGTCGAGCCGTTCCTCGCCGGCCCCGAGGGCCGGGAGCCCTGGGCGCCCGAGGCCGTCCGCCTGATGGAGCGCGAGATCTTCGAGCTCTGGAACACCTCGCTCATCCCGCCGTGCATCGATCCGGCGGGCCTCGGCGACGCGCGCGACCGGTCGGACCTGATCGAGTTCGTCGAGCGCGTGCGGACGAAGGACCCGTTCCTGCTCTTCCTGCGGATGGTCGCGTTCTGGGAGCGGCATGTCCGCGCCCAGCCGAATCCGCTCGCGTGGTCCGACAGCCATCCGAGCGCCCCGCGGGAGGAGCGGAGCGCCCTGAGGCGCGCGATTTCGGAGCAGCCGGGCGCGGAGCTCGTCCGCTTCCTCGTCGGGGGCGCCCGCTTCCACGGCCGGAACGTCCACGTCGACGCCGCCGGCCTGAAGGACGCGGCGGATCTCGCGGCGAAGTGGCTCGCGGCGTGCAGGCCCGCGCCGGAGGAGGCGAGGGCCGCCCGATGGCTGCTCGCCGAGATATTCTCCCCCCGCGATCCGAACGGGCTGGTCTCCGCAAGCAGCGCGGCGTCCGTCCTGGCCGACGCGCTCGAGCGCTCGAACGAGGATATCGACCCCTGGTTCCGGCTCGTCGCGCGCGGTCGCGGCGATCTGGAGAAGGCCGCCGAGCGGCTGCGCTGGAACCGCGGCGCCCGGGCATCCGGCGACGGCGACGGCGACGATGCCGCGCGCAAACTGTTCGCGTCCGCCCGCCGGAACCTCGAGGCGGCCTGGGAGATGCGGCGCGACCCCGTTTCCGCGGGCCTGATGATCGACGTCGCCGCGGCCGCGGACCCGGATGACGCGGAGACCTGGCTCGCCCGCGCGACGGAGGCGGAGATCGATTTCCACCACGCCTACGAAGCCTACCTGTCCGCGGTCTGCCGTCCGGACGCGCCGGGCGGCGCGGCGCGCCTCCGCGCCTTCGCGGACGCCTGCCGCGACGCGGGACACGACGAGTCCGCGCCCGGCCTGTGGTGGGTCGTCGCCGAGCTCCGCCTCGCGAAGCTCGCGAACCGGGACCAGCGGGACCTGTTCGCGGACGCCGCGTTCGCCGACCGGTGCGAACGGATCGCCGACGGCGTCCGCGACGATCCCGGGCAGCCCCGGCGCATCCGCGCCTTCGCCGCCCGGCTCGCCGCGACGATCGCCCTGCTGCGCGGGGACGAGGCGGGGGCCGCCGCGCGCCAGCGGCTGCGGACCCCGGACGCGACGATCGTGTTCGACGATCCGTTCTTCGTCCGCGCCGCCGATCTGGAAACCGTCCTGCGCGGGCTCGTCGGCCCGCACTCCGACGCGCTGTTCCGGATCGAGGCTCTGCGCCGCGCCGGCGACCCGGAGGGCGTCCGCCGCGAGGCGGAGCGGCTCCTCGACCCGGCCGCGGGGCTCTCGCCGGACGAGACCGCGCTCGCGGCGTGGCGCGCGGACGACGCCCGCGTCGCGCTCGAATGGGACTCGGGCGCGTGGATCCCGGTCCGCTTCTCGGCGAACGGCGTCTTCGCGAACGGCTGGTCGGGGAGCGGCTGGTTCGGGACCTCCCGTCCCGTCCTTTCGGACGCGCACTGGTTCGCCGGCGACGGCTGGTGCGCGGCCCCGGCACGCCCCGGCCGCTACAACGACGTGCTGCGATTCTCGGTCCCCGTGCCCGGCGCGCTCGAACTGCGCGGGACCGCCGAGTGGGACCGGACGCAGCGCGGCTGCTACTCCAACCTGGGGTTCGACCTCGACCCGGAGGGCGCGCCCTTCTTCCAGGACCGGCTGAACGAGGTGTTCGTCGATCCCGACCCGAAATGGGGCGGAACGATGCTGAGCCTGAACGGCGCCTACTGGGGCCACCAGCCGAAAGAGGCGGCGCAAGGCAAATACGTGCTCCGCGATCTTCCCGGCAGGTTCGACTTCCGGATCGTCTGGGGCGACGATGCCCTCTCCGTCTGGCTCGGCGACGATCCGACTCCGTTCGTCGCCCGCCGGTGGGGCGGCGCCGGCTCCGGCGGCGCGCGCGACCGTCGCCTGACGATCGACGGACGCGCCGTCCGGCTGACGCGTCTGGAGATACGGAACCCGGCGGGGCCCGCTCCCGCGGACGACGCCCGTCCGCCGGAACCGGACCTTCCGCCGATCGACCGGCCGGCGGAGTCCGCGGCCTTCGCGGACCCCTGCGGGATTCTCGCGAACGCACGAACGAACGCGGCGGCGCGCACCTGGTCCGGCTTCGTGCGAGACTCCCTCGCGCCGCTGCTGCGCCGCGAGCTCGTCGAGCCGTTCGAGGCGGGGCCGGAGGCGTCCGCGCCGTGGGCGGACGAGGCGCGCGCCTTCCTCGGGGAGTGCGTGCGGCTCGGCTGGTACGACGCGCTCTCGCGCCGCTACGAATGGGAGTGGGAGCCCGCCGTGCGGCTCGTCCTCGGGAAGGGCGCCGCCGACCCCGCGCTGCGCTGGGGCTGCGCGATGGGACTCGCCGCGCAGGGCCGCGGGGACGAGGCGCGCGAGCAGGTCCGCGCGCTGCGCGAGGCCGTCGCGGGCGACGGCGGAACGCCGTTCCTGCGCTACCTCGCCGCGCTCGCCGACTGGCGCGTCGACGGCCGCGCGCGCGACGAGGCCGAGCGCCTCGGCGTCGCGTGGGCCGAGTCGCTCGCGGACCGCCCGCAGGACTCGCGCGCGGTCCTCCACCTGCTGCGCCAGGACCTCGACCTCGCACGCCTCGCGCCGCTCCTCGAGGCGTCGGGCGCCGACCCGTGGCTCGCTCTCGTCGCGCGCGGCGCGGCCGAGACCGCGCAGGCGGAGAACGCCCAGTGGCGCAAGTCCGGGAGCCCGGAGGACGCCCTCGAGCCCGGCCGCCGCTTCGGCGCGGCGCGCACGGCCTTCGAGAAGGCCCTCGCGATCCATCCGGACTGTCCCGAACCGGCCGTCGAGCTGCTGCGCGGATGGAAGAACCGGCTCGGGGAGGAAGAGTCCGTCGAGTGGCTCCGCCGGGGCCTGGACGCCGAATCCGACAACGCCGACCTGCTCCGGCTCGCGAAGCCGTTTCTCGTCCCGGCGGACGTCCGGGACCGGCCCGAATGCGTCCGGGCGGCTCTCCTGGCCTTCGGAAGGGCTCTCGCCGACCTGGGCCGGAACGACACGCAGCTCGGCGCGTTCGCGTGCGAACTGATGCTGGACGGCTGCCGCGGTCCGCGGGGAACGCCGCCGGTCTGGGACTCCGACGAGGACTGCCGGCGGATCCGCGCCGTCTGGGACGCGATCCGCGGAACGGACGCGGCGGCGGCCTCGCTCGCGGACGTGGCGCAGGCCGCCGCGGGATTCTGCGCCAAGGCGCGCAACGATCCCGATCCGTGCTTCGACCCGGACCGGCGTTTCCGGTTCTGGATCTCGTCGGGCGTCAGTCTCCGCCACTGGTTCGACGACGATTTCCTCTGGGCGACCGCCGGCCCACGCTTCGACGAAGTCCTGCGGATCGAACGGCTCGTCCGGGCGGGCGACTTCCGGCGCGTCCTGGAGCTTTCCGACGCGCTCTTCCGGTCGAGGCCCACGACCCGTTCGTCGGCGAGGCACGAACGGTGGGAGCGGGAGTGGGCCTTCCGGACGGGCACGAAGGCCTGGGTCCGGACGGAATATCCGACCGGCGCTCCGCGCTCCATTCCGTTCCGCGTCGCCGGCGAGCCGGCGACCTGGGTGCGCTCGTCCGCGGACGCGTGGTCCGACACGGAGGCCCTCCTGTCGGGAACGGGAGGGATCGACATGACCGTGGAGTCGGGAACCCGCGGCGATCTCGAGGTCGGCGGATGGATCGCGCTCGCGACGAACGCCCCGCCGGATTCGACGGGAAGGCTCGTCCTGCTGCGGCGCGCGGGAGAGCGATCCGACGAAGGGCGGTTCCAGATTCAGGCGCGTCTGATTCTCGGCCCGGAGACGATTCGGGTGGAGATCGGATCGGTTTACGACGGCAAGGACCCGGCGACGGCCGAGCGTCCCACGGCCGGATGGCCCGACGGTCGGATCCCGTTCCGCGTCACGTGGCGGAACGGCGTCGTTTCCGTCTATCTTGGCGACGAGCGCGCGCCCGCGGCCGAAGGGAGCCGTCTGCCGGAGCTGGCGACCGGCGACCCGGATGTCTCGCTGGACGGCGACCGCGTCGTCGTCGGCTCGCTCGCCGTGCGCGCGCCGCTCGGCGCGGCGCCGGGCGAGGATCAGCCGGAGGGCGCGCTGCCGCGCTTCCGGACCGTGCTGCTGCCGGGCGGCGTGCCGCTGGAGCTGGCGTGGTGCCCGGCCGGGTCGTTCGAGGAGGGGTTCTGGGAGCTGGAGCGCCAGGGCTGGACGGGCGAGAATCCCGCCCCGCGCCGCACCGCGGAGCTCACGCGCGGCTTCTGGATCGCGCGGTGCGAGACCACGCGCGCGGAGTGGCGCGCCGCGACGGGCGAGGACGCGCCCGGGGACAGCGCGCCCGACGCGCCCGTCGCCGCGAGCTGGGACGAAGCCGCCGCCTTCGCGGAGAGGCTCGGCGCGGTCGCGCCGCAGGAGGGGCTGCGCTGGGCGCTCCCGACCGAGACGCAGTGGGAGCGCGCGGCGCGCGCGGGGCGCGAGGGGCCGCTCGACCCCGTGGCGCTCGGCGAGGCGATCGCGCCGGCCGCCGGCGCGGCGCCGCGGCCCGCGGGCGCGGCCCGCGCGAACCCGTGGGGCGTGTGGGACCTGTGCGGCAACGCGCGGGAGTGGTGCGCCGACGACTACGCGCCGCGCGCCTCCATCGACCCGGTCCGCGACCCGCCGCCCGCGCGCCTCGCCCCCGGCGCGCCGAAGGCCGTCCGCGGCGGCGCCGCGGACTCCGCGCACCCCGCCGAACTCTCCCCCGGCTTCCGCGCGGGCCGCGTCCGCGAGCTGCGCATCCCCTCCATCGGCTTCCGCGTCGTCCTGGAGGAGTAGCCGCGACACCCGTCCCCCGCCGCCGTGGCGGGGTGCCCACCCCACCACGCCGCAATATCCCGCAATGGTCTTCCGCACGGTTGTCATGTATTTCGCAAAATGCAAAATAGGTGAAATCCAGACAAGACGGATTGCATTTCACCTATTTTGCAAAACGCAGAATAGGTGAATTTTCTCCTTGATTCGAGTTCAAGGGTCTGTTAGACTTTGCGGGCGTTGCCCAACAAGGAGGCGAAGGATGTTTTTCGGACGCGAGGACCTGATTCTCCAACTGGAAGGCCTGTGGCGCAAGCGGGTCTCCTCCCTCGTGACGTGCCGGGGCCGGCGCAGGATCGGGAAAAGCACGCTCATCCGGCAGTTCGCGAAGGCGACGCAGAGCCGGTTCATCAAGATCGAGGGGGCCAGGCCCGACGCCGGGACCACGCGGGAGGACGAGCTGCGGGTCTTCGCGGAGCAGCTGGCGGCGCAGACCGGGTGCGAGGACACGACGCCCTCCAACTGGCTCAATGCGTTCATCCGCCTCGCCGGACGGATCCGGGACGACGAGCGGACGGTCGTCCTGCTCGACGAAATCTCGTGGCTGGGATTCGGGGAGCCGATGTTCGCCGACATCGTCCGCATCGCCTGGGAGAACTACCTCAAGCCGCACGACCGGCTGATCGTGGTGCTGTGCGGGAGCGTCTCCTCCTGGGTCCGCGAGAACTTCATCGACAACCGCGCCTACGTGGGGCGCCGCTCGCTGGACGTCGTCGCGGGGGAGCTGCCGCCGCGCGAATGCGCCCGATTCTGGGGGGAGGCGGCGTCGCGGACCTCGGCGCGGGACATCCTCGACGTGCTTTCCGTCACGGGCGGGGTCCCGCGCTATCTGGAGGAGATCGATCCGGGGCTGTCGGCGGACGAGAACATCCGGAGACTGGCGTTCCTCCCGAAGTCGGTCCTCCGCGTGGACTTCGACGAGATGTTCTCGGACGTCGTGACGCGCCAGCCGAAGTTCGCGGCGACGGCGGCGCGCGCCCTCGTGGACGGACCGAAGAGCGTCACGGAGATCGCCGCCGCGCTCGGGACGGAGAAGAGCGGGCGGATCTCGTCCGCGATGGACGAGCTGGAGGAGGCCGGCTTCGTCGCCTCCGACCCCGGCCGGAACCCGGAGACCGGCGCCGAGGTCCGGAGCCGGCGGTACCGCCTGAAGGACAACTACGCGCGGTTCTACCTCAAGTACGTAGAGCCGGCGAAGGCGACGATCGACGCCGGGTCGTTCGCCTTCGACGGGATGGACCGGTTCGCGGGCTGGCCGACGGTCCTGGGGCTGCAGTTCGAGAACCTCGTCATCAACAACTACCGGTCGCTGCTGCCGTTGCTGGGGCTGGAGCGGAGCCACGTCTTCTCGGCCGCCCCCTACCGCCGGACCGCCTCCGAGAAATCGCGGAAGAAGGGCGTCCAGATCGATCTCCTGCTTCAGACCAAGATGTCCTTCTGCCTGGTCGAGATCAAGCGGCAGCGCGAGATCGGGCGGGAAATCCTCGACGAGATGAAGGAGAAGGTCCGCCGCTTCGCGGCACCGCGGGAAATGTCGGTGCGGACGGCGCTCGTCTACGACGGACGTCTCGCGCCCTCCGTCGAGGCCGACGGCTATTTCGACGCCATTGTCCCGTTCTCCCGGCTCCTTGGCCTGGACTGATCTCCCTCCCTCCGCCCGTCCTCCGCGCGGGCGCGAGGGTTGAAATTTTACATTGGCTTGACATTTCCCCCGGGGCGTTCTGGTAGAATACGCCGCCATCGGACCCCGCCACGAAATGAAAACGCCCATCTTCCGCCTTTCCTCCCTCGCCCTTGTCGCCGCAGCCGCGCTCGCCGCCGCGGCCGAACCCGCCGTCTCCGCCCGGCCCGTGCGGTTCTCCTCGTGGACCGCGGAGGGCGCGCGGCAGGAATCCTTCCCGCTGATCTCCTGCGACGGCTTCGCGTCGTCGTCGCGGACCAACGCCGCCCCCGGCTGCGAGGTCGTCTTCCTCGCGGAGGCCGGCGACGGGCGGCGCATCGTCGGGTTCGACGGCGACGCGTTCGAGGTCGGCTCCGTTCGCGCGCGCGACGGACGGGACCTGCTCGCGGACGAGGCGGTCGAGGACTCCGTGGAGTGCAGCGACGTCTCGTTGTCCGGCCCCGCGCTCTTCCGCGTCCGGCTCGACCTCCCGGAGCCGCTCTTCGAGGCGCCGGAGGTCCACGGCTCGTTCGTCGCGCTCGTCTCGCCCTCCAACCTCGCGCGCTCGGCCGCGCTCGACGCCGCGCCGGGCGCCCGCGCGAAGGTCGGCGGAATCACGGTCCGCGTCCGTCCGGACGACGCGGCCGTCGCCGCCCTCGCCGCGTTCGGGCGCCTCGGGGCGGACGACGGGGACGAGGACGCCGAAAGCAACGCTCCCGACGATTCCGCCGCGCGCGCCCATCTCACGATCGAGGTGCAGGCCAAGCGCGCGGCCGGCGGAGAGATCGTCGTCGAGGCCGACGGCGCGGAAGTCCTCCGCAAGCCGCTCGGCTCCCAATGGCGGCTCGGCGCGGAGGCCCTTTCCTCCGGCGGGCGGATCGACGAGAGCTTCGTCGAGACCCGGTTCGAGTCGACCGGCGCGGGCAGCTTCGGCGGGGCGAAGGTCCGGACCTCCGGGACGAGCTCCTTCACCGCGCTGCTCCGCTACCGCGTCCCGAAGCCGAAGGCCGGCGGCTATACCGTCACCATCCTCCGCCCCGCCCCGTCCGAGCGCGTGCCGGGAATCTTCTAGCACCACGGGCGCCGCGCCATCGGACTCCGCCACGAAATGAAAACGCCCGTCACCCGTCTTTCGTCCCTCGTCCTTGTCGCCGCGGCGGCGATGGCCGCCGCCGCGGCCGACCCCGCCACGCGCTCGGCGAAGGCCGCGCGCGCGGAGGACGCCGCGCGGGCGGCGCGCCTCGCGGCGTGGAGCGAGGGGCTGCGGACGAACGCGAACCCGCGCACGCAGGCGCAGTTCCGCGACGAGGTCTTCCTCCCGTTCTGGCGGCGCCAGACCGTCGAGCCGTTCCTCGCCGGCCCCGAGGGCCGGGAGCCCTGGGCGCCCGAGGCCGTCCGCCTGATGGAGCGCGAGATCTTCGAGCTCTGGAACACCTCGCTCGTCGACTGCTCCGGCACGCCCGGCGTCGGCAAGGCCCGCGACCGGTCGGACATCGTCGAGTTCGTCGAGCGCGTGCGGACGAAGGACCCGTTCCTGCTCTTCCTGCGCGCGGCGGCGTTCCGGGAGGAGCGGCTCCGCGCCGGCGCGCTCCCCGGCGGCATGATGGGGCGCATCGCCCCGATCAACCAGGAGCTCGTCGCTCTCGACCGGATCTACGCGGGACGGCCGGACCGGACGCTGCACCGCTTCCTCGTCGCCGCCCTCCGCTCGATCGCGCCGACCGCCGGCGCCAACGAATGGAAGAACGAGGCGGCGGCGGCCGTCGAGTGGCTGAAGTCCGTCGGCGGGGATCCGGACGGCGCGCGGGCCGTCCGCGTGCTTCTGCTGGACGCCTTTCCGAGAGGCATCCCGTTCCTCGCAACGGCGATCGACGAAAAGCCGGACGGCATCGACCCGTGGATCGTCCGGATGATTCGCGCGGACGGCGCGATGGCGGGGTTCGGCACGGTCCGTCCGGGTCCGGGCGACGAGGACCGGCGCCGGATCCTCGAGCGCGCACGGACCGCCCTCGAGGAGGCCTGGGCGCTGCGGCCCTGCGCGCCGACGGCCGTGCGGCTCGTCGGCGTCTGCGGGCTGCTTGGCGGCGACGGGGCGGAGGAATGGCTCGCCCGCGCGACGGAGGCGGAGATCGACTTCGCGGCGGCCTACGGCGCCTACGAGGACACGGTCTGCCGCGTCCGGGAGAAGGGCGGCGCGGCGCGCCTCCGCGCCTTCGCCGACGCCTGCCGCGACGCGCGGCACGACGCCTCCCTGCCGGGGCTCTGCTGGATCGCCGCCGAGTTCCGCCTCGCGCGCCTGCAGGGCCGCGACCCGCGGACGCTCCTCGACGACGCCGACTTCGCGGAGCGCGCCGGACCGGCGGCGAGCGCCATCCGCGACGACGGCGACCTCCACCGCTTCTCGCGGGAACGCGCCGCGAAGTTCGCGTCCGTCATCCCGCTGCTGCGCGGCGACCTCGAGGACGCGGCGGCGCAGGAGCGGGCGCGCCCGCCGCGCGCGACCATCCTCTACGACGACGACGAGCTCGCCTTCGCCGGCGACGTCCAGACCGTTCTCTCCGGCATCTCGGGCCCGCACTCGGCGGACCTGATCCGCCTCGAGCGCCTTCGCCTCGCGGGCGACGCGGCCGCGACGCGGCGCGAGGCGGAGCGGCTCCTCGACCCCGCCGCCGGCCTCTCGCCCGCGGAGACCGCGCTCGCGGCGTGGCGCGCGGACGACGCCCGCGCCGCGCTCGAGTGGGACTCGGGCGCGTGGATCCCGGTGCGCTTCTCGGCGAACGGCGCGTTCTGCAACGGATGGAACGCCGACCGGTCCGGCCGCTCCGGGCCCGGCCGCTGGACCGCCGGCGACGGCTGGGCGGACCAGCCGGGCGGCGACTCGGACGCGCTCCGGTGGACGGTCTCCCTTCCGAACGACGTCGAGCTGCGCGGGACCGCGGTCTGGGACGAGCGCGACTGGTGGCTTCGCCCGCGGGACTTCCACAACCTCTCGCTCGATCTGGACCCCGACCGGGCCGACCTCCGGCAGGACCGATACAGCGAGGTCAACCTCTTCCCCTGCGACGAGGGCACCTGCGTGTCCTTCACCGGCGCCCAGCACTGGGACGAGCGCACCCGCTCGCGACCGGGGCTCTATCTCGTCCGCGGCCGGACGCAGCGCGTCGACTTCCGCGCGGTCTGGAGCGGCGGGACGCTGTCCGTCTGGATCGGGGACGACCCGACGCCGTTCACGCGGTCCCGCTGGCTCGCCGTCGCGGGCGCCCGTCCGGACGCGCGCGACCGGCGGCTCTCCATCGAGGGCCGCGGCGTCGCGCTCGCGAACCTCGCCGTCCGCAATCCGCACGCTCCGCCGCCCGCGGACGCGGCGGCCTTTCCGCCGCTGCCGCCGACCCTTCCGTGCCCGCCCGACGCGGAGCCCGCGGCCCCCGACCCGTTCGGCCTTCTCGCGAACGCCCGCACGAACGCGGCCCTGCGGACGCGCGCCGCGTTCGTCCGGGAATCGCTCGCGCCCCTTCTGCGCCGGGAGCTGCTCGAACCGTTCGAGGCGGGGCCGGAGGCGTCCGCGCCGTGGGCGGACGAGGCGCGAGCCTTCCTTGCGGACTCGGTCCGCCTCGGCTGCTACGACACGCTCTCGCGCCGCTTCGAATGGGAGTGGGAGCCCGCCTTGCGGCTCGTCCTCGAGAAGGGCGCCGCCGACCCCGCGCTGCGCTGGGGCTGCGCGATGGGCCTCGCCGCGCAGGGCCGCAAGGACGAGGCGCGCGAGCAGGTCCGCGCGCTGCGCGAGGCCGTCGCGGGCGATGGCGGGACGCCCTTCCTGCGCTACCTCGCCGCGCTCGCCGACTGGCGCGTCGACGGCCGCGCGCGCGACGAGACGGCGCGCCTCGGCGTCGCGTGGGCCGAGACGCTCGCGGACCGCCCGCAGGACTCGCGCGCGGTCCTCCATCTGCTGCGCCAGGACAACGGGACCGGGCAGCTTTCGCCGCTCTTCGAGGCCTCCGCGGCAGACCCGTGGCTCGCCGCCGCGTGCCGCGCCATCGAGGAGAGCCTCGCCGCGGAGAACGCCTACTGGCGGCGCGGCGCGGCGGACGACGGCGCCCTGGAGCAGGCCGAGCGCTTCGCCGCGGCCCGCGCCGCGCTGGAGCGCGCCTGGGCGCTGCGCCCCGACTGCCCCGAGCCCGCCTACGAGTTCGCGAACGTCTGGCGGGACCGCCTCGCCCCCGCGGCGTTCGAGCGCTGGGTGCGCCGCGGCCTCGACGCGCAGTGCGACCACGACGGCCTTCTCGCGCTGTGCGAGCCGTTCCTCGTTCCGCGCGGGGCGGACCAATATTCGCCGCAGTACAAGGACGCGCTCCGGCGGTTCGGCCGCGCGCTCGTCGACACCGGGCGCTTCGACACGCAGCTCCCGGCGATCGGCGTCGCGTGGATGCTCCGCGGCGCGTTCCGTCCGCCCGCCGGCGAGGAGCTCTGGCAGGTCGACGAGGACTACCGCCGCGTCTGCGACGTCGCCGGGGCGGTCCGGGACGGCGACGCGGCCGGGTGGCTCGAGCACGACCGCGCGATGGGCATCGCCGCCGCCTGCTCGCGCGAGCGCAACGACCCGGAGCTGCGGACCGACCCCGCCCGGCCGCTGCGCCACGCCCTCCACCCCGGCGACCCGATCAACGGCTGGCCGATCTACCTGCGCGACTTCGGCGGAACGGACTACCTTCGGATCCACGCCGCCGACTACGCCGCCGCGCTCGGCGGCCGCTCGGCCGCCGCCCTCGCGAAGATCGAGTCCGCCAAGCGGGGCGGCGACGTCGCGGACGTCCTCCGCGCCGCCGACGAGGTCCTTTCCGCGGACCTCCCGCCGCTCGACGAACACGAGGCGGGCTACCTCTTCGAGGAGTGGGCGCGGGCCTGGATCGGCACGCGCTTCGCCTCAGGCGAACCGTTCCGCCTCCCGTTCCTCTTCCGCGGGTCCTCCCGCCACTGGATCCTCTACAACGGCGCCCCCGGAACGCTCGCGGACGACGAGGCCGTCATCTCGAAGCCCAACCGCTCCCTGGAATGGCGCGTCCGCCTTCCCGCCGACGCCGCGATCGACGGCTGGGTCGCGCCGGACCCCGGAAAGGCCCCCGGCGACGCGAGCCGGTTCGCCCTCTCCCTCAAGCCGGAAGGCACCGACGGATCCGGCCCGGAGTTCCGCATCCGCCTCGCGGAGACGAACGCCGAGGCGTGCATCGCCGCCCGCTGGAAGCCGGACAAGGAGCCCGTCGTCCGGATCGGCCTTCCGGAGGACGGCCGCATCCCGTTCCGCGCCGTAGCGGACCACGGCCGCCTCTCGCTCCGGATCGGCGGCGACGACGGCCCTGTCGTCGAGACCGAGGCGTTTCGCGAGCGGTTCGTCGGAGGCGCCCGCCGCCCGAAGACGCTGCTCGTCCTCGCAGGCGAGCATGTCGCGTTCGGCGGCATCGTTCTGCGCGCGCCGCTCGGCGCGGCGCCGGGCGAGGATCAGCCGGAGGGCGCGCTGCCGCGCTTCCGGACCGTGCTGCTGCCGGGCGGCGTGCCGCTGGAGCTGGCGTGGTGCCCGGCCGGGTCGTTCGA
>Ga0247608_10006523_pt1 | contig 12240 bp, 10 predicted proteins | sample 176DNAGHGlowgp2_FD_193490 | JGI IMG/M metagenome (GOLD analysis project Ga0247608, IMG submission 193490) | Sheep rumen microbial communities from Palmerston North, Manawatu-Wanganui, New Zealand - 1766 DNA GHGlow gp2 | ecosystem: Host-associated > Mammals > Digestive system > Stomach > Rumen ... | reverse complement strand
CGACTACGGATATCGATGGCATTATTATGCTAGATGAATTCCAAAATCTAGTGACTAAGGGTATGTTTAATAGCCGTGCTGCTACAGATGGTAAGCTCTGGGAAATCCTTTCTTCTGGAAAGATCCATGAAGAAATCGATAAGACTGATGTCATGGAGATGATCGCTCGCATTAAGGAATGCTTGAATCCTAATGCTAAGAATAAATTATGCGCTCCTTGGAAGCATTCTGTATATTCAGCCATTAGATATGCCAAGATTTTCAAGATTAAGAAATCTATTATGGAAGTCATGTCTATGCCTGAAACAGAAATGCTATCTATAGCTGAAGTGGCATATAAGAATTTCTCCAGCACTGTTTTCGAAATGGATTTCTCTAAGTGCGTATTTATCATCTGTGGAAATCTTGATAATGTCTTCTCTATGGCTACAGAAGCTGCTAGAGTGGATATTGATGCAGACGTGGTTCATGAAAGCTGCAAGGATATTACTATATTCGATGTAAAGCGTGGTTTGAGCCAGTTCTTGTTCCCTGAACAGATTGCAAGACTTGGAAATAACCATATTATCTTCTATTCTATCAGTAAGAGTGGATATAGAAAAATTATCGTTCAGGCTTTGGAACAGCTTAAGGAAAATACTAAGAAGATCGCTAACGTAGATATCAATTTCGATCCGTCTATCTATAAAGCTATATATAGAAACGGTGTATTCCCGACTCAGGGTGCTCGACCAGTATTTAGTACTATTACCAGTATGCTATATACTGTAATTCCTCAGATTATTTTCAATATTGAAACTGATCCTGAAGCTAAGGATATGCCAGCTACAATCACTTTGTCTTATGATGAAAGTGACCATACGGTAAATACTGATGACGGTAGAAAGTTCTATAGTATTGGCCCTGTAGATGAAGCCATGATTAGAATGGCTCGTGATGAAGATGAACGTAGATGCACTTCTGTTCACGAATCAGGTCATGCTATCGTATATGCGGAATTGTTTAATGCTGTTCCGGCTGCTATCGTATCCGTAATTGCTGATAGCTACGTAGCCGCAGGTTATATTAATACCCATCAGATCAGACATACCCGTGTAACTATGAAGAATTTCGTTACGGTTGCAGTTGCAGGTATGGTTGCTGAAGAAATCGTATTCGGTAAGGACTATAGAACTGTGGGTTGTAGCTCTGACCTTGTTACTGCTACTTCTATTGCAGCTAAGTTCATCCGTAGGTATGCATTTAGCGATGGCGTTAAAGCCGTGGTTGATGGTGGTGTTGACTTCTATAATAATATTGGTGGCACTTCTGATTTCATTAACAATTTCGTTAAGGAATGTATTAAAGATGCTACTGACATTCTTCATAATAATATTGAATTGCTTAAGGCTGAATCTGAAGCATTGTTTGCTAAGTCTAAGTTAGAGCCTGAAGAATTTAATAAGATTGCTGAAGATATGGGTAAGAAGTATAACATCTTGAAATTCAACGCTAAGATTGTTCCTAACTTCAATACTAAATATGAAGCATTTAAGGAATCTAACGTAAAGGATGTTGAAGAACTTAGTACTGAATCCGTAAAGGCTTTGGAATCGTTCTATCAGATGGTTCCACCAAAGGAAGAAAAGTACGAAGACTTCGATCCTAATAAATATAATGATCTTTGGTCTACTGCTAATGACTAATACTAGTACCTATATGGCGCTTGCCATATAGGTATTTAGTTTATACTTTAACTGGATATAAGGTTAAATCATGTAATTCAACTGTGGTATCTCTAATTACTGTTGTAGCTTCTAAGAGATCTTCTAATTTTCCAACTACGGAGCTATCAACTCTATATGCCCAATTATTACAGAAATCAGTATGCTGAGTCATATTATTAGATAATAATACAAACCACCATAGATCTGATGTGCCATAATGAACCGATGCAAATAATTCAGGCTTATACCTCATATACGGAGGAACTTCCTCACGGATTTTTATAAGGTCAAAGAGATCCCAAAATTGCCTAGGAATCATTAATGGATCATCAAAGGTAATTTTACCGAATTTATACTTGGCACTTTCCCTAGATACAATTCCATCGTTAGATTCACTACTAGCAATATTCTCTACTATATCCATTGATAATGAAGAATCAGTAATCTGTGCCATATTAATACTTCCTATAATATACTCTAGCCTGATCAAAGATATGACGGTTAAAGAACGTTCCACGGTTAATGAGATATGGAACTTTATTCGTTCTATATAACTCGTTATATAAATCCCAGTCTAGGATTTCATCAATATAATGTATGAACCTTTGGTCTTTCCCGGAAGTTCTCATCCATGACGAGAAAATATTATTCCATAATCTACGATACATTCTTTCATCAGGAATATCATAATAAAAGTCATCGCAAAAACAGATTAACTTACAGTTTATAAATTCATGAGGAATTAGACCTAAGTTACATAGCTCTTTAATCCACCATGACCTGTTACAAGCTGCCATACCTACATGAATATCCCATTCATTTACAACTTTTTCTATGCAATAATGCATAGGAACTTCTAAGCGCCTTAAATCATTATAATAATAATCTATAATGAGATTCCACATGTACTTATTATTTTTCTTAAGTAAAATTGGATATCTAAATTTCTTAGGTTGATATACCATAGCTGAAAACGGAGCCATGATAAAGCCTTTATCTAGCATATTAGGTGGAATTACATCCACATAATTCATTATTCTAAATGGAGATGTCTCGGACATAATTTACCTATTAATTTGGAATTTCATAATATAGCTTTGTAACAGTAGCTACGCCTGCATAAACCATACCTGTAGTGGTGCGTTCTGCTGGAAGCTCTAGCGGTATAAAGTTATCTACGATATCGTCAAAGATTTGTTTAAAGCACTTTTCTCTAATCCTTCTAAATACCGATTCAGAAAAATTATCAGGATTAGACCAATCTATTCCGTCAGCAGCTGATGGAAAATCCGTTGTAATTATTCCTGGTACTCCCGTAGCTAATGGAATAACCAAAGGAGCAAATACACTATCTACTGATATTGGAAGAATTATATTGCCTAACTTTATATCTCTGGTTAAATTAGTATCCATTGTAACTTCAGGTGTTATAGCACTTATTCCTAGAAATGCATTTATGGTTGTAAATTTTACTGATAATCCATCTTCGCCAGTATAATCATCTGGAACTGAAGCTGGGCTCATTCCTGCCCATAGAAAATCAGCTTTCATATATGAATTCAGAACTTCTAGCATCGTATCATTAAAATTCTGCTGAATCTTAGATGGATTCATATCATTAAGATTACTTAATGAATCTACATATGATTTATTTCTAGCTTCAAACTTATCGCAAAATACGCTTTCTATAGTTGCCATAATCTACTCATGTTTTAAATGTACGATAGTAGGTGCACCCCCATGGATCACTCCTGCAAATAAGCACTGTCCTAAGCAGTTAGGTTGCCATTTTACTGCATCCATGGTCTTAAAGGTAATATTCCCGGTATCAGTACCAACATCGATGTTTCCACTTTCAGTATGGATTTCAGAATTACCAGTAACCTCTGCTTTTAAATCACCTTCAGCTGTTACACTTACATTACCCTTAGTATTAACAGTAGTATTACCCTTATTTTCTATAGCTACATCACCACCATTTACAGTAACATGTGTCTCAGATTCATTAGTATAAAATTCCATTATATTATTCTTGGCATCCATCTGGAAGGTCATTCCTGATTTCATCTTTATAACAAAAATATCTTTATCATCTGTAGAATCGAAGAGTACAATATTTCTCTTTAAGCTCTTATAAAGTACTTCAATGCTAACAGTGCCAGTACCTTCAGTCTGGTATGGATCAAATTCAAAGCCAGCTTCTTCATCATACGGAGCAAATGGGAAATAATATAACTCTTGCGGATCTGCATCAATAAATTCTACAATAACTTTAGCCCCGACAGGTGGAATTTTCCATTCGCCGCCAGAAATTCCATCTTTATTATACCCATACATGAATGGTCTAGCCCAGATGAAATTTACATAGTCTAACTGTTTCTTACCAGTAATATTCATGTCTTTGGCATACTTAGATTCTACTTCTCTGTTAATAGAATCCTTACTCTTTTTCATTTCTGAAGAATCAGTAATTAATGCCATTACACGAGGGATATATACTCCAACTCTCCCTAAATTCTTTGGATCTTCATTAGTCAATACTATAGCCTTCATTTTGCCATTAAGGTCATGACTACCATTTATAAGTGAATATGTACTCATATAGAAATTCCTTTAAAGTTTTACATTTAGAAGTTGTCCTATACAAATTTATATTAAATTAAGTAATCCAAAGGAGATTATGTTTAAATTAGACCCAATCCAAGAAGAAGCCATTGCAGAAATCTGCAAGTGGTATACATTTTTACCTAAGAAATATTTCGTATTAGCTGGAAGAGCAGGTACAGGAAAATCGTCTATAGTAAAGATGGCGGTTGAGAACCTAGCCATAAATGGCGTGGTTGCATTTATAGCTCCGACTGGAAAAGCTTCAATGGTGATGCGTAAGAAAGGCATATTAGATGCCATCACCATGCATAAGCTGATTTACATTCCTAAAGAGGAATTAGAACAAAGACAAAGAGAATCTGCAAAGCCTAAATTCTCTATATTCAATTCTAATAGAATTTCTATAAATGAAATCTCAAGTCGAATTGATGCCGGAGAAGACGCACAAGATATATTTGCCGGAGATATTGAATCTAGGCGTACAATTGCAGCGACTAGAATGCCTAAATCTGAAATATCTTTCATAAAGAAAGATAAAGAAGAGTTACAAGGCATTAAACTTATAGTCTGTGATGAAGCTAGCTTAATTAATGATGAACAAATTACAGACTTGGAATCATTTGAAATTCCTGTATTATATATTGGCGACCATCATCAGTTACCGCCAGTTAAAGGTTCTAATAGCCGAATTACACATCCTGATTTCGTTTTAGAAAAAATTCATAGACAAGGTGGCGACAGCCATATTATCTCCTTAGCGTCTGACATCATTGACGACCCATCTCCTAGAATCAAGTTAGATAGCATCATTAGAAAATATGCTAAGTCTACTGAAATTGCAGTGGTTAGCCCAACAGATGTAATAGAAGGATTTCCTGAGTTCTATAGAAATTCAGACCAGATTTTATGCAGTACAAATCACCTTAGGGATATATTGAATCAGTCCTGTAGATTCATAAATGGCTTTAAGGGTAATAATCCCGTAGTTGGTGATAAGCTCATGTGTACTAGAAATAACTATGAGCACAAGCTTGTAAATGGCTTACAAGGTTATGTAAAAGAAATTAAAAAGATAAATAAGCTTCAAGGTACATTTGTATTTGACTTCGATACTGAAGCTGGATATGTTGTTAAAGATATTGTAGCATCATTAGTACCTTTCTACCCACCTGAAACTTTTTCTGAAGCAGTAGAAAGATATCACAATAAAGCCCGTTCAGAAATTGATTACTTTGACTTTGGATATGCTTGTACAGTTCATAAGAGCCAAGGTAGTGAATGGGATAATGTATTATATATTCAGAGTTTTTCACATCCAAATGAACTTAGACAGATGCATTATACGGCTATAACCCGTGCAGCTAAGTTTATTACTATTTCAGAATGTTTATCAAAGGATGACATAAATTATTTTGAAGATATACTTTTAAATAGATAAGAGGGTTTATAAATGTATAAAGATACGTTTTTTGGGATTCATCATAAATTATTTACTGATGGAACCCGTGATATTATAACTGCAATATTGTCTGATAGAATTTTAAGTAAAGTTTTAAAGCATAATGGTCCAAATCATATTTATCATTCAGATACTTTAAGAAATTTACGCAATAATTTTGAATTCAGTGAAAATTATAAAGGCATATTTGCAGCATCTTATAATACACGCTTTGATAATGTTCCTGAAGAATATAAAATATTTATAAATGTCTTTATCCCAATTGTTATAGCATCATATACAATTAAAGAGAAGATATTACCAGAAAATTACTATACTAAATTGATGGACAGGCGATGGGGAAGGTCTTTTCCTGATAATCATCCTTTGTATAGCTTTATGTTCATATTTGGATGTAAAAATCCATCTTTAAATGATAGTATATCTGTAGAAGAAAAGGTTAATACACTTCTTGGAAATTTTTATAACCCTATTACTAATGGTGATTGTTCTTATAGCGAATTAGATAACGGATTCGTTCCATTTAAATATTCACTGGAATATGATTTTAGACCCTATTTTATTGAATTTATAGCGTATAATTCATTTATAGATATTTGTCTGGCTAATCCTGAAGAGCATCCTTATGGAATAGATATAAATTTGCCTATATTCCTTAACGTATATGGAAAATATATTGTAACTTATAGACCATTGCACATAAGACCAGATGTTATAGATTATGTAACTAAAAATAATCTTGTGCCGTATCAATTATACGTAGCAACGATGCAAGATATTGGACATGAGATACAAGAAGCAGCTAAATCTTATGATGCTGCATTATAAAAATAATGGCTATATGCCATTATTTTTTTTTTTTATGAAATTTTTAAGCTTAAACTTACTATTGTTAAATTTCTAAAGTGGAATATTGCCTATGTCTAGAGCAGTTTATGAAGAAAGACAAGCTAAAAAATTAAAAGACCTTTTAAATTGGGCAAAGTCTTTCATATTTAAAAATCAGGAGCTAGCTAATAGCTATGAAACTCCTGAATCTATAGAGCTTAGTAACTACTATATCGCTTGTAGAAATGATACTCTTCCGTATATTTACAAGTATGATAAGAAAGGATTTCCTGAAGACCTTAATGAATATAATATGATGGCTGATGGTCAGCAATTCTACATTGAAGCATATGAATTAAATACTGCTTATGTAGGAAATGACCAATCTAGGTTTAAAGAAGTTAGAAGTTCTGTTCATAATAAGAATATTCAAATGGTCGATCCGCCTTATAAGGGTAATGTATTTGAAATTAACCCTTATTATCGTGGACTATATTGTGAATTTGGTTTGGATATAGTTACAACTAGATCTGCTAAGGAATATTCATTATTATACTATGATGCAACTTATGTAACTGCAGATATTCATGTTGAAACATTCTTGGATTTGTATACGAAGAATAGAGAATGGTTTTCTCAGGTAATGGATAATCGTGCAATGACGTTTGATGAAAAACAACGTCAATTTAACTGCATGTTTATTACTCTCATTACAATCTTTGCATACATGGATACTGATCTTCAGAAGCAGTTTAGCTATGATTTGCTAGACCAGTATGATATTCGTAATGCGTTATATAGCTTTGGTATAACATTCTTAAATGATCTTCCAACTGAATTCCAACTTAGAGTCTTAAAGAATATCCGTAGGTTGATTAGAACTAAAGGTACTGACCAACTTTATGATATTATCACTAAGGATATCTTCGGTGGAAATATTGCTAAGATTTATAAGTATTACTTATATAGAGACCTTAGCATGAGTGATGAAGATATTGAACGGTTTAATAATGGTACAATCGATCCTGAAGTTCTCAATTCATGTTGTGATAAAGCCAATCTACTATTCTTAAAAGTGCCATATGATGTATATGACATTGTAAAGTATTTGCATGATACACCATCTGAAGAAATTCAATCTTTCCCGTTTGAAGATATAGCAGGAAAAGATGCTTATTGGGATCTACTTAAAAATGGTGCTGTACAGGTAAGTGGTAAGCTACTTCATCCTGAAGATAATAATGATGTATACAATTATAGATCGTGGATTGAATCAAAGTATATCGATATCAATACTGAAATTAGTTCAGTACCAGATGTACAAGGATTGATTCTATTCTTTAGCATGCTTCATGAGACTCAATATGACTTTCCAATTAAATCTAACTCTTTGAAGGATCCTAATCTTAACCTATTTGGATTATTTGCATGTGCTTTATATCTTACAAAGATGCACATAGATCCAAGCATATCTGATACTATTCCGCCAAATTCTATAGCGGTTACATCAGTTCTTGCTACTTATATCAATGCTTATCAGCATGTACTAGATAATGATGTATTTAAGCAATCTGAAAATTTCAAGTATAAGAGCTTGACCTTTGAAAATCTTGAACATAAAAACATAAAGTATTGTCAACCTATAGATTCTGATGACCCTAATGGTGGCTATAAATATGATACATCAGTAGAAAGCTCTCCAAGTGAAAATGGTATTCACTATGGATTTGCGCAGCACTTTAAAGATAACTTTGAAATTCTAAAGAATCTTAATGATGCTTTAATGGCTGTAGCCTTCGATGATGACGATGTGGCTATGATAGATATTCCTGCATCGTTTGATAAGGATTATGATCCTACTGTTGATAATACTATCTATATAGATTCTGATGTAACCAGAGATGGAAAGGTTATTAAATCTTTAGCTTCTAGAATTGATGGTATCTTTAAAGGTCGTGAAGGTATCAATCCTGAAAATCATGAAGATGTATATGCTGAAGTATTATACAAGGCTTTGGCTGATGCAGGATTAAATCTCAATGACTTTAAAAATACATTATGGCTTAAGACTATCATTGAACGAGCTTTACTAACTTGGAATGAAGAGCAGCTCTTTGAAAGCCGAGATTCATTTACAGTTGATAAGTATGGCTTCTATGAAGAAATGTCTATTGAATCTTATATAGCTACAAATTTCCCGATAGCTTATGAGAAGCTTGCAGAAGCTATTCTAGGTGATAAGAAATCTAGAATGGAAATGTTAATGAATCTCTATGATGATATTACTTATACTCTTGCAGATGTTAAGGTTTATACGCCGCCTCCTAACGGTAAGGTATCTAAACTTACAACTGATGTAAACTTTAAGCCATTCATGCAGGAATATGTCATTATATATGCAGTAAAGCTTCTAGAATACTTAAAATCATATACAGTACAAATTCATAGTAGTGGTACAATTTACGACCTAACAAATAAGGGTCCAGCTACTATTCAAATGCATGACTTGTTTACTGGTGATTTGCACCGTAAATATAATCTTGATGAGTATATCTTTACAGGAAAGAATCCTGATTTACATAATCCTGATGCCTATCAAATTGAATATGATACGGAAAGAATAGGTGATAATTATGCAAACACAACTCATGAAAGATTGCTAGATGAAGTTCAAATCTTTACTCGTAAGATTGCAAATCAGAAAAATGATAAAGTAAATATTGAAAATCAAAATTATGAGGTAAATGTACCAGACTTTACGCCTAATGAATTGCCAGATTATTATGGTGGCTATGATCATCATGAAAATTCATTAGCATTCAAAGAAAGCCTAACTTGTAGAGTTGTAACACCTACAACATCTGCATCTGGTGATAATTATCTCTATAAGAAGGATGCTATAATTACAGTTATAGGTGGACCAGTCCTAGTCTCTAGTTCATCTTCTAAGACTACACACTAACACAGGGGAAATATGACTTCTCAAGACTTCAAAAAGAAATTAATTTCAATTCTTCAAGACAACGGTTGCGTGGTAAAATTCTATGATCCCAATGGACTTAATCCGTTTAATAATAATCGAGTTGTTATTGATACGAATGACCCAAATTCTTTTATTGTGATGTCGCCATTTAAGAATTACTACGTAGAATTTCATGCGGACGATAGTAATGAAGAATTTAATAAAAAAATTAAAGATTATAAAGCTGAAGTCAAGAAGTCATTCTTAGACGCCTTTAATAATCACTATTTGCAAATTAATCTTGATATTACTACTGGCTTATTCTTTGATTGCATCGTTAGATTGCTAGATTGTGATGATGCAGTTGCAGAATACGATAGAGTATTTATTAAAAGTAAAGGTGACATATATTCTTATAATCACATTAATACTAGTGCAATTATCAGAGCATTATTGAGATAGAAAAAAAGAACGGATACCGAAATGGTATCCGTCCTTTTGATTGAGGTAGAGATGAATTACTTACGCTTGCCAGCCTTAGCCGGAGCAGCTTCAGCCGGAGCTTCAGCAGCCACAGCCGGAGCAGCGAGCGGAGTTGCAGCTGCACCGAAGAAGTTAGCAAACGGATTTGCACCGCCATTGAACATGGACATCAGGGCGAGAGTCTTCATGTCAAACCCACCTTCCTTCTGGTCGCCCATCAGGAACATGAGAAACATCGGATTCTTCATGAATTCAGAATTCTGACCCTGCATCATGCTCATGAGCATGAGCATCTTCGGATCGAAGCCTTCGCCACTGACCTGACCATTCTTGTCCTGCTTGCTGAAGAGCATAGCCATCATCATGCCATTGCCCATCATGTTCTTCACGTCAATCATCGGACGGAAGTAAACAGAGGACTTAAAGAACTGGGTGAATGCCATCTTAAGACCAGTAACCGTACCGTTGCTGATGTTAAGAGCCTGCTTGTCGGAGAGGATCTTGTACCAAGTATTATCCTGGCAGACGAAGTCACCGACTTCCGGGCTATTGCCGAGAACCGGCATCAAGAGCGGCATTTCCATTGCGATGGTATCGTCAAGGACTTCAATGACGTTTTCGTCCTTGTCAATGGCTTTGTACTTCGGAGCATCGTTCGGATTGGTGTTCACGTCGATGGCGAGAAGACCGTCGAACGTAATGGCTGCAGCTTTCGGGGTGAAGTTCAATTTTGCGAAAAAGTTCATACTTTTACCTGTTTGAGTTGTTTGTTTTGTTTTAGGAACATAGGTAGTAGCCGTCTTGCGGTTACTCATAATCTCAACTTTCTTAGCAATAGGTCTGCTCTTGTAAGCAGCCGTTTCAATCGTCATCTTTTTAGGTGCAATCTGTTCTGGTTCGGATTCTTCTCTTTCACTGCTAGGACCTTCAGTTTCAAAATTCGGAAGCAAACCAGCCTTTTGATCGTACCAATCATCACCATATGTATCTCTTAAAGCTTCTTCAAGATCACTATATTTATCATTTGACGTGAAATCCATATTTACCACGTCGATATCACTAGTGATCGTGCCAATCTTACTGAAATTAAGTTCATCAAATACGTCGCTGACAAGCAACGGAAGGTGGTCAATGCTTCTAGATTCAAATTTCTTAGGCACACTTTCCGCAGCGACAATTACAAGATTATTGTCATTCTGCTTATCGCTAGCAAGGGCGACAAGAAGATTTGCGTTCATTTCAATGACTGTATTACAGAAGCTGTCTTCAGTTTCATTTTCAGCCGGAGAAACGGTAAGTTCAAAATTTTCCGTTTCGTAAATACAGTCTAAATAGTCAGTAATTTGTTGAAGATCTGCACTTGTATCTATAAATTCAATGCTAAGCAAGTCTTCATCATCGAAGATACTGGACAAGTCATAATTGCGACCAGCTTCGCTATCGAAGACCGCATTGTTAATCACATTTGTACGGATGTCTTCTGCCGTAGCATTATTCTCATTATCAATGGGAATGAAGCCGATAGTATGGAAAGTACCGTTATCATTATTGACAACATTTACGACAGCGACCATTGGACTAGCTGTAATCTTTTCCAAGAGTTCGGTATATTCGTTGTCGCGTTCATCTTTACTGCATCCCACCTTTGTAGGATAATACAGTACGTAATCATCATTTAAGTCAGTAGAATGCATTCATTTACCTCATTATTGCAAAATTTAATATATAGATGAATTTCTATATTAAATTGCATTATTTAATATAAAGATAACTTTTTAATGAATCAAAGGAATTGTATATGAGTGGAAGATTTAGACGAAATGCTAGGGCAGGTGAAGAATGCCCGATTAGAATTCAAGATATTCGTAGAATATTTGTAGACGATGTACTCGCTGCAGAACGTAATAGACTTGAAATTCTTACAACAGAAGCTGATAATACAACTGGTTTAATTAGAGAATCAGGTGTAGAATATCATGAAAGATAATAAGATATACCAAATTGGAACTTCCAATTTGGTATAAAATTTTTAACTTAAAGGTATAATATGGCAATTTATCCACAAGCCTTATCGAAGATTTCTGAAGCTTCAAGCCGAGTTAGTGCTGTTCATGAAGGTCAGAATCTTAGAGACTGGGCAAAATCTAAAGCTGAATATCTTGATAAGTACATCGTTGCTATTAATATTCCTAATA
>Ga0247608_10006522_pt1 | contig 12240 bp, 13 predicted proteins | sample 176DNAGHGlowgp2_FD_193490 | JGI IMG/M metagenome (GOLD analysis project Ga0247608, IMG submission 193490) | Sheep rumen microbial communities from Palmerston North, Manawatu-Wanganui, New Zealand - 1766 DNA GHGlow gp2 | ecosystem: Host-associated > Mammals > Digestive system > Stomach > Rumen ... | reverse complement strand
CGAGGACTACTACAGATATGCTCAGCCGGATATGGATAATATCGGTCTGTACGATATGTACTACCTGCTTAAAGAGCCTTCCAAATGGGAGTTTAAATATCTTGGTAAGGTGCATAATATAGAGTCTGTCATATCAGGCTCTGAAATCAATGTCTGTTTCGACGGCAAGTGGTTTAGAGATATAAATGAGTTCATTATGAATGCAGCGATCAAGGATGCACCGCTGGCTCAGATCGTTACAAACCTGAAGGATTTTAGGAGGGCATAACATATGAATCTTGAGGAGTATTCTGAGCTCCTGCTTGAGAGGGATAAACTCGAGAAAGAAGCTGAGCAGTGGCGTATCGAGTATTTAAGGCATTTCGGAGATCTTGAAGAGGAACTCCTGAATCTCAGGATGTCCTGTATTAAATACAAGAAGCTTATCGCATTTTGCCAGCAACAGGTAAATTACGGCAGGGATACTGATGTATCGCAGCTGATGGATTATATCCAGATCGAGCTCATGCCATTGAGACAGAAGATCTTAGAGATCCGGAATGCAAAGAATATTGAGCTTCATCCTCTGTCTCAATACGAGGTCAAAGAGATCAAGAGAATATACAGATTTATCGCAAAACGGCTACACCCTGACATCAATCCACAGCTGTTTGGGATCAATGAAGTACAGGAACTTTGGCACGATACTCTTAAAGCCTATAAGGCAAACGATTATACACGTTTAACTGAACTTGAAGTGATCGCGGCATCAGTCATAGAGAAGTACTGCGATGAGACAGTAGCTGTAGTGATAGGTGACATAGACGAGAAGATCGAGAAGGTGAAAGAGCAGTGTGAGGAGATAAGGACGTCAGAGCCTTATACCTTCAAGTATTTCTTCGACGATCCTGATGCTGTTAGAGCTAAGAACGAAGAATACGCCTCGGCTATCGAAGAATATAAGGTCTACGAGAATGACCTCAAGAAAATCTTTGAAGGTTATGGTATAGAACTTGAAGACGATCAGGGGGATACAGATGAGTAATGAATTAACCAATATAGATAAGAGTAAGTCTTCTATCGCAGAGACGATAATCAAGGATGGGATCACAGATCTCATAAAGCCGATGGTCAAAGAGATATTTCTGTTCGATACCTTCATTGCAGGTACGTCATATGTTGATGAAGAAGTAATAAACAGCCTCAAGCCCGGGGATGCTCTGATCCTTCAAAGAGAGCAGGACAACAAGTTTGACGACAGGGCAGTCCTGGTCCTGGATTCTTCAAAACGCAAGGCGGGATATATACCGGAGAAAGACAATGCCATATTCTCCAGGCTTATGGATGCAGGCAAGCTCCTTACTGCCAAAATCAATAACATAGAGAAGAAAGGTGATTTCTCCAAGATCAAGATAGATATATATCTGACGGATTTCTAATGTTTTGACACAGGTTCCAATCTTGATATAATTAACTAGCTATGGAGATGTATCGAAGTGGTCATAACGGGGCGCACTCGAAATGTGATTGTCAACTTTATGGTCTCAAGAACAAGATGCAATAATATAAGCACTTTGCGAGATTGTTGCGACACCGTTCTGATAAGATATCGCTCCAAAAACGCTCCATATCGCTCCGGTTGACGGAACGGATGGCGTTCAGTAATATGCGATTGTAGCTTGATTTTATGCACGGAGATGTATCGAAGTGGTCATAACGGGGCGCACTCGAAATGCGTTGATCCCTAACGGGATCCGTGGGTTCGAATCCCACCATCTCCGCCACAAATGCCTGTAAACACTGCGTTTGCGGGCATTTTTATTTTTCGAGAAATTGTTCCGTTAAAAATCTTATCGCTCCATAGGTTTGGGGTTCACGCGAGCTTTTTCTCATTTTTCAAATCCGCAGAATCCCCGTCTTTATTGGCTTCCCAGGGGCTTGAGAAGTCAGAATCGGGTAGTTCCAAATGTCGCTCCATAGCAAGGGACGATGTTATCTTGGCGGAGAAGTCAAGATGAGTATAGATGTTGGCCGTTGTATTGAAGTCACTGTGTCCCAGCCATTCTTGTACACTTTTAAGCGGGACACCGCTTGCTACAAGCAGACTTGCGCAGCTGTGTCTCAGATCATGGAACCGGATCTTCTCGAGACCATGCTTTGCCAGGAACTTCGGGAACTGACAACTCAGATAGTCCGGTCTGATAAGATTTCCCATCTCATCAACGAATATATATCCGTCGTAATCGTAGTTATAACAATTACCGCAGATGCGCTTGTTATCTTCCTGAGCTTTCTTTACAGCCGCAAAGTACTCACGGAACTTTCCGACTAGAGGCAAAGTTCTGGAGCTTGCTTTAGTCTTACCTGAATCCTGACGGATGATCATATTCTTTCCGTCCGTATTTGTTTCTACAATCGTATGTTTAACTGTCAAGGTGCAATTGTCAAAGTCTATGGCATCCCATTTGAGCCCTAAGACCTCTCCGCGCCTCAATCCATAGAAAGCTGCGGTAAGGACCGGAAGCTCGAATTTGGTGCCTCTGACAGCCTTAAAGACACATTCCAACTCTTCTCCGTTAAGAAAGTGATGTTCGTATGCATTCTTTCTCGGTCTGTCGACTCTGGCTGCCACATTGTCTTTTACGAGCCCTATCTTGTAGGCATACTTCAAAGCCTGGTGTATCACGGCGTGTTCTCTTATTACAGAGTTTGGCTTAATACTCTTGAGCTCTTCAATATAGAATGCCTGTATATCTCCCGGCTTCAGATCTACAAGTGATTTGTGAGACTTTGCAAAATAAGGATTGATCTTCTTCTCAACAATGCTTTTATACGAAGCAAATGTTGTTGGCTTTATCCTTATCTTGACTATCTCAAGCCACTTGAGCATGTATTCCGTAAAAGGCATATCGGAATGCATTGCGTTTACGCATGTAGGTGTGAAGAACTCTGTGCGGAATCTCTGCAACATTTCTTCAGCCTTACGATAGTTTCCAGATACAACCTTAAGTCCGGTAGAAAAGGTCTTGAAGTGCCTCTTGCCATCAGGGTCGTAATAGCTCAATACGGCATAGTAATATCCGTTTCTCTTTGTCAGGTGTCCTGCTACCATTATTTTTCCTCCTAGTAGTTGGCTTTAAGCAGAACAGCCCGTCCTTGAGAATTAGTATAAATGCATTCTAAAAAGAAATACAGAACAAAACTCTAAGGACGGGCCGACCTTCATGCGGCGTTAAGCATATACCCGATTACACTGACCTTCGGGATTCTGTAAGCATTCCCAACCTTTACCGCATTAATGGAGCCGTTGCTGATCAGTTCATAGGCGAGTTGCCTGCTGATGTTAAGCATCTTCTGAAGCTGGAATACTGATACGATATCAGGATAGTCCGTGAACATTACCTGATAACATAGAAGAAGGTTGTCTGCTTTGGGAGAAGTATCAAGGGATTTCATAAGGCCCATCCTCCTCTCCGGGATCGTCTTTTACAGACTCCGCAGACTTTGGAAACACTCTTCCGTCATCGAGCCTCTCGTACTCAATCAGAACCGTATCACCCGGTTGCCGTTGACGGAATCCCAGATCTTTTTGCCACCTATATACAGGGGCAATGATCTTTCTTCCGTCCGAGAAGGTCAAGAAGACTCTGAGCGTTCCAACTTTCCTCGCTTCAGCCATTAAATCAATAACGGCTTTATGGATACCCGGATCTCTATTGTATCCATAACAGCTTGTGTCGATGTTACGCTCCCGCATCTCATCGCATCCGATAACATTACTTTTAGACATATTGCATGTCCTCCTTAAATGAAGATTTCATGCTGGGCTAAAAACTGACTAGAGCTCAGTCATGTAACGAGATCCCTGAAACGAATAAGCAGGGTTAATGCGATGCTAAGCGGTATAGGTTGTCAAAGGTCATGGGTTTGTTAACGCCTGTTCCTTGTTGTAAAAACAAGGATACTGTTCTTTTCCATCAGAGATGGATCCTGCTTATATAATCCAATCGGAATACCGAATGAACTAACTTGATTAATGACTTACATTCTTAATTCCTCTTTGCTTTCTTACCTACGTTACTTACTTTCTTCTTTAGCCTAGCTTTATATTAATTACTTAAATAATTAAGTGTCTGTCTGTTGAAGTGAACCGGTTTGGCAAATCGCTTCGTAATGGTCTAGCAAGCAACGTTTTTGTATATACAAAACTGGAAACTTGTCAGGGATGCCCTGAGACCCTTCTGTTGCACTCGGGAAGTGCTTCCTTCTGTTCGGTAGAACGGAACAGGGGTTTAGGGGACTACCCCTAACATGCTATCTGCATTTGTGCGCACAAATGCGTTGCTTGCTGTTCCGTTCCGAGATTGATGGGAAGCAGTTCTTGCTTAATGATCAGGCAAATAAAGACGACTTATATAAACACAAAACCACATCTGTTTTTGCGGAACTTCAATTTGAGCCTTAAATAAGTTTGAACTGAAACCCGTCTTGTCGACAGCTATCCCGGGCCGCTGGGTGTGATTAGATCAGGCAGGTTGGGAGATTGCAACAAAGACAATAGCCTCCTGACTGCAGAATTACATATCAAGCGTATTATTGCCCTTAGCATTCTCTTCACCTCGCTTTCCGATAAAACGTATGTTCTTTTGTGTTCGATTATAAGAGGGCTAAAAATGTATTGCAATACATATTTGCAACCAAATCCCTTGAAAATGATGATGAGGGATATTAATCGGACAGATGTCGCTTTTGAGATATGCAAATGCCTAAAAAGCCAGTTCCGATTATTATCAAGAAATCTTAATGAAGATGATATAATAACTATTAGATGACTTAGGAGAGAAGGAATCTTTTGTCGACTATCTTTTTAAAATTATAAACGTTGATACATAATCCACTAAGTGCATTTTGCACTTTGACTTTCCCTTTGTTAGGACTAAGGAAAAGTAAAAGGGTATGTTATGTTTGAATACTGAGGTCTCGCTTTGAAAGAGTTTAAAGCGCTTATTGAAGAAAAAGAATATGATTTTCTGAGGACTGATCCGAGACTTGGAAAGAATATTATCCTGCTTGGAGTCAGCGGCAGTTACGGATATGGCACGAACCGTGACGGGAGCGATGTGGATCTTCGAGGTATCGCTTTGAATGGAAAGTCAGATCTTCTGGGACTCGATACTTTCGAGCAGTTTGAAGACCGGATAACTGATACGGTGATCTTTTCATTCATGAAGATCATCGGCCTTTTGATGAACTGCAATCCCAATACTATTGAGATCTTAGGTCTTGATGACGATCAGTACGTGATCAAGAATGAGATGGGGCAAGAACTACTGGAGAACAAAGGACTGTTTCTGTCAAAACGCGCTGTGGCTTCGTTCGGACATTATGCAGGTTCTCAGCTTCGGAGACTTCAGAATGCGATTGCCCGAGATTCTCTTACCCAGTCAGAGCGTGAAAAGCATATCATGAATTCGGTGACCAATGCGCTCAACGATTTCAACGCAAGACATAAGGATTACAACGGTTCGTCAATCCGCCTTTATATTGATGAAGCAGTTACGGACGATCTTGATACGGAGATATTCGTGGATGGCGAATTCAGGCATTATCCGCTCCGACAGTATAACGAAATGATAAATACTCTAACCAACGTTATACGTGATTATTCCAAGATCGGTGAACGCAATAAAAAGAAGGATGAAAGACATCTTAATAAGCACGCCATGCATCTTATCAGGCTTTTTATGATGGGTACAAACATTCTCGAAAACGGCGAGATCACAACAAGGATGAAGGGCGATAACTTAAAGCTCCTATTAGATATCCGTGACGGAAAATATATGTCGGAAAGCAAATTGATCCCTGAGTTTTTCGAGATCGTCGGATATTACGAGAAGCGTTTTGAAGAAGCTGCAATTAAGTCTTATCTGCCTGACGAGCCTGACATTAAATCAATTGCGAAGCTGGCGGAATCATTCAACTATCGTGCAGTTACGGGAGACATAAAATGAGAGATATAAAAAGCGAGATAATAGCAGGTCTTGATAAGATCGAAGCTGAGTATAATGTGACGATCCTTCTGGCGATAGAATCAGGCAGCAGAGCTTGGGGCTTTGCTTCGCCTGACAGTGATTATGATGTCAGATTTATCTATGCCAGAAAACCGGAAGACTACCTTACCATTCTGCCTAAAAAAGATTACATCGAATGGCAGTTAGATGATGTCCTTGATATCAACGGCTGGGATATCACTAAGGCACTCCTCGCATTCGCTAAAGGCAATGCGAATGTTTTTGAGTGGGCAAATTCTCCGATTGTTTACAGGAAACACGAGTGCTGGGATAAGGTCTGTGAGACAGCATTCAAATTCTTCTCCGAGAAGGCCTCTCTCTGCCACTATTACGGCACGGCAAACAGCACCTATAAAACATTCCTTTTGGGTGAGCAGATACGCTATAAGAAGTATTTCTACGCTTTAAGGCCGCTTCTGTGCTGCAGATATATCGAGCACTACCACCAAATTCCTCCGATGGAATTTAAGGATCTTCTCCCGTTGTTCAATCTCGGTTTGCCGGATCTTGATTCTGCGCTTTTTGAAGCAATACAGTTTCTTCTCGAGCAAAAGAGAGTTACGGAAGAAAAAGACCTTAATCCGCAGATACCTGAGATCATTAACTTCATCGAGAACGAATGTATAAGGCAGAAAGAAATATCTGATTCACTGCCTGACGATCATAATAGGGACATATCTGAACTTGATAAAGCATTCCGTCATGTGCTTGAATGTCTGTGATGATGATAAGAACAATTAGAACGGTAATTCGCAAAATCATTGACGGACAGGATATAATCTTAAGTGGTGAAGGTTGACTCTTCGTCAATGATTTTTTAAGTTAGTCAGCAATCTATATAATTGTTTTCAAAAGGAGTATGCATGATTGATAAATCAAAAAAGTATTGGCATGGAGATTCAGCGGATGACATTGATGAATACTTAAGACTGTATTCAGGAGTGAAATCAATTGATGTAAAACCGGTTTTATGTCATACCTGCGGTAGTGATCGTTTTAAGATTTGGGTTGATGAAGATGAGGCTGCAATTCAAGTTGAATGTACGGAGTGCGGTTTTAAGAAGATCATTTTGGATTGTGAAGACATATGGGAAGATGCTGACCCGCACGCTGGAATATGCCCTGAATGCAAAAGCAAAGATTATAACGTAAGAGTTGGTTTTGTCAGACGTGATAACGGAAGCGTAAAACATGTATATATAGGGAATCGATGCTCAAAGTGTGGATTGCTTGGATCATATCTTGACTGGTCTATCAAGTTTGAACCGACAAATACTATGGAAAACAATATTTGAAGCGTTTTTTTAACTTTCTAGTACAGTAGGGAATAATGAGAATAAAAGATGAGAACGGGGATGTACACCCCAATGTATTTTGTTTTTTCAATTTTATGACGGTTATTATCTTTACCGTTGCAACTGTGCTAATTCTCACTCTTTTTCATGTTCCGATAATCTTGACTATTGTGATTTCATTTATACTGCATTGGGGATACTTATGGATTGAAGAACACTACATTTCCCTTTTTGTTAATCAATTTGTAGAAATAATATTCAAAGACAGTAGAGCACCTAAATCACTAAAGGAGTTTGAGTTCAGAAAAAGGAAGGTGCACAAATAACTCGCAAAATTGCCGACAAATCATAGTGTATAATTGAATCTGGCAGAGCAGTCGCTTTGTCAGATTTGTTTTAAGATTGAAGAGGAACAGAAATGTCGGATGTTATAGAGAAAATCATTCCAGTTAATCCATTTATCAGAATCCCAATTGATGATCTTCAAGCAGCAAGAGATTTGATTTCTGATAAAGTAGCAAATGATTCTATAACAATCGATACTAGCGAATCTCCTGTGTTTATTGATTGTGGAGGAAACTTAGAAAGCATAAGTTGCCCTAAATGTGGAGCTCCGATTAGTTTTGAAGTGTGGGGAGAATTAATGGATAAGGCATATGAATTATCCTTTTCGGATTTAGATGTTGTGTTGCCTTGTTGCAACTCGAAAGTATCACTAAATGATTTGAAATATAACTATGAATGTGGTTTTTCCAGCTGTGTTATTAGTGTTTTGAATCCTCAAATTACTATTGATGAGGACTTGCGTGAGTCTATAGAATCTTTATTGCACACAAAGATAAAGATAGTGCATGCTCATATTTGATAGAATACAATCTCGCAATATTATGCACTAAGGACCTCACACAAGGTCCTTAGTATTTACTATGCTCCTCAATCTCTTAATCTGCTTCAGATGCCAATCCGACTTCCTGAATATCTTGTCGAAATCATCGCTGCTCATGAAGTCAATCAGGTTCTCTTTTGTTGTGTGCTTTGCTCCTCTTATAACAACGTATCGGAGATTGCCTGATAAGAACCAGGTGTTAACGATTGTTTTTCCGTAACCGGTGATCTTGCAGATATCGGCTACTCTTAGGATATCTCTTTCGGACTTTATGAGCTGTTCATAGTATTCATGCATAGAAGATGTAACTTGCTCTGATAGCGGCAAGTTGCTGAAAGCGGTCTTGGAACAGCGGACAACAGGTGTAATGGTTGATATCCGCTGTCGCTCCGAAGTTCGCTCCAAAAATGAGATAAGATCAGTCTTGTTAATGGTGTAACGGTGTGTCTTTTTGCCGTTGTCACTACAAGGAATATCATTACCAAGATACTTAGTGGCAGTCTTCTTGCTCATATGGCAGATCTTGCAAAACTGGTCTTTTGAAATCGTGTCAGGAATGCTGTTCCAGTCAATAAATTCGGGTCTCATAGGGTTTTCTCCTTTGTGAAAATATAGGACGGGCTGTTCCGGTATAAGGTGTGAATTGTTCAAAATTGAATGTTTCCATTCGATATACCGAACCGTTTCCGTTCCATTCTCGCGGGAGATTTTTGGAGCACAAAAGCAACAGATACTGACACAAAAGTGACAGTATCCAGCAAAGGCTTATTTTATTGGCATTCTGATATCTTTATCCGACTGAGAATCACTGTAAAAACCGGCAAATTACACTCGGTTTCATTGCTCGAAATGCGTTTATCGGGCAACCGATACGTGGGTTCGAATCCCACCATCTCCGCCAGAATGCCTGTAAACACTGTGCTTTATGCGGATAAGGCAGTAATGCAAAAACAGAGCATAGCATCAGTTTACAGGGACAGAGACCGATGGGATTTTCATCCTGTCGGTCTTTTAATATGGTGTTCTGACAGCTCTGATAAAGACAGTAGCTCAGCTGTAAGGATAAGCAGAGATCATCAGTTTGATGACGGATGCGGAGGTGTTGATATGAGATACGGGAATATAAATCCCGGTGTATTTATAAGAAGACCCGGTATGATCTTGTGGCAGTGCGTAAGGCCGGAGGGCTGCTGGTCAGTATTAACAGTCAGGCGCCGAACAAGGCAGTCAGGGAGCATCTTGATGGTCTGAACTTTGATGAGGTGATGCCGGAGTTCAGATTCGGCGATTCAAGGATAGATTTCTTTATGCGTAAGGGGGATAAGTCCTATCTTATGGAGGTCAAGGGATGCACGCTGGAGATAGACGGCGTGGGCTATTTTCCCGATGGACGGGATAAACGAGGTAAGGGCTAATGTTAAGACGCATCCTGAGTTCGGAGAGGCATTGGAACTGGCTAAGGCTTCCGGAGTAGAGGTCATATGCCTGCCGTGTCATGTTGAGCCCGGGAGTCTGGAGATCATAGCTGACCATTTTGCTTGATTGAATAAAACACAGACTGTACAATTAATATATAGATTTGACTCAATATGTAGATGAGGAAATACACTATGAGAAGATTTACTAAGGCTAAACATCATAGCAGTGCATTCACACTTGTAGAACTTATTGTTGTACTTGTAATACTTGCGGTCCTGGCAGCAATGCTTGTACCTGCATTGACCGGTTATATCAGAAAGGCAAGGAAGAATAGGATACTTACGAATGCTGATAATGCCAGAGTTGCATGCCAGGCGATCATGACCGAACTCTACGGATTAGGACCCGGCGCTATGAGTAATACCACAGGAGATGCTACCGGCGGAGGTTCAGGCGGTGATGTCCGTTGGGACGCTAAGTTTAATAGACCTGATTCAGCTGATTACGAGTGGGGAAATAAAGTTCTTGAATTGATGGATCGCACCAGAGATAATGAACCATATATTCTTGTCTTTGGCGTTGGTAACAGCAATCCAGAGTGTAATATGAGCTTAACCGAGCAATATACAGTTTATTATGTTGCTTATGTTGAATCAAAGAATTCCCCGGCTATCTTCTATGTTAACGGTGAATGGATTTATACATATCCCAGGGATAATACATCCATTATGAAGGAAGTTATGTTTGGCAGTTATTCCTGTAGGAATACTATTGTGAAAGATGGTGTTAAAATACCTCTGCAGCTTTATGTCGTAAGTACATACAGCAACGGTAATTTCTGGACAGGAGGAGCGAACACATTACAGGGACATGCTGAGCCGTATTTTAATGGCTGATCGTCTTAATCGGAATATAACCGACAATGATCAAGGCTCCGGAACGAGAGTTTCGGAGTTTTTTAGCAGTTAGGGCGATTAAACGGACAGTCTGCACCTCCCATGTGGATATGCTATTGACGCACTTTACCACCCGATTTCCGGCTGAGACTCGTTCGAAGAAGGAACATTGTGCACAGCATCATGATGATCGCGACGGGCAGTGCGATGAATGCATTCGGGAAGAAACCCGCGACTATGTAAGCGACGGCGCTGACACCTGCGGCGGTCAGCGCGTACGGCAGCTGGGTGGACACGTGGATGACGTGGTCACACTGGGCACCGGCGCTCGCCATGATCGTCGTATCGGATATCGGTGAGCAGTGGTCGCCACATACGGCACCGGCCATGCACGCACTGACGCAGACGACGCCCAGCGGGTCTGTCAGCGGGAAGACGCTTAAGGTTATGGGAATGAGGATTCCGAATGTACCCCAGCTCGTACCGGTCGAGAATGACAGGCCGACTGCGACCAGGAATATGATGGCGGGCAGGAATGACTTGAATCCGTCTGCGGAATTGAGCATGAGCTTTTCGACATATTCGCGCGCGCCGAGGCTGTCTGTCATGGCCTTAAGGCTCCACGCGAAGGTAAGGATCAGTATCGCGGGCACCATGGATTTGAAGCCCTCCGGGATGCAGTCAGCCATCTGCTTGAACGAGAGCACCTCGCGGATCAGGTAGAAGATTATCGTCACTACGAGCGTGAACGCGGAGCCGAGCATGAGGCCCACGGAGGCATCGGAGTTCGAGAAAGCATCGACGAAGCTCTCCCCTTGGAAGAAACCACCGGAGTAGATCATGCCAATGATGCAGGACGCAATGAGGACAACGATCGGGAGAACGAGGTCTACGACTTTGCCCTTGGGGTTGGCGTCCTCGCTTGCGATGCCTGCGACGCCCTTCATGCCGGAGAGGATGTCGCCCTTGTCCTTCGCGTTATTCTCGTGCAGCGCCATCGGGCCGTAGTCGAGGTTCGTGAGCGCGAGGAAGACCATCATGACGATGGTGAGGATCGCGTAGAAGTTGAACGGGATCGCGCGGATGAACAGGTGAAGTCCGTTGCCCTCCTCAACATACGAAGAGACTGCTGCCGCCCATGACGAGACGGGTGCGATGATGCAGACGGGAGCTGCCGTGGCGTCGATGAGATATGCGAGCTTCGCGCGGGAGATCTTGCTCTTGTCGCAGACGGGGCGCATGACAGAGCCTACCGTCAGGCAGTTGAAGTAATCGTCTATGAAGATGAGGCAGCCCAGGGCGATCGTCGCGATCTGAGCGCCTGCGCGGTTCTTGATGTGTGATGACGCCCATCGCCCGAAAGCAGCTGAGCCGCCGGCCTTGTTCATGAGCATTACTATGATGCCGAGGATTACTAGGAACACGAGGATTCCGACGTTGTATGAGTTAGAAAGAGACGCGACAATGCCGTCGTTGAACGCGTGCGTAATTGTGCCCTCGAAGCTGAAGTTCGAGTAAAGAAGCGCGCCCGTTAAGATTCCCAGGAACAGGGACGAATAAACTTCCTTCGTGATGAGGGCGAGCGCGATGGCGATGATCGGCGGCACGAGTGACCAGAAGGTGCAGTAGAACACCGACGTGTCCGCAGTATCACCGTAACTGTTGACGGAGATGATCTTCGCAGCTATAAGACT
>Ga0247608_10006518_pt1 | contig 12247 bp, 14 predicted proteins | sample 176DNAGHGlowgp2_FD_193490 | JGI IMG/M metagenome (GOLD analysis project Ga0247608, IMG submission 193490) | Sheep rumen microbial communities from Palmerston North, Manawatu-Wanganui, New Zealand - 1766 DNA GHGlow gp2 | ecosystem: Host-associated > Mammals > Digestive system > Stomach > Rumen ... | reverse complement strand
ATGTTGGAATTCCTGAAAATTATTTTGAAAGATCTCCTTTTGAACTTTCTGGAGGCGAAAAAAGACGTGTTGCAATCGCTGGAATTTTAGCATCAAATCCAGATATTTTGATTTTAGATGAACCAACAGCTGGACTTGATCCAGAAGGAAAAAAAGAAATTATTAATTTAATAAAAGAAATTCATTCAACAGGTAAAACCGTGATTTTAGTCACACATGACATGGATGTTGTTATGGAATGTGCGACAAAAGTTGTTGTTTTAAACGATGCAAAACTAGTAAAAATTTGTACACCAGAAGAACTATTTAACGGGAATGATATTGAAACATACGCGTTAGAAATTCCTGCGTTTTATAAATTTAAAAAATTATTAATTGAAAAAGGATATAAAAAAGATATTTCCTCAATTAACAATTTTGATGAACTGATTTCGGTTTTAGGAGCACAAGATGAATAGTGTATTTGGAAAATTGACACCATTTAACACGATAATTCATCGTCTTGATCCTCGTGTTAAAATAATTTCTCTCATTGCATTAATGGTTATGTGTTTTTTGCCATATGGAAATTATGCAAATAAATTCATCATTCTTGGAGGTCTCTTTTTAATTATCATTTTTATAATGATTTTAGGAAAAGTATCTTTTTGGAGTTTTTTAAAATCACTAAGACATATGTGGTTTATGATGATATTTTTAGTGATTATATTCGCACTTATTCCTCAAGCTGGGGATGTGAGCGAAAAGCATGTAATGATTGCTTTTGAAAATGGATACACTATTTATTGGGAAGGTTTACTACAAACTTTACATATCACATTTAGATTAGCAATGATGCTTTCTTTAACTTTGATTTTAACTTCAACAACCTCACCAATGGATTTGACTTATGCATTTGAATGGTTTTTAACACCTCTCAGACTAATCAAATTCCCTACACAAATTATTTCAATGACTTTGTCACTTGCTTTAAGATTTATTCCTACGCTTTTAGGTGAAGCTCAAAAAATTATGAAAGCTCAAAGAAGTAGAGGAGTTGATTATCAACGTGGTTTCTTAAATAAAAAGATTAAAAGTGTAACAACTTTAATTGTTCCGCTTTTAGTAAATTGTTTTTCTAGAAGCGATGAACTTTCTTTAGCAATGAATGCTAGAGGTTATGAGCCTTATGAAAAACGAACAAATTACAATATATTAATTTTTGGATTAAAAGATGTAGTAGCAATTTTTGTTGTTCTTTTAATTGTTGGTGGTTTTTCAACACTTTGTTATTTTTCAAATAATGTTGAAGGATTTGATGATATGATTAATTTGATTTTTGGAGTTCCTACTTTTTAATGAGATACAAAATTATTTTTTCATATGATGGAAGTGATTATTTTGGTTATGCTAAACAACCAAATAAGAAAACAATTCAAGGAGAAATTGAAGGGGTTTTAGCGACTATTTTTCAAAAAGAGGTCGGTATTTTTGCTTCTGGAAGAACAGATAAAGGAGTTCATGCACTTAATCAAGTTGCTCATTTTGATCTAGATAAAGAAGTTGATCTAGATAAACTTTTAATCTCAATAAACAAATTATTACCTGATGACATTTTTGTTAAAAAAATAGAAAAAGTCGAAGAAAATTTTCATTCAAGATTTTCTGCAAAATCAAAAATATATGAATACGTAATTAATTTTGGTGAATATAATCCTCTTAAAAGAAATTTCGAATATAATTTTAAAAATATTGATATTGAAAAAATGAAAAGTGCTTCAAAACTTTTTATCGGAACACATAATTTTCAAAATTTCACATCAAAAGAAGAAGATGAAGAGAATTTTATTAGACGTATAGAATCGATAGATTTTAATATTCAAGACAATGTATTAAAAATTGAGTTCTTAGGTAATGGATTTATGAAATATCAAGTAAGAAAAATCGTTGGTGTATTGCTTGAAGTGGGAAAACAAAAAATTGATGAGAAATATATTTTAGAATTTTTAAATAAATCTGAAAGAGATATAGTAACTTTTACTGCTCCTTCTCAAGGACTTTATTTAAAAAAAGTAATTTATTAGCTTTTACTAATTCTTGAAGAATTAGTCTATGTAGTAGTAAAATATTCAAGTAAAAGGAGATTCTTATGGGAAGACATTTTGAAGTTAGAGCTGCCTCAATGGCTGCAACAGCTGCTAAAAAAAGCGCTATCTATATGCGTGCCTCAAAAGAAATTTACATGGCCGCAAAGAGAGGTGTTCCTGATCCAAATGCTAATCTTGCTTTAAGAGCTGCAATCGATAAATATAGAAAATCTTGTCCAAGAGATGTCATTGATAGAGCTATCAAAAAGGCTCAAGGTGGAGATGCAACAAACTATATTGAAGGTAGATATGAAGCTTATGGTCCTGCCGGAAGTTATTTAATCATTGATACTTTAACTGATAACTCAAATAGAGCTTTAGTTAATGTGAGAACAATTGTTACAAGAAAAGGCGGTCACTTAGGTGATGTTTCTTATAACTTTGAACAATTAGGTTTATTAGATTTTAAATATGAAGGTTCAGAAGAAGAATTAGAAGAACTTTTAATTCTTGGTGATATTGATGTTAGAGAAATTTCACTTGAAGACGGAATTGCTGAAGTTCAAGTTGAACCATCAGCATTTAATGATGCAAAAGCTTTACTTGAAGAAAACGGCATCAATGATTTTGAATATGCTCAAGTAACTTATAAAGCAAATGATGAAATCACTCTTGAAGGTGAAGATTTAAGAAAATTCCAAGAATTATTGGATCAATTAGATGATTGCGAAGACGTCCAAAACGTTTATCACAATGTTGCACTTTAATTAAAAAAAGGAGAAATTATTTATGGCAAAACCTGTTTATCATTTAAAAAAGAGACCAGAAGATGGGAAATGGGAAGTTTTGAAACAAGGTGGAGAAAAAGCTATTAAACTTTTTAATACCAAAGTTGAAGCTGAAGCATATTGTGCTAAACTTGCCGAAAATCAAGGTGGAACAGTTCTTGTTCACGCTTCAAAAGGCGCTAACAAAGGCAAAATTCAAAAAAGTAAATAATTATTCTTACGCTATTTAAAATTCTATTCTTGTAAAAGAATTGGTTTTAAGTTTATAATCTTAACACTGACTAATCAGTTTAAGATTAATAAGGGGATGTGGTTCAATGGTAGAACAGCGGTCTCCAAAACCGTTGACGTGGGTCCGATTCCTTCCATCCCCGCCACTTTTAAAAACGAGGCGACCTGTGACGGTCGTTTTTATTATATAAATATCATGAGATGAAATAGGCAAAACATAAACACAAAGGCAATACTATAAGTAGATGGGATGAAACTTAGAGTCATCTCTTTTTATTTACATTTTAAAAACTAAAAACGATTTATAAAATTAGTTGACTATCGGTCAATTAAATAATATTATGAGATTATGAAATACAACAACGTTTTTAGAGAAGCTCAATCAGCAGACAACAAAAGACGTATTATAGAAACTTCTAAAAAATTAATTTTAGAAAAAGGATACGATAATGTTTCAATTTCTTTAATTACAAAAGAAGCTGAAGTATCTAAAGGTGCTTTTTATATTCATTTTAAAAATAAAGAAGAACTTATTCCTTATTTAATTGATAATGTTTTTGGCGAAATTAAAGAAGAATCAAATAAATTAAACCTTAAAGAATCAATTGATTATTATCTTATAAATAGCGTTAACCACATTGTAGAAACTGGATTAAAAATGGCACAATCATGGTTTTCAGATTCTGCAAAAGGATCAATATATGGTAAAAGTAAAATTGATTACGATATTAAAGTTATTCAAGAATTATTATCTAAAAAATATGATGAGAATGCATCTTTAATTAAAGCAAAAGAAATAGTCTCAATTTATTACGGAATACTTATTTCATGGTGTTTTACAGATGGAAAAATTGATCCTAATGAACTAATAATCAATGCTTTGCAAGACAATATAAATAATATTTTGGAGGATTAATATGCATAAAGAAGAATTATTAACTATACCTTTTGGATTAGGAGATAAAAATCCTTATAACAAATATTTTACTGGAACTTCATATTTAAATGTTTTGCATTTAGATGGAGTTACAATTTGTAATGTTACTTTTGAAGAGGGATGTAGAAATTTTTATCATATTCATCACGCTTCTAAAAATGGTGGGCAATTTTTAATTGCTACCTATGGTAGAGGATATTATCAGGAAGAAAATAAAGATCCAATTGAATTGCTTCCAGGAGATTTTGTTTATATTAAACCTGGAGTAAAACATTGGCATGGTGCTGCAAAAGATAGCGTGTTTTCTCATATTGCTATAGAAATACCTGGAGAAAACGCATCAACAGAGTGGTTAGAAGAAGTCAATGAAGCAACTTATTTAAAAGCAAATGAATTTCATAAACAAAAGAAAGTAATTCAAAAAGCAGGCAGAGATCAACTTAATGAAATCGCTCCTGAATTTGCAAGATTAAATGATGATGTTTTATTTGGTGAAGTATGTACCTATGAAGCAAAATAGTGATTAGTCACTCTTATGAGTGGCTTTCTATTAAATGAAAATTATTTCCTATTAATTTAATTATTTTAATAATTAATTAATTTTACGTTAGTCTTTAATAATGTTAAAATACGAATTAGGATTTTAGAAAAGAGTCATTTATGAATAGCAAAGAGTTTTTCTGCGAATTTGGTAAAACATTTTATAAGATTGATGGGTATTATGCCGAATATGCTAAAAGAAGTGGTGTAAAAGAAAACCTATTGTGGGTTTTATATGCACTAAATGATGAAAAAGAGCATAGTCAAAAAGAGATTAGTGAAAGTTGGGATCTTCCACGAACTACTGTAAATACAATCATTAAAGAATTAGAAAATGATGGTTATATTGCTTTAAAACAAATTAAAGGAGAAAAGCGTGAACTTAATGTTTCTTTAACTGATAAAGGAAAAGAATATGCTAATAATCTTTTAAAAGATTTATATAGGATTGAAGAAAAAGTATTTAATGAAATTTCTGGTAGTGATTTATTAGAAAACATGAATGAATTATTAAATGAGCTTAATAAAAGGGGCTAAAAATGATTACAGTTATAATTAAATATTGTGGTAAAAAAGATAACGCTAAAAGATTCATGGAAGAAATGATTTCATCTCATATTGTTGAAGAAATTAGAAACGAAAAAGGAAATTTAAGATACGAATATTTTATTCCTGTTAATGATAAAGAATCTGTTTTACTTATTGATTCTTGGATAGATCAATCATGTTTAGATGAACACCATAAAAGTCCTCTTATGAATAAAATTGCTCAATTAAGAGAAAAATATGATTTACATATGGAAGTAAATAAATATCAAGAAATCATCGATAAAAAGGATGATAAATTTATTAGAAAATAAAGGAAGCAAAATTATGAAAAAATTTTTAAATTTAATTATTCCAGCTTTACTTTTATCAAGTTGTGGAGGAGAAAACATTCCTAATAAAAGTGATAATCAAACTATAGATACTGGCTCAGGAAATGTGCTTGTTGCGTATTTTTCGGTTACAAATAACACAAAAAAGCTTGCAGAATACGCACAAAAACATTTAAATAGTGATATTTTTGAGATCGCTCCAAAGCAAAAATACACATCTGAAGACATTGCTTATAGTACAGATTGTAGAGCAAATAGAGAGCAAAATGATGAAGCTGCTAGGCCAGAAATTTTATACACAATTGAAGATATCTCTAAATACGATACTATTGTTTTAGGTTATCCAATTTGGTGGGGTCAAGCTCCAAAGATTTTATATACTTTTGTAGAATCTTATAATTTAGAAGGTAAAACAATTTTACCGTTTTGCACTTCTGGGAGTTCACCTCTTGGAACAAGTGCAACAAATTTAGCTAAAAGTGCTAGTAAAGCGACTTGGTTAGAAGGTGCTAGATTTGCAGCAAATACTAGTGAAGAAACTTTTACTACATGGCTTGATCAATATATAAAAGAGGATATAAAAATGAAATTATTAATTGATGGAAAAGAAATTAAAGTTAAATGGGAAACTAACACATCTACAAAAGCTTTAAAAGAATTAGCTAAATCAACTTTAACTATTAACATGCATAAATATGGTGATTTTGAGCAAACTGGAGAAATCGGCCATACAATCGTAAGAAATGACAGATCAATTAATACTGTTCCAGGCGATATTGTCTTATATCAAGGGAATCAAATTTCTGTCTTTTATAATGAAAATTCATATTCATATACAATGCTTGGTCACATTGATTTAAACAAAAATGAATTAAACACATTATTAAATAAAGATTCGATTGTTTTCACACTTAAAGGAGAATAAGATGAAAAAAGTTTTAATTATTTCAACAAGTTTAAGAGCAAATAGTAATTCTGAACTTTTAGCAAAAGAATTTCAAAAAGGCGCAAAAGATGCAGGCAACGAAGTAACATTTGTTTCTTTAAAAAATAAAAATATTTCATTTTGTAGAGGATGTTTATCTTGTCAAAAATTAGGGAAATGCGTTATTAAAGATGATGCAAATGAAATTACTGATTTGATGTGTGAAAGTGATGTAATTGTTTGGGCAACTCCAATTTATTATTATGAAATGTCAGGTCAAATGAAGACATTAATAGACCGTGCAAATTCTTTATATTCAAGAAACTATAAATTTAAAGAAGTTTACCTCTTAACTGTTGCTGCTGAAAAAGATGATTATGTTCCTCAAAAAGCAATTAGTGGATTAGAAGGTTGGATTGATTGTTTTGAAGGCGTAACTTTTAAAGAAACTTTATTTGTTGGTGATGTTAATACACCAAATTCAATTAAAAATAATGATAAACTTAAAATAGCTTATGAGTTAGGAAGGAGAATATAATGCTAGATTTAGTTAATGAGTGGGATAAAGTATTCCCTAAAGATGAAAGTGTAAATCATAAAAAAGTAATATTTAAAAATCATTTTGGTATTGAGCTTGCTGCAGATATGTATTTTCCAAAATCAGGAAATAATTTCCCTGCTATTGCAATTTGTGGCCCTTTTGGTGCTGTCAAAGAACAAAGTAGTGGTTTATATGCTCAAGAAATGGCACGCAGAGGTTTTTTAACAATTGCTTTTGACCCATCATTTACAGGAGAAAGTGGTGGCGAACCACGTTTTATGAATTCTCCTGATATAAATATTGAAGATTTTCAAGCTGCAATCGATTATTTATCTAATTTAAGTAATGTTGACCATGAGAAAATTTCTATTATCGGAATTTGCGGATGGGGAGGAATGGCCATTCAAACTGCTTGTATCGATACACGTTTAAAAGCTACAGTAGCTGTAACGATGTATGATATGTCTAGAGTAATTGGCAATGGCTATTTTGATAGCGGAAATAATGAAGAAAGCAGATATCAAGCACGTGTTGCTATCAACAATCAAAGAACTTTAGATTTTAAAAATGGCTCATATAAATTAGGCGGAGGAGTTGTTGATGATCTAACAGGAGCTCCATGGTTTGTAAAACAATATTATGATTATTACAAAACAAAGAGAGGCTATCACAAAAGAAGTTTGAATAGTAATGGAGGATGGAACGTGACTGCAGGAACCTCACTCCTTAATACAAGATTATTTACATATGCTTCAGAAATAAGAAGTGCCGTTTTAGTAGTACACGGAGAAAAGGCCCACTCTTTATATTTTGGTCAAGATGCTTTCAAATTATTAAAAGGAGACAATAAAGAATTTTTGCTTGTTAAAGATGCAACTCATTGTGATTTATATGATGGTGGCGAAAATAGAGATAAGATTCCTTTTGATGAAATTGAAAAATTTATTAGAAAAAACCTTTAAAATTGTGATTTTTTCATCATTTAAAATTCAATTGTGCACAATTAATTTGATTTTCAACAAATCTAGTCAATTTAAAATTGATTAGATTTTTTATTTGAGTGAAAATAATAGTGAGGTTAAAATTATGTTTTATGCTGTTTCTGGTATTTTTATTGGTGTTAATTTAATTCTATACATTATGGCTTTAGTTTTTTCAACAAAGAAAAGAGAAAACCCTTATGAAATAAAAACCGAACCAGGTGCTCTTATTAATGTGATGGTTAATGCCTCCGTAATCTTAAGCTTTATAATAATTGGACTTACAGATTTGATGTATTATCGAGAATTGCCTTTAGATTTATGTTACTATTTTTGCATTGCTGGTGGTGTATTAGGTCTTGGGGTTATTATCATGTATTTTCTAATGTCTGAACAATTTGAAGCATATAAAGATGACACTTTCTTTTATAAAAGATTAAATAAAATCAAATTTTATCATGTCAAAGATATCGATAGAATTGTCGATCTTGGTATTGGAACAAGAATTTATTTTAAAGATGGAAAAAAGACTTCCATAAGCATGGGAACAAATAATAGAGTAGAATTAATTGAAAAATTAATAGAAAGACATAATGCGCTAGAGGAAGCAGAAAAAGAAGAAGCAAATAATCTAACTGCATAAACTTTTATTAAAACTAATTTTAAAATCCAATTTTGAAATTGGATTTTTTATTTTAATTCAATTTTAGTTTTTTCTTTTTCAATTTTTTCTTTTTTAGGAAGTGAAGAAATAATAATTGCTGCGACAAGAATTAATCCACCAACAAGTAAGTTAGTATTGAACTCTTCTTGCCCAATACTTAAAGCGATAATTGTTGCAACAACAGCGCTCATTGGATTCATAACAACGATTGTTATCGCATTTATATTCTTTACTGCAATAGCTCTTACTACCCAACAAAGTGCAGTGCAGAAAATTGATAAGAACAAAACGATGAATATGTTTGATACTTCCCATGAGAAAAGTAGAGGTCTTTCGAAAATGAATGTATAAATGAAAGAAGCAATAGTTAAAATTGCAAGTTGAAAAGAAACATAAACAAATGGGTTTTTATCTTTTGCATAAATTTGAGTGAACCCAATATTAACGCCAAATAAAGCACCACCAATTGCTGAAAAGATATCTCCAAGAGTTGGAGCTTTAAACATTTCAGAAAAATTCCAACCATCTCCACAAAGAATAAAAGCGCCTGCTAAACACAAAAACCATGCAATTAAAGAATTAATTCTTGGTTTTTCACGAGCAATACAAAATGAAGTGATAGGAGTTGCTATAACACAAAACGATTCTAAAAATGTATTTTTACTTGTTGTAGTTGTATCTAAACCAATGAATTGAAAGATATAAGCTGAAGCTAGAATTAGACCTGCTGGTATACAAATTAAGTAAGATTTATTTATGACTTTATATCCTTTTGTAATGATTACAATTACAATCATTGTGATAGTTGCAATTAACCCTCTAACAGAAATAAGTAAGCTAGGTGAATAGTAATCATTATCTAAAAGATACTTGCCAATTACTGGGACAATACCCCATAAAATTACAATCACTATAAGAGCAATAAAAGATAAAACTTTCTTCTTATTCATGCTAATAATTATAGATTATAAGGGAATAAATTAAAGTTGAATTTAAATTCTATAATTTAAATAATGTTATAAATTCGCAAATTAAGAGATAAGAAAATGTAATTGTTATATTTTAAATTAAATCTAAAAATATAATTAGTTAATAGGAGTAAATTATGCGTGAAACAGTAGTCGATGAAGCTAAAAGATGTTTGCAATGTAAGAATCCTCGTTGTAGAACTGGATGTCCAGTTAATACACCAATTAGAGATGCCATTGGTTTATTTAGAAGTGGCCAAGTTGAAGAAGCTGGAAAACTTCTTTTAGATAACAATCCACTTTCTTTAATTTGCAGTTACATTTGTCCTCAAGAAAGTCAATGTGAAGGACATTGTGTTTTAGGAATCAAAGGTGTTCCTGTTTCAACTGGTTCAATCGAGAACTATATTTCCGATTATTATCTTGATATTGCTGAAGTTGAAAAAGTTGAAAAGAACGGCATGAAAGTTGCAGTTATTGGCTCTGGTCCTGCTGGAATTACTATTTCAATATTACTTGCAAGAAAAGGATATGATGTCACACTGTTTGAAAATCGTGATAAGATTGGTGGAATTTTACGTTATGGAATCCCAGAATTCCGTTTACCAAAAACTGTTTTAGATAGATATAAAGTTTTACTTGAAAAATATGATATTAAAATCAGACCAAATACAAATATTGGTGCAAATTTGACAGTTGATGATCTTCAAAGAGATGGATATAAATCAATATTTATTGGTACAGGTGTTTGGAGACCTAATAAGTTAGGACTTAAAGGTGAAAGTTTAGCAAATGTTTGTTATGCAATTGAATATTTACAAAATCCAGATGTATATAAATTAGGAAATAGAGTTGCTGTTATTGGTGGTGGAAATACTGCGATGGATGTAGCAAGAACTGTTTTAAGACATGGGTCAAGGGAAGTTTATGTCATTTTCAATAGAGGCGAAGAAGATATTACAGCTAGAAAAATTGAACTTGATTACACAAAAATGGATGGAGCTAAGTTTAAATACTACAAATCAACTGTTGGTTTCTGCGATGAAGGCGTAATTTTAAGAGATTGCAAGGTTAATGAAGACGGGTCAATTAGTGAAATCCCTGAAAGTGAAGAAGTTTTTAAAGTTGATAATGCAATAATTGCTATTGGACAAGGTCCTAGATCAGTAATTGTCAGTTCTACAAAGGGAATTGATGTTACAAATCGTGGATTACTTGCGGTTGATGATTGTGGTAGAACTTCAAGAGCAGGAGTATTTGCTTCAGGAGATGTTGTTACTGGTGCAAAAACCGTTGTTGAAGCAGTTCGAGTATCAAAGCGAGTTGCTGAAGCGATGGACGAATATATGAAATCATTGAAAGAGTAGTTATCTACTCTTTTTTGTTATTTTTTTGTATTTTATGGCGATAAATTATCAAATAATGAAAATTATATGAAATAGTATATTTTAAGTAGTAAAATATATTTGTAATAACTTAAATAAACTTTATTGGAGGAAATTATGGCAAATAATAAAGATAGAGTTTGTATTATTGGTGCTGGTCCATCAGGTCTTTCTTGTGCAATGTACCTTGAAAAGAAGGGATATACCAACTATACAATCTATGAAAAGTTAAACAAAGTCGGTGGCAAATGTTGGTCACCAAAAATCAAAGTCAAACATAATGGTGTTGAAGAAGAGAAATCTTTTGAAACAGGTGCTATTATGGGTGCTATCACTTATCACGCAGTAAGTGAAATGGAAGAATTTGGCGGTTACTATCATACAGGTCCTGATTGGAAAGAAAAAGAACCTAATATGAGAAGAGAATTCCGTAAATTAGACGGAACAATCGATCATCCATTTGAACCAAAAGTTAACTTTAGCTTCAAGAAATTATTTGGTTTGCTTAAACTTAAAAAGCAAATGAAAAAACTTAATCAATTAATGCAAACTAAATATAAAGGATACGATTGTTATGGTCATATCGGCGTTGCTAAAGGTGAGTATTATGGCATTTCAAAGGGAGTTAATGGATATTGTGGAGCTACTGAAGCAGATTCATTCCCAAATTATATAAAAGGTACTAATCCAAATTTAAAAGATTTAGCTTTGCCTTTCTCAGAATTCTGTAAACTTAACGGTGTTGAAGAAGTTCAAAGAATTTGGATTGCTCCATTTACATCGTTTGGATATGGTTATTTTGATGAAATTCCTGCTGCTTTAGTCATGAAATATCTTGATGTTACTACAGCATTAGAATTTGTGAATATGAAACTTTGGACATGGCAAGATGGTACTCAACAAATCTATGTTCACGTTAATGAAAAATTACAACATCCTGCAATTTTAGAAACAGAAGTTGTTAAAGTTGAACGTCCAGAAGGAAAAGTTTTAGTCACAACTAGAAATAAAGATGGCGTTGAAAAGACTGAAGAATTTGACAAATTAATCGTCACAACTCCACTTGATTACTTCAAAGATTATGCAGATGCAACCGATGAGGAAAAAGAATTATTCTCAAAGATTGTTCACGAAAGATATATTGATTACATCGCAACTTTTGAAGAAGGAAAATCACCAAATATTTCAGGTTATATGGTTGAAAACATGGTTCCTGAAAGATTAGGACATGCTATGGTTTACTACAACAGATGGCAATATTTGGATAGAGATTGTCCAGCAACAGTCTATGCTTTAGCAAATCATACTGGATCAGAAGATAAGAAATATGAAGATGTCCAAAGA
>Ga0247608_10006516_pt1 | contig 12248 bp, 13 predicted proteins | sample 176DNAGHGlowgp2_FD_193490 | JGI IMG/M metagenome (GOLD analysis project Ga0247608, IMG submission 193490) | Sheep rumen microbial communities from Palmerston North, Manawatu-Wanganui, New Zealand - 1766 DNA GHGlow gp2 | ecosystem: Host-associated > Mammals > Digestive system > Stomach > Rumen ... | reverse complement strand
TTTAGCCAGGGAGATTATAAAACAGGTATACGATTGATACATTTATAAGAGATTTCGGAGAGTTAGTGAAGCGGAATTATAATTTTGATGATATCAAAGGTGATTTTGATAACTTTCTCGATAAACAGAAACAGTTATCAAAGAACCGGAGACGAACAAACCAGTATGGTATAACAGAGGATGAAGTGGATTCAGCCTGGAGAAAATTTGTCAAAGGTGATTCATAATGTTGGTTGATTTCCGGTCTATTGATTGGGGTAAATTCTTCTTGGATTATGGTTTAGTCCCCCGGGCGAAACGGCAACGGAGAAACAAGAAAGCGGAATTGGTAAATGTCTATTCTGCTTTTGATATCGAAACATCTACAGTCTGGGGATCAAGGTCTAATACAGATGCTCACAGTTTTATGTATATTTGGCAATTTCAGATAGAGGATTATCTGATAAAAGGCCGTACATGGTCGGAGTGGTTTGAAATGCTGGATGCATTACGTGATGGGTTGTTAGTTGTCCAGGATCATGAGAAACTTTCAAATATTCCTATGTTGGTATGTTTTATACATAATGCGGCCTTTGAGTTTTCTTTTATATCTGGCCTATATCCTTTTCGTGATGATGAATGTTTTTTCAGAGATGTACGTAAACCAATATATTTTAGAATGTTTGATGCATTTGAATTCAGATGCTCATACATACAGACGAATCTTTCCCTTGAAGCATTAACAAAACAGACCGGCGTAAAGATGAAATTATCTGGACAGAAGTTTGATTATAATAAAATCAGATTCCCGTGGACAGAGTTAACCGCATTTGAAGAAGAATATACCACCACAGATGTTGAATCATTGGTTAAAGCTATGAAGTACAGAGTTCAGCGTGGCGGTGATACTCTTCTTTCTATGCCTTTAACATCTACCGGTTATGTACGGAGAGAATGTAAAGCCAGCTTGAAAGATCAATATCTAAGGATACAAGAGTTAAAACCATGGAAAGGCGAAAATGGTGTAAGGATATATAGATTGCTTCGTGCATGTTTCCGTGGTGGTAATACTCATGCTAACCGTTACAAAGTCGGAAAGATTCAAGATGATGTATATTCGTATGATATTGCATCGTCATATCCGACACAGCAATTGACTCAAAAATTTCCTATGAAGCCTTTTAAATGGCTTGACGGTGATTTGTCGATAGAGCGTGTATTTATGTTTATTGGTTTAGGTTATGCTGTTGTTGGAGAATATCATTTTACCGGTTTACGGTTAAAAAATCCAAGAGAGCCAATACCATATATCAGCCTTGCCAGATGTGAAGCACAAGCGTTTGAAATTGACAATGGCCGTATTTTGAAAGCTGGATATCTGGAGATATCACTAACCGAGATTGATTTAAAAATCATTATGGATACTTATACATACGATAAAATGGAGATTGTACAATGCATGGTAGCAGATAAGGACTATCTTCCTGCGGAGTACAGAGCCGTGATCCAGGATTATTATAATAAGAAAACATCATTAAAAGGCGATGATACAGAGGAAGGTAGATATATTTATACAAAAGCAAAAAATATGTTGAATTCGGTTTATGGAATGTCAGCAACAGACCCAATACATCAAGAGATAAAATACAATGGGGGTGACTATCTTAGATCAGGATATGACAGCATGACAGCGGAAGAAATAGAGAAAGCGTTAAAAGGTGCAGCGTTTCCTTATCAGTGGGGAGTTTATACCACAGCATATGCCCGTAAACAATTGCAGGATGCTATAAAACTTTGTGGGGATCAGATCATATATTGTGATACTGATTCAGTTAAAACGCTGGGGGATGTTCCGATATACAGATTGAATGATAAACTCAAGGCGAAAGCTGAAGCGGTTGGAGCGTATGCGGATGATATGCATGGCCAACGTCACTATATTGGAGTGTTTGAATCAGACGGTCATTATAAGCAATTCATCACCCAGGGAGCGAAACGTTATGCCTATATCAAGGATGATGGAAAAATGGGTGTGACCGTGGCCGGAGTCAGTACCGATATTAATGAAGAAACAGGGATTCCGTTTGCGGTTGAGGAATTGAAAAGCCTGAAGCGGTTTCAACCTGGCATGATCTGGAAGAAGGCCGGCGGTACAATGGCGGTATATAATGATGCTGATGCTTTTGATTATGTGGATGAAGAAACGGGTAAAAGCGTTTATATAAGCAAAAACGTTTCAATCATTCCTACTACATATGAAATGACGCACAGTAGAGATTATGCATTATTACTATCAAAGATTCAATTATACACAGAGTTTCGGAAAGAAAGGGAATAACAATGGGAAAAATCTATGATCGGAATGGTTGGGTTAACTGGGATTATATCATGGAGCAGGAAGAAAGTTTAATATCTGTAGTTGGAGCCAGAGGGACAGGGAAAACATACGGATTATTTAAATGGATGATTCAGCATCATAATAAGTTTATCTATCTCAGACGGTTGAAAAGCCAGTTGGAAGAATGTCGTAAAGATGCTGGCAACCCGTTCAAAAAATTAAATACTGATCTGGGTACAGATATAAAGCCTTTCCCCCTGGCCGGTTCGGTTGCGTTCCGGATCGGAGACAAGGCCGGGGATATTGTAGCGGTTGGTGTGGCATTGTCAGTAGTTGCCAATATACGTGGCGTTGACTATTCAGATTTTGATTATATCGTATTTGATGAGTTTATATCCTCAGACGGTGAAAGACCTATAAAGAATGAGTTTTCTGCTTTTCTTAATTTTTATGAGACTGTTAACCGTAATAGAGAGTTAGAGAATAGTAAACCGGTTACGGCTATCATGCTGGGCAATGCTAACCGGATCAGCAACCCATATTTCACAGGATGGCATTGCATGAAAAGGGTACTGAAAATGATAACAGGCGGGCAGATGGTGTGGCGATCAGATGATAAAACAAGGATGATAGTTTTGCTTCTGAATTCGCCAATATCAGACCGGAAACAGGATACCGTTTTATATCGTAATGCTACAGATGATTTTATAAAAATGGCATTGGATAACGCATTTAGAACAGATGAAACGCTGATAAAGTCAGAGCCGCTAAAAGAGTTTACGCATATTGTATCAGTTGGCGAGATTGGTATATACCGGCATAAATCACAGCGGCGGTATTATGTATCAGCTACCACAAGCAATGATCCATATTATGATGCTTTTGGTATTGGTTTAAAGATGTTTCAACAAGATTATTATATGTTTAGAGTTTATTACATGGTTAACAAGACGGTTACTTTTGAATCATTTGAACTGGAGCTATTATTCAGAGAATTATACAACTTATAATTGTTTCACGTGAAACAATTGCAATTCATGATATTGATTTGTAATAAAATTAGTATATAATAATTCCTGTAAAATAATCCGGTTAAACCGGAATGAAAGGGTGGTTATCCATGGAATTAACACCGGTACAGAAATTCAAGGCAATGAACGATCAGCACACCAACCTGAAGGAATGCGAAGGAATGATTATCTCTCCCGTTGCGGTGCATACGCACACATACACGGCCAGCGATGCAACGGAGCATCAGGTGCTTGTGATCCTCAATGGTAAAGATGGCCAGTTCTACAAGACGGAAGTCAAGGCATTTATTGAAAAATTCATGAAGTACATGGAAAGCTTCGGTGATCTGCCGGATGAACAGAAGCCGGATATTGTTATTAAACTCAATGCATCGAAAAAAGGCAACAAGTATGTAACCTTTGATCTGATGGAAGCTTGATAATTCACCACAATTTGTGGTAAATTATAAAGGGATGTCGATTCTCTCCCCTACGCGAGGCCCAGAAGGCCGGGGACACCATGGCGATGGTATGACGAGAATTGACATCCCGGATTTTTATGTAGGGGATGATTTTTTGGATCCTGTTATTGCTGTTCTGCTGGCCTTGTTTGGAATCCTGGTGTGTATCATTTTAATTTTATCATATAGGGGGTGAGATTATGAATGATATTATATCAATTATTCAGACGGTTGGATTTCCCATTGCTTGTGCGGTTGCCATGTTCATGATGCTTCAGAACGAGCAGAAAGCACATAAAGAAGAAGCTGCAAAATTAACCGAGACTATTACAGATATGAAAATCACGTTTAACAATGCGTTACACGATCAGGAGCACAATATAACAGAAGCAATCAATAATAATACATTGGTTGTACAAAAATTGATTGACAAGCTGGGGGAATGATAAATGGAACAGTTATACAGAACCGGGAAACAATATGCAGATCAGGCGAAAAATAAAAAATATGATTCGTTGAAATATGAGGATGCAGATTGTCAGGCATTTTGTGAAATTGTATTGCGTGATATTGGCGTTCGTGACTCAGCAGGTAAACCGTATAACTGGAAGGGATCGAATGATATTGCCCGGAATGCTGTCTCATGGATAGGCACAAAGGAAGAAGCTATTAAACAATTTGGCGAAATTCCTTTAGGTGCCTGGGCGTTTATCTGGGAGAATAAAACCGGCAAAGAGAAAGAGAGAGGTTATAATGACGGAAAAGGTAATTACGCTCATATAGGAATATATGTGGGAAATGATACCGTCCGAGATAGTACCAGATATAAAGGCTCTGATGGATCATATATCCGTGATGGAGTCAGCAACAGGCCATTATCAGCCTTTAACCGAATCGGTTTGGCCAAAATGCTTGATTTTGGGGCAACTCCCGATTATAATAATCATGACAAAATTGTTTCAGTTATCGGGGAAATTCGTAACAAATTGGATCAGATTGAAGGGATGGTTTAAATGACGGTTGAACAGGTATTTCAGTTATTGGACAAGGGTTTTACACGGGATGACATTATGAATCTGACTGAAAACGATGTTGTCAAAGATGCACAGCCAGAACAGACAGAGCCAGAACAGACACAGGAAACAGAGCCAGAACAGAAACCGGAACCACAGCCAGAGGAACAGGATCAGACCGGACAGCGGCTGGATAGTATCGAGCAGAGTATCAGCAAGCTTGTAAATGCTATTCAGCTTCAGAATCTCCGCAATGATTCATTTGGCAAAACAGGGGAAACACTGGAAGAAAAAACAGATAAAATAATGGCCAGTATTATAAGGCCAGAAATGAAAGGATGATGAACAATGTCAGTAAACACTTTAACCTTTGAACAGGTTTCAACGGTGTTAACCAGTATTGTACAGCAAGCCACTAATCAGGCGGTTCTCACTCCCACAGATACAGGAAGTTTTGTATCAGTGGCACAGATGGCCTTGCGTGCAGATCGTGACGCCGTGATGAATGCAATCAGCAATGTATTGACCAGAACGATTTTCTCCATCCGTCCCTATTCTGCGAAGATGACAGGATTGGAAATGGATTCTTTCCGCTGGGGTAACATGATGCGGAAACTGTCCATTGCAGATACGGATTGGCAGGACGACCCGGCGTATGCATGGCCTGTCACGTATGACGCCACACAGAGCCCGGCCACAGGTGATGGAGAAGCGGTTGACCCGTGGACGATCAAAAAACCCAACATTTTGCAGACCAATTTTTACGGTGCATCGGTCTATTTTGACGAGATGACAATCACCGAGGATCAGCTTGAATCTGCGTTCACAGGTCCGGAACAGTTGGGTTCTTTCCTGACTCTTCTGATGACGAATCTTTCCAACCGGTTGGAAATGTCAAATGAAGGTCTCCGGCGGGGTCTAGTATGCAATGCCATTGCGGCCATGCGTGCAGAAAACAAGCCAGAACGTAATATCCATCTGCTGACTGAATATAATCAGCTTACACAGAACACGTACACCGTGTCGGATATTTACGATCCTGCGAATTTCCCTGCATTCATGAAGTGGATGTATGCCCGTGTTGCTGAATTAACTGATTTGTTCACTGCGAATAGTACCATGTTTCAGACGGTTATTACAGGTAAGCCGATTTTGAGACATACACCCCTTGAGATGCAGAGAATTTATATGTATTCTCCTCTGATGCGTCAGATGGAAGCCCGGGTGCTGGCAGATGCCTATCATGACGGTTTCCTGCGGTATTCTGATGTTGAGTCTCTCCCCTATTGGCAGAGCATCAGCACAAAGGATACTGTCTCTGCCGCTCCTGTTTATACCGGCACGGATGGATCAGTTGTCACCGGCACAAATACCGTTGTGGAAAATGTTGTTGGTCTTATCTTTGATCGTGATGCTATGGGCATGACAATCCTTGACAGACGTGTTCTTTCTACGCCGATTAATACTAAGGGTCTGTACCGTAACATTCATGTACACGCCAAGCAGAGAGTTGTATTTGACTCTACAGAAAAGTGTGCTTTGCTCACTCTTGACTAATAATCCACAGAATCCACAGTTTTTCCACAGGGGAAGGGTAATTCCTTCCCTTGTGGTTTATAGGGGTGATTTAATGCAGATTGAATTATATAATTTTAGTAAGAAAAACAATTCTACTAAAATTCCATCAACAGCCTTTGCCACCATATTAAACTGTCAATTGAAAGACCAAGTATCATTTCTGTCTCCGGTTATTATCGTCAGGCCGAATGTGATCCAGGGATTTTCGCCTGCGGCGTTTAACTATGCACACATCCCATATTGGCAGAGATATTATTTTATCACTGATTGGGTGTATATTAATGCCTGTTGGGAATGTCATTTATCATTGGATTATATGGCTTCATTCAGGGATTATATAGGCAATTCAAGCCAATATATTCTCAGATCGTCATATGAAAAAGATGGTAATATCTCCGATAATGTGTATGCCATTAAAACGGAATATGATATAACAGCCACACAAGTTCCGACAATATATAATAGCGTTTACACTGCCGGATTTTTCATCCTGGGTGTTATAGGAAGAAACTCAGATGCATCTATAGGGGCTGTCACATATTATCAAATGACAGCGGCACAAGTTTCTTCATTATTGAATCTTTTGCTCACTGATACATATTTTGATGTAGATATTGAAATTAATCCTTCTACATTAAAAGCGTTATATAATCCGATGCAGTATATTGTATCCTGCACATGGTATCCGTTCTCAATGTCCGAAATACCATCAGAATTTAAAACAAGTGCAAGTACAATTATGTTTGGATGGTGGGGTGTTTCAACCGGTTCAAATATGGGGTATAAGCTTTTACAGAATGTTCCTACAATATATAAAAGCTTTACTATGCCGATCCCAACACATCCGCAAGCGGCCAGCCGTGGCAATTATCTGAATCATTCACCATTTGCACAACATATATTAAAACTTGCCCCGTTTAGTGATGTTGTAATAGGGGATCAATATATAAACCCCGGTGATAGAATGGCTGTCAAGCTTCATGTGGATGTAATAAGCGGTGTTGGTTCTTTAAATGTTGATATTGGAACATCGGAAAATGTATTTAAAGCAAAAGTATCAAGAGAAAGTCAGATGATTGGTGTTCCTATACAGTTGGCACAAATCGGCGTGGATTATTTCGGGTCAATCTCGCAAATGTTCAAAGATGCGGCCAATATGACCCAAACCTATACCGGAACAATAGGAGGCATGGCAACCGGTTTAATATCAACCCTTTTTACCGGTGATGTTAATGCAGGAATTTCTGCAGTAACTAATTATGCCGCTTATGATGTTACAGAGGATCAGCTTTTAACAGCATATCATTATGATGTTATTAAAAATACTGCTCCTCAGTTATTAACCACAGGGCATAATGGTTCATTGTCTGATTATAAAGAATTGAATTATTTCACATCGGTATTTTACAGGATTGCAGATGCAGACAACGCCAGAATAGGAAGCCCACTATGTAAGGTCAGGACAATAAAAAATATTCCTGGTTATATCCTTGTACAAAATCCAACAATAGATATTAATTGTACCGATCTGGAAAGAAAGTCAATTGTGGCAACCATGGCTGCCGGATTCTATTATGAATAGGTGGTGACAATATGGCCGTTGATGATCCGGTATTATATAATAACTGGTGGGTATATCTGCGGTTTATGGGATCAACATATTTAAACCCAACAGAAAAACAAGTACATAATGCTTATTTAATAAGATCGGCATTAAAACAGCAGGGTTATACAGATGTCAGTATTGCAGGCGTAATGGGGAATTGGCAGGTGGAGAGCGGTTTAACCCCTGGTGCATTGGATACGCATTTGTCTACGTTACCGGATAACGGGGAGCATTTAGCATCATTGACAAATGAAGTTATGCTGCGATATTGTAATTATGGCGTTCCTTCAGAACGTGGGTATGGTACTGGATTGGCACAATGGGACAGAGGGGTTTCATCAGCCGCCCCACAGGGAAACGTTGTCGCATCATTCGCAATCCGTAATAATATGGAATGGTATGACGGTGATCTTCAGATGATGCGACTCGAAGCAGAATATCAAGCTGATTTAGCGGATCCTGGTTTATTTTGGAAATATAATTGGGGTCAAGTGTCATGGCAGGATTATAAAAATATCCCTGATGGGGATACACCATTAGACCAGGCTCAGGAATGTGCTAATATATGGGCTTCGTGTTTTGAAGTATCAGACGCAACACCAGAGAACAGACGAAGAAGAATGGCGAATGCAGGATATTGGTATTTATGGTTTAAAGAACATCCATTATCCGTAACAGATATATGTATATTGACAGCCAATAGAAGAATGCCGTTATACCGGCCACCGAAAAGAAGATAGGAGTGATATCATGGCAGACAATACTTTACCGTTTGATTATCAAACGATGAACCTTTACAATGCTAACCGAAGCCCGTCAACCGTACACGTAAAAAATACACGGATACGGGCATTTTTCCGGAAATATCTTTTTCAGAAAGCTATATCGGTATTTAAGTGGAATCTTCCCAACGAGTGGGATCATGATTATTTTCTTTATACTCTGTATGGAATGGGTTATATTGTTATCCTCAATACAGACCGTTATGGCGTAATATGCCAACATGGTGCTTTAGGTGGATATAATCTGTATTATCATCCGTCTTATGCTATTGTAACAAATCCGTTAATTCGTGAAGCCATAACCGCATATATTGACAGGGATTGTACGGTTATTAAACTCATGCCGGACTATACCGGAATCATGGACATAGTAGGATATTATGCAGATCAAATGGCACTTGCATCAGAAGCAATGGGTGTTAACCTGGTAAATGTTAAAACCGGTACAGTATTCGGGGCAGAGGATAAACGTAAAGCCGAGTCTTATAAAAAAATGTATGATGCTCTTTCTTCCGGTGATCCAGCAGTGGTAATAGATAAACAGCTTCTTGATGATGAGGGTAAACCTACATGGTTTCCGTTTACGCAGGATGTTAAATCTTCCTATGTTGTTTCTGATGTTCTTTCGGATATGCGGAAAATTGAAGCAATGTATGATACCGTTATCGGAATACCAAACGCCAACACAGATAAACGGGAACGGTTAATAACGGATGAAGTAGATTCTAATAATGTAGAGACAGCCGCTCTTGCGTCTCTCTGGATGGAATCGCTGAAAATCGGAATTGACCAAGCGAATAACATGTTTGATTTGTCTCTAAGTGTTGATTGGAGATTTAAACCGGATACAGGCGATGCAAATAATCAGATCAGAGGTGATTATAATGAGTAATGGTTCGTTTATGTCGGTGCTTGCGTTGTACCGGTATAAAAATAATCTCTTTGAAAATATGAAGTTTCCCACAGGATTTTCATCCGAAGATAAACAAAATACAATCAATAATATCCTGTTAGAGTGTGCTGAATTGGATTTATTATATCCTTCCTGGGATACTATGCATGATGTTATACCGATTTGGTCAGCAATTGAGTTACCGGTATGGACTCGCATTTATAAAGCGTCTCAACTTGAATATAATCCGATAGAAAACTATAACAGAACAGAAATATCTACTATCACTCATGATCTGACAGAGCAACACAGTGGAGATGATATTAACAAGGCCACAGGATCAGACTCCGAACAGGCCAGCGGATCAGATACGCTCACTCTGGATATGACGGAATCTCATTCTGGAAAAGATACAACCGAATATGATGATTCTAAATCATCCGAAAATTCCGGCCATGATATTACAGAGAATTCTATGACATCATATGACAGCAACTCTCTGTATCTGCATGATAAGTCTGATTTGTCTCATGGCCAGAAGGTAACAGATACCGGTTTAGGTTCTTCTGAAATATCCTATGGTGAATCCGTAGATAATGACGGAACAGAGACAACCGCATATGGTCGGAAGAATACCACAACATATGGTAAAACTGATACTCTGACTCATGGTGAAAAAATTAAGCATGACGGAACAGATACAACAGAATCTAATATATCCGGTAATATCGGCGTTACCACATCCCAGCAGATGTTGGAGCAAGAGTTGCAAATTGCTCCCAAACTGAATATAATTAAACTGATAACTGACTCATTTAAAGAACGGTTCTGTCTGTTAGTCTACTAAGAAGAAAGGAGTGATATAATCATGGCATTATTTGAAAATTTCCCATGGACTAATCTCCATGAATTAAACCTTGATTGGCTGATTCAGGAATTGAAAAAGGTAAAAGAGTCCGCTGTTATTTCTGTCAATGGTGAAACCGGTGAAGTGATCCTTTATCAAAACCCTGATATCGAATTTCCGGCCACAGATAATGGCGGATGGGATATGGTTCGGAAGGTGGATGGTACAATTGCGGCTGGCATCCGGTTTACTGCTGAAGGGATCGCATATCTTATCACAGGGGCACAGGTAAGACAGCTTTATGATGCTAACCACCAGCCGCCGTATCCTGTAACGAGCGTTAACGGCCAGACCGGAACCGTAGAGATAACCGCCCCTGTTACGTCTGTAAATGGTTTAACGGGTGAGGTTGTTCTGTATACTGACCAGTTTGTTCAATTGCCTGATTTAACCGGCGAACAGATAGCCAATTGGAATTTTTACAGACGGATCAACAATATCCTGCATGGTATTCAGTTTGACAATGACGGACGTGCATATATTATGCAGGGTGTTAACAGGTATCAGATTTATACAGAGCATAATCCCCAGCCGCTTAATTTTGTAGATGATGAGAATGCCGGTATCATGAAAATCTCGACTGATGCCCCGGCCGGCGTGTGGGGTCTGCTTCGTGAAACTGACAGCGGAACAGCCGGTATTGTATTCAGCTATGATGCAGTTACGCCAACAGCATATTTGCAGTATCTCACCCAGGAAGGCGGCCAGACCGTTACCCACAACGTTAAACTGTTAACCCCGGATGATATTCCTTCATCTTCCGGTGTTGTTTCGCTGAATGGGTTAACCGGTGTTGTGGTTATTAATGGTAGCAATCTCAATTATAAAAATGGTTCTAACTTTACAATAGCGGCTATGATTGATAATATCAATCAGAATATTGGAGATTTGGCTGATCTGGAAACAACCGTTAATACATCCGCAGTTGATGCGATAAATGAAGTCAATGGAAAAAGTGAAACAAATAAAACATCTATTGAAAATGTCAAATCAACTATTGCTATTGTAGAAAATGGTAATACTGCAACAAATAATATTGCTGCTGGCCAATATGTTATCTGGAATAATGAATTATATACGGCAATAAATGCAATTGCTTTTGGTGATACGTTATCAATGACTAATTTGCAACCAGTTGTTAACGGGGTGGCTAATTCGCTCTCGCAGGCTATTGCGACGTTAAACAACAATATTGCATCCTTGATGGTGCAGACGGCTAAGTTTTCGATAACACCTAACTCTTATACAGATATTGATTATCCCACCGGATATACACGGACAAATACCCGTGTTCTGTCTGCTATTATTGCCTATTACTATGTAGATTTTTCACACATAAGTGTTCAACTTACATCTAATAAAATCCGAGTTTTCAACGGCACCGAACAAAGCTGGGAAGGAGTGCAATTAATACTAGCAAAATTTGGTGTGTAATTTGCTGTATTGCAAAATGAAAATATGGAAAAGTATCAAAACGGTTAAATGCAGATAATGCATTAACATAATTAAAAGAAAGGAGATAGAAAATGATTTACTATGTGATCGAAATTCAGAGCGGAGAAACTGGTAATTGTATTCCGGTTGCGTTTACTGAAAGGGCTGATGCAGAAGAAAAGTATCATAATGTTCTGATGTATGCTGCCAAGAGTCAGATCAGGAAACATGGTGCAATGATCTGCACA
>Ga0247608_10006514_pt1 | contig 12250 bp, 7 predicted proteins | sample 176DNAGHGlowgp2_FD_193490 | JGI IMG/M metagenome (GOLD analysis project Ga0247608, IMG submission 193490) | Sheep rumen microbial communities from Palmerston North, Manawatu-Wanganui, New Zealand - 1766 DNA GHGlow gp2 | ecosystem: Host-associated > Mammals > Digestive system > Stomach > Rumen ... | reverse complement strand
TATTTTCTCCCGTATGGGCAGCATATAAATGAGCGACACGTTTTAAATTAGTAAGAGACTCTTTACATGGAATCAACCCGTTAAAATATAAATGAGAAAATTGAGCAAAAATTCTTTTGCAGGATTTGGTTGACTGAAGAATATCTTTGGATCGCGCATGAAAGATAATAAAAAGGAGATGTTACACTAATATTGGTGCAGCAGAAACACAAAAAGTATGGAGAAAAACATTTAAAACATTTGGTAACTCATATGATGATGTGAAATGATTCGATATGAGAAGACTCGCTTTTGATCGCATTGTAGAAGAAAAAAGATGAGAGTTGTTTTTAAATCAACTTAAAAATGAATCTGGATTATACGATGATTTAGTAAAAAATTGGGACGCTTCTTCCGATATAAGAAGGGCTGTAATAAGTAGTGGTTGAATTGAAGAATTAAAAAGATTATCAAAAATATCTTCTGCATGAGAAGCAATAGAAATCGCTGATAGTGCAGCAAGAAAAGCATTTAATAAAAGTATAGATAATGTTATAAAAAAATTGGAATGAGTAGCAAATCCTGATGCAGTTGCACATCACATTAAAGAATTGAAAAAACTACAGAAAGATGCAACGCTTGTTGATGATGAAATGGAGGTTTTTGTTAAATTTATTGATGAATGATTTGATGCAAAATTTATACCTGAAATGAAAAAATTATTTAATATTAGTGATACATTTAGAGGATGATGAAAAATATGAGATAAACTGAAAGAACTACTTACTATTTGAAAATATGATGAATTTAAATGATTATTAAAAAATCCTGATTTATGAAAAGTTTTTAAGGGAATTCAAGTCGATGATATGATTAAGAGTTTCGATAAAATATTATTAAAATGAGGTAGTGAATTCTGAGTTGAAACAGCTAAATTATTGAAATCATTTATGAAAATTCTAGCTAAAGTATTATAATTTTAATTTTTATTGTTTGTCTTAATGGCATCTGTTGAACAATATAAGGAGGATATAGCAGATAAATATATAAAAGATTTTAAAGATGATCTGAATTTTTTTGAAAAAATTATGGTTGCACCTATTTCAAAAAAAATGAAAGAAATTTTGAAATCTGGTAAAAAAATTGAAGTAAATAATTTGAAAGATTTAGAGGATTTATGATTTTGGAGAAAGGTTCTGTGAGTAAAAATATGAGATAAACAATTATTTGAGAAATTAATAAATAAAACTTTTAATTTTTTAAAAGAAAAACAAGAAAAAATAATACAAGCTCAAACAGAATGAAGATTAGAAGAATTGACTAACTTAGTTATTAATTGAAAATTAGATAATTTGGAACAAAATGTAAATGGTAATGGTTGAACAACTACTGATTGAAATAATGAAACTTGAAATAATGAAACTTGAAATAATACTAATAATCATGAATGAACTCACACAGAATGGGATAATTCATGATGAGATAATAATGAAGAAAGTGGGTGACCTAATCCTATTACAGCATGAGTTGAAGCGTGAGTAATAACAGCTGCAACTTATCGTGCCTGAATTTCTAAGGCCGAAAGGATGATGTGACTTAAATCAAAGGAGACACCAGAATCATTCAATGCTCAGGAAACAAAAAAAATGTTGAATAAACTTAGTGCAGAAATGAACGAAAAATTAAAGAGTTGAGTAAAAATGAATAGGGCACAAGAATCTGTATATAAGAAATCTATAAAATTATTTGATGAAGCAGCTAATTCTTTAGATGGAGAAACGGCTGAAGCATTTAAAGCTTGGCAAAAATTACAAAATAAAATAAATCCAAATTTATTAAAATCATTTGGTGGAGATATTAAAACATTGAAATTAATAGAATCTTTACCTGATGAAGAATTAGCTACAATTATAGGGAAAAGTGAAAAAGAAATTATAGAATTTTTTAAATCAAAAAATATCACAATATCAAATGATATTGCTAAGGAATTGAAAATATTAAACAGTGTAGATGAAATAAAATGATTTACAAGAATTTTAAAAAATTGAACAAAGTTATCAAGATTCTTAAGATGAGTAAAATGAATGTGAGCAGTTACATTTTTGTTCGCTTGATTCGATGTGTGGTGCTATTTCGAGTCTAAGAAAGAAGCAGAATTAGCAGCAAAAGTAAATGAGTTGAGATGAGAGATTATGAAAGACAATGCTAATATCCAGTTGATTATCTGATTGTGAAGTATTTGAGCAGAAATATTAGCACTTGCTGGAGTTTGTGCAGCATGAGGTAGTGTAACTTGACCGTGGTGAACAGTAATATGAGCGGCTGTATGATTACTAGCATGAGCTATTTCAATATGATATGATGAATTTTATGGTAAGAAAAAAGAATTTTATGCACAAAATAGATATGATTTTATAAATCAAAAAAGAACAAAAATTAAACAATCTATTGTTCAACTTTTTGAGTCAGATCGTTTAGATATGCATGCATGAATGAAAGAATCAATAAAAGATGACAGGGGTTCAAATTCTGAAATTGATACTATGGAAGATGCATGGGAAGCATTAATTTATCAAGAAGAAATAATGAATTGAGGATATTATTTATTGCAGTGATATTATAATAGTTGAGAAAAAGAGGAAACGTATAAAAATAATTTAAACGAAGAAGATAAAAAACAATATGAAGAACAAAAAAAGAAAATGGAGGATATAATAAAGGTTAGGATGGAATATATAAAGATATATGTAAAAGAGGATAAAAGTTCAAAAGAATATAATGAAATGAAAACTGCATTATTAAATAATCAATGAGTTGAATATGTAGAACAACTTTTAGCGGATTCTAACGTATATGCATATTTAAAATCTGATGATGAAAATGCTTATATTCAAAATTATAAGGAATTAAACGTAGAAACATATAAAGAGGCATACAAACAAAAATTATCTCAAGAATATAGCCAAGAATTTACTATGTTTGAAAAATTGGGACAAGAAAATCCTGCTCATTTACAGGAAATTTGTGAATGAGTATTAGCTTCTAAATGATCAATAGAAAGTTCTTTTGAAAATGATGATTGAACATCCTGTTATACAGAACAAGAAGTAACAATATTGAAAAGAAATATTGATTTTGTAGTAAAATATAATGAATATAGAAACCTTGGTAGACCAATAGAAAAACAGGTTACAACGTGAATTTCATGAGATTCTGTAGATTATAAGTACATACAACAAGTGCTTTTAGATTTAAACTCTATAGATAAGAGACCTGTATGGGAAAAAGAATCTTCAATGAAATATTTATCATCATATGAATTTAATGATCAGATAGACAGTATAGATTGTCAAGTATCAAGCAGTGTATTTCAAAATATACTATATAGTATTGCCAGAGAGATTCATTGATATACATGAAATAATGATAAATTTGAATTAGTGTGATTTTATACATGAGACTGAGATACTACTTGAATATATATGGACGATGCATGGAAGATAAACGATGTTACATGATTTTTATTTTTTTGAGCAAAAGATGAGTCTGTGAAAGATCCAGATAAATTAACAAAAGAACAAGCGCTTAAGATGATTATATGAGAGGTGAATCTAGATTCTGACGTAGAAGCTGCGGATGATAAGGTAACTCATGAATTTAGAAAAAGAGTAAAGGCAATTATTGATAGAGAGTATTCATATATAGAAAAGAAAAAAGATTATGAAAAGCAGATTATAGACTTTGTAACATCTAACAATCAATGACAGAATGGATACGTAGAAATTCCTGAGAATATTGTATTAAATGCAAAGAGAGCCTGAATTTGAGATGTGCATAAATTTTTATTTAGGGTAGAAAACTGACAAATATATGCACTAAGCCGTGGAGATATGGTAAACACCGTTCTGCATTTTGATGATCCTAATATAAATATCAAATATGAAACCTTAAATCCACTACGTACTGAATTGTCTGCACAAGAAAAGAATTTGATAAGTTATGTAGATAGTGCAGAGAAAAAACTAAATACACTTAGAAGTAAGCAATGACAATTCTTATTTTGGAAAGAACATGAAGATGATCTAGATATTCCAGAAGAATTAGAAAGAATCATGAGTCAAAAAAGTATAGAATGGAACAATATAAAAGAATCAGTTCTTTATATGCAACCAAGTGTAGCATATGATTGCTTATTTCAAAAATCAAAAGAATATTATGATTATTTTAATGGAATGTATTTATGATTATTAAATACTGTGACAAATATGAGTTGTGTGTGGTGAATAAATTCTAACGATATAAATGATTCTGCACATTTTTTGAGTGCTATTCAGTTTGTATGAGTTGATATTGTTTCCATAAAAGATTGAAAATTGGAAATTAGTAATTCAGTAAATGAGAATATAAAAAAATATTTACCAGATTTATTTGATTTTTACAAGGACTCTACAAATTGAAAGACTGTAAAACAATTATTGATGAGCAAAGATGAAAAAGAAAATAAGTTATGACAAGAATTAGCAAAGAAAATATATGAATTATGTCTAGAAGAAACTGTACTTAATTTTGATTCAAAATGAAATGTTGATGGTATATCCACTTTAGATTTTAGTGATAATGACTTAGAAAAAGTAAAAAAGAAATTAGAGAAATGACTTGAGTGAGTATGATTTATACAAGCATGCATTGAGTATAGAGATTCAGAAAAGCCATCAATAGAATCCGACTATATTATTAGAGATGTAAAATCTGCAGAAGTAGATTCTCATAAAAAAATTGATGAAATGACTAAAAAAATTGTAGACACTATGAAAAATGTTGATTGGACTCATAAAAGAAAGACCCCAAAATTTCAAGCAGATAAAGAACAAAAGAAAGAATGAAAAATTACTTGAAAATTATCTAGTCGATGATATTCAGAAAAGATTACTGTTAATATGGGTGAATCTGGAAATATAAAATCAGTTACTGTGGATTGATTGTGGGAATTTAAAGATCCACAAGAATGATTTCGTATTGCCAATTTTATAAACTGGATAAAAAATAATTTAGATGAACACCCATACTGAGAGTCTGTTAATACTTGAAGTTTAAAGTATTATGAATGGGATAGTAATGTTCTACAAAGACATCATTCATGATTTTGATGAGATTATGATATACTAGAAGAAAAAACTTTGAATAAATATTATCCATCAATTAAAAATAGTCCTAAATTTTTAAATTATATAAATAGTTTTGTGAAATAAAAAATATTTATATAAATAGAACATAATAAATTTATAAAACAAGTATTTTTTAGTATTGAATACGTTATTTGTATCTTTTCAACAACTGTTCCATATTTTTTATCATTTAAATAAAAATCCTACTAATAAGTAGGATTAATATTAAGAACAAATCATTAATCCAATCATAACAACAATCCATTATAAAATTCTGATTCTACATTACCAAGGAATTCAGAATAATTATCTATATACTTTTTAAATGTTTCTTCTTTATAAATTTTTTCACTTTCATCTACAAATTCTTCAAATTTATCTTTCTTTACAAAATTAGGCATAATATTTAAAGCAATTCATTGAATAATATCTCAAACAATACCTTTTTCAGTTAAGTCTGGATACTTTTTAATCCAATCAGATTTTTGTAAATCTGTATATATTTTGTTAACAAGTTCTTTTAGTGTATTCATATTAGTAATCATTAAAATAAAACTTAAGCAGCCATGGCCATATTAATATCCTTCATGTTCTGTTTTCTAGTTTCTTCAGATATATTCGTAGCATCTATATAATCCTTATATGCTTTATTGATTTGTCTCATTATATACCTAATAGCAACTTTTTCTCTTGCTTCTGAAGCGTTGTTCATTTTCTCTTTTAAGTTATCTACAGCTTCTACATATTCTTTATTAATATCAATTTTATGAGGTAATTTATTAATCCAGTCAAATCTCTTTCAAGTACCGAATAGAGCAAAGCTATTTGCCTGCCATAAAACTTTACGAGCCTTAGTTACAGTATCTAAATCACTATTATTAATATTTTCTATAGATTTTCACACTCTAATCATGTTGTTTCTTGACCATCTTTTTAGAACAGCAGATTCTACCACCTCATTTGCAGCCTCTGATGCATTTAATTCCTGTTCTAATTCATCATTTCTTGATTTTAATTCTTCACTAATATCTTCATTTTCTGCAAGTTTTCAATAATGTTCATCCAGTCAATCTATTACGTATTGATTTAATTTTTCTTTTTGCTCCATTGTTAGTTCATTGCCTTTTTTCCTTCACTTATCAACTAAATATTTTATAATATTTTGAATTTTTTCATCTCAATTTGATCATTCAATCCTTTTTATACCATCTGTTGATAGAGTTTTTATTGCTTCAGGTTTCAATAGTCATTCTTTTGAAAGATAATCAATAGTTAATGTAAGTCTGATTTTCATATTTTCAGATCATTTTTCCACTTGACTAGAAAGAGCATCTAATCTTTCTTGTTTTGTCCCTTTTCTTGATGCTCAATTTAAAAATACTTCTCATATTTCTTGTGCAATATTTGTAGTTATATTATTAATTTTCCTTTTTGGTTGTAAACTCTTATTAAGATTAGAATAATCAATTGTGTTTGGATTGCTCATTATATTATGAGTTAATTAATAAATATGTAATACAAATTATTATATACTAATAAGTAAAAAAAGTCAAAAAAAATCAGACTTTTTTAATTAAGTTTTGTCTTGTTTTTTGTTGAAATTACGGTATATTACCAGTAGTTACATTTAATTGTTAATTAAATACATGAAAAACTTATTAATATCTGGGCTACTAATTCTCGCTATATTTCTTGTTTGATGTGATAAAACTCATAATTTTATGGATGTGGATAATCCTAATGCAAAAGATGATCTAAAAAATATAATTTGAAGCTGAAATATTCCAAAAATGAATACAGAAGATTTAGTACCAGATAACTTATCATGAACGCGAAATGATGCAAAATGATATGCAAATAAAATTTATGAAGATAATCTGGAATGATATGTAAATACAGCAAAAGAATGATTGTCTTGAGCCGTGCAAGAGCTAAAATGATATTATAATAGCTGAGTTGATCAACTAAATATAATTATATCAGATAAAGTTAATGAGGCAATTTCATGAGAATTAAATAAATTTAAAATCAAGTAAAAGAATATTATAAATCTATGGAAACAAACATATTACAGCAAGAAACACTTTCGCATAAATTAATTAGTAAATGATTTCGAGCTTACATTTTTGTGGTTTTTACAGCTCCGCTTGGTTACTTATTAAGACTGCTAGCATCTAATACTTTGTCAGTTTATGATGTGTGAATTTTCTATTCGGTTCTGAGCTTATTCGGCCTTTTAGCTTGTTATAATGACCTTTGACTGACAGAATCTATGCTATATTTTTTACCTAAATATTGGTTAGAATGAAAAGAATGACAAATTAAGAATGTAATTTGATTATCTTTTTTTATGCAACTAATAACATGAATTATAATTTTTTTACTGCTTTTTTTTAATTCTGAACGACTTGCAATACATCATTTTCATTCACCTGATGCATCAAATATTATAAAGACAATGTCGTTTTTCTTCTTATGATCTAATTTACTTCAGGTTTGTGCTGCTATTTTCGGCTCATTTCAAGATACATTTAATTCATGATTTGTGGAATTTTCTAGATTATTTTCCACTTTAATATTTAGTGTCTTGTTTCGGTTATGAGCAAGCTTTAATATAGGATTGTTCGCATTGTCTTGGATTATTTGAATATCAGTGTCAATTTTTGTATGATTGATCCAGATACGAAGAAAATATAAACATTTGATTAAATTACCAAGGAATCATATTGATAAAAAACTGGTGACAGAGCAATTTAAATATGCTTTTTGGGTGTTTTTAACAGCAAATGTTTGATCATTATTATGAAATGTAGACCAACAATTAGTAGTAAATAGATTGTGAGCAGAATCATCATGATATTTTACTAATATGCTTTCATTATTAATGATATTTACTACGGTAGTTGGACCTTTATTATGATTAGCATTCCCAGTTACTACAGAACTTACAACAAGAAAAGAAATAAATAAATTTAAGCAAATGGAGTCAATAATGTATGCATGGTTAGCAATACTATGAATTATAATGTGATGAATATTCTTAATTCTCTGACAAGAAATCTCTGTATTGTTTTTTTGAGAAAAATTTAGATTCTCATGAGAATTATTACAAATAATATGACCTTTTTTAATTTTTAATTGTTTAAGCTGATTGAATTTTGGCTTATTAGCTTGATTATGAAAAATAAAACAAAGATTTACTATACTATTAACATCGTTATCAGTTAATGTAATATTAAATATATTGGTATTATTTATATTTAATCTAGATCTTCATGCTGTGATTTCAGTTTTAGCATTATCACGAATTGTTCAATTCCTTTGATGATTAATATATATCAGAAAGGAATATCCATTCAGCTTTGATTGGAAGCTTTTCTTCAAAAATGTTTTGATAATTTGAATCTTATGTCTAATATTCCGATGGATAAAAAATAGTTCAACATTATTCTATTCAAATCAAAATAGGCGACAACTATTATTTATGCTTGCTTGAATTTGTATGATTTATGCTTGAATAATTGCATGATTTAATTGGTGAAAAATAGTATTTCTTCGAAATGAGGTTAAGAAAATGAGAAAATCAAATGCTTAATTTAATCATATTTTAGATATGCAGATAGATATATCACACATTCCACAAGAGCCATGAGTTTACCTTTTCAAAGATTCAAAAGGTACTATTTTGTATATCTGAAAAGCTAAGAATCTCCAGAAACGCGTTTCACAATATTTCACTCCAAATTCACTCTGGAAACAGGAAATGGTAGCCAAAGCATCAAAAGTGGATTTTTTTGTAGTTGCTAATGAGAGTGAATCTCTATATTTAGAGAATAACCTAATCAAAAAGCATAAACCATTTTTCAACTGCATGCTGAAATGATGAAACGGTTACACTTACATTAAATTAACAGATTCAGACTTTCCTCAAGTATTAACTACAAGGAATAAGAGAAACGATAAAGCAACATATATTTGACCGAAGCATAATACAAAAGAATTAAAAAAGCTGATGCAATATTTACGTACAGTATTGAAATATCGTACTTGTCCAAATTCTCAATTTAATCAATGAAAAATATGTTCAGATTTCTATTTTTGATTATGTAATGGACGATGTGAAAAATGTAAAAATAAATCGGAACTATCTGAGTGGAAAGAGTTATACAAAAAGGATTTACAAATATTCAGCTCATTCTTTAAATGAAATACAAAACCTATCGAAAAAGAGCTTCTTTCTCAGATAGATGATGCAGTTTCTAAACAGAATTTCGAATGGGCGAGTCAGATACGTGATATCTATATGCATATAGAAGAACTGGTGGAGAAACAACATGTAGAATTGTGAAAGAATTTAACGGGATATGTATTAGCTATAAAAGAAATATCAACTTCGTACATATCGATATTGCTTAATTTCTACGAATGAAAATTGATAGATATTGTACGTCAGGATACACCAATCGATGATGGAGATATTTATTGGATAAAATCATGATTTGAAGCAGAAATAGGAGACTTAAATATTCAAGAGTGAAATTCAGCTTTTTCTCTTTTGGCTTATTCAAACAAAGTATCATTCAATAAAGAAGAAAAATCAGCATTGATAAATATGTTGGAATGATTTTTTGATTCATACGTTATATCATCCACTTTACAGTGACCATGATTACATAATCAATTACTTGAACAATTGCAGTCTCGCTACAAATTCAAGAATTTCCCTAATTGGGTAGAATGTGTAGATATTTCGCATATGAACGGAGACTGGATTAGTGGATGATTATCATGTATCGTTTGAGGAATACCAGAAAAAAAGAAATACCGTAAATATAAGATAAAATCTGTTTCAGGGCAGAGCGATGATTACGCTTCACTGAAAGAAGTTATGCAAAGAAGATTTTTATGAAAAGATAAATCAGAATATCCAGATGTCTTCATCCTAGACTGATGAATAGGGCAGCTGAATGTAGTTAAAGATTTATGCAAAGAATCATCAGAATTCTATAAAGTTTTTCAGCAAGTAGATTTTGTTTCATTATGAAAATGAGAAGCTAGAAGAAAAAGTTGAATCTGATTAGCATCAAAACGCTGACATGAGTGATTAGTTTGAGAAAAGATTTATCGTTTCGTAGATGATAAATTTAATATAGAAGAAATTCCATTAGTTTATGACCAAGCTGATAGATTCCTAGTTAAACTTCGTGATGAAGCTCATAGATTTTCAAATTCATACAGAAAGCAACAAATGAAAAATGAATTAAAGTCGGAGTTTAAGAAAGTGAAGAAATAATCATAGTTTTTCTCAATTTATAGTAGAATATTTAGCTTATTATATGGTATTTTAAAATGAAGAAAAATAATGTATATTTAAAACGAATATTCCGATTATTATTTCTATTTATACTTTTTCCTATTATTTGGTTCTTCTTATATTCAAATAATGAATGATGGGGTACAGACGCTAATCCTACTAAGTTTAATTGTATTTTAGAATTTGTCATAATCATACTTCCTTTAATTTGATTAATTATTTCTATCATTTTATTTATTATAGATTTTTGGAAAAATCAAATTTTAGGAAGGAGAATTAGTACTGCTTGCTTTCTTGTGGTTTGTTTATTTATGGCAGTAAATATTATACAAAAATATATGATTGCAAATCACATGATAGATACATACAGTAATAGTTGTTTTTATATTACACCAGATTTTGCACATAAATTACCATTACTAAGTATGTGGTGATTTATATTATCTATAATTCTATGACTATGAAGTTATTTTTGTTTTAGTTCAGTAAAATGAAAGAATATTTGGATAAAAATACTTAAGATTATTGTATGAATTCTCCTTTTGATTTCTTGAATATATTGTTTTTTATCATCTATATAATTTTATTTAAAATCAAAACAAACATGAGAAAATTCTGACTTTTAACTACTTTATTAATTTGAAGTTTAGTAATTACTGGATGTGATAATTCTTTGAATGAAGAGATAATTTCAAATGATAAAACTGAAGCAAATGTAGTTTTAAATTTTGAATTACTTACAGGTTCATGGAAAGATATTGATCAGATGGATAAAGAACGAGGAAAACGGTATGATAATGCTGAAGTCCAAGAGTTAAGTACAGATTATTTCAAAAGTAAATCAATAACTTTTAATCAGATTTCAAAAGCATTAGAAGATACTACATATTATATAGAATACAATGAACCTAATTGAGATAGAGATTTACATATAGTCCAAAATTTAGAACCATGGAAATTATATGATTGAGATAAACTTATTTGAGAATGAGATAATATATGATATTTTGAAAAACAGTGAAAACATTTTATACTTTGTTACAATTGAAAAGACTGACATTCCTGTATAATTGATTGAGAAGTGAATACTTCGCCATATATAATTGATATGCAATGGGCACTTCCTAAAATCTATAATTGAGATATCTATAAGATTAAATGGTTATGATATTGAAAAGGTTGAGATTTAAATAAATTTTGAGTTTATAGAAATAATGAAGAGCTTTATACTTTTGAGGCAGAACATCCAACAGATACAACGGTTCAATCATTAGTAGTTGATGATAGTTGATGGTGGGTATTTTATAGAACACGTAATGTATGAGAAGAAGGAATATTCTTTCATTTAATACATAATTGAGAAGATTTATGAGAAATTAATTGATGGGAAGATATAATCTGATTGAATAATTACTTAGGTAAAGCTTTCTATATATTCAAAAAAGACTGAGTTATTTATTATAATCTAAATTGAGAAGATCATAAAACAGAATATGAAGATATTATTCATGATTTATGTTGTTCTCCATGAATGTATAATATAACTTTTCGGAATTCTGCATTTACATTTTACTGAAAGAAAGATTGAGAATATTCTTTGATTAAATGAGAATTTATTGAACAAGAAGATGAAAATATTTCAGATTTTCTTATTTTTTCATGAGGAGTTATCGATGTTATTAATAAAAATAGTGTTCCTGTTGAAATAATTAGTCTGTGAAAAGAAGATAATCAATATATCTATGTGTTAAAGGTATATTTCAAAGATATTTTTCAGTCAGTTAATTTTAAA
>Ga0247608_10006512_pt1 | contig 12253 bp, 11 predicted proteins | sample 176DNAGHGlowgp2_FD_193490 | JGI IMG/M metagenome (GOLD analysis project Ga0247608, IMG submission 193490) | Sheep rumen microbial communities from Palmerston North, Manawatu-Wanganui, New Zealand - 1766 DNA GHGlow gp2 | ecosystem: Host-associated > Mammals > Digestive system > Stomach > Rumen ... | reverse complement strand
AGGTGATGTAAAAGAAGTGATCATCGCCACCAATTCCAGTCTGGAAGGCGAGACCACAGCCATGTACATCAGTAAGCTGATAAAGCCTGTGGGCATAAAGGTCAGCCGTATAGCCAGCGGAGTTCCCGTGGGGGGCGATCTGGAAAATATCGACGAAATGACTCTGCTCCGCGCCCTTGAAGGCAGGGTAGAGTTGTAGCGGATGATATACACACATAAAGGAGGAGGAAGATGTCTGTAACAGAATTTGAATATGGGAAATTAAGTGACGGTACCATCGTCAAGGGCTTCACCATAAAGAATAAGAACGGCCTGTCAGCCACTGTCATCGAGCGCGGCGCAGCCCTGGTATCCCTTATGGCACCCGATAAAGATGGTAACTTTGCCGATGTGGTACTGGGCCTTAAAGATGCTGCGGCTTATGAGAATAATAACTACTGCCTGGGCGCTACTGTGGGCAGAAATGCAAACCGCATAGCAGGCGCCTGCTTTGATATCGACGGCATACATTACGAACTGGTAAAGAATAACGGCGAAAATAATCTCCATACCCATCCCGAGTATGGTTATCACAGAAGAAACTGGGAAGGAAAAGCCGAAGAAGACTCTGATTCAGTGATCTTTTTTCTGGAGGATGACGGCAAACTGACCGGCATGCCCGGAATCTTTAATATCACCGTTACCTACAGACTGACAGATGAAGATGAGCTCCTCATCGCATATCATGGCGTTGGCGATACAAAGACCATAGCCAACTGCACCAATCACAGTTATTTTAATCTGGCGGGACACGACGCAGGCAGCGTATACGATCATGAGATCAGGATAAACGCCTCCCGCTTCAGTGCGGATAAAGAAGGCGCCATCCCCACGGGAGAGTGGACACCGGTGGAAGGCACCCCCATGGATCTGAGGAAAAGTACCCGCATAGGCGAGCATATAGATGACGACTATGAGCAGCTTATTTTGACTAAAGGCTATGATCATAACTACTGCATAGATGATGCAGACCACACCGTAAGGGAGATCGCACAGGTTACGGAGCCTGTATCAGGTCGCGTGATGACGGTACTTACGGATCTGCCCGGCGTGCAGTTTTATACCGCAAACTGGCTGGAGGAAGAGCGGGGAAAGGACGGAGTCGTATATCACCCCAGGGATGCATTCTGCCTGGAGACCCAGTATTTCCCCAACAGCATAAATCAGGAAGGCTTTGAACGCCCCGTGGTGGATGCCGGAGCCGAGTATAAAACCTCGACCATATATAAGTTTTCTGTTTTAAAGTAACGGGAAATAGAGTATAATAGTTAATTGTCATTATTTTTTTCAGGAGGTATTCGAAATGAATGTATTAGTAATCAATTGCGGAAGCTCATCCCTTAAGTATCAGCTTATAGACAGTGCCAGTGAAAAGGTACTGGCAAAGGGTTTGTGCGAGAGAATTGGAATAGACGGCAGCTGTATCACACACTCTCCCGAAGGCGGCGAGAAGACTACTACCGAAAGCCCCATGCCCACTCATACAGAGGCAGTGAAGTTGGTGATCGAAAAGCTCACGGATCCCGATGTGGGCGTGATCTCATCTCTTTCCGAGATCGGTGCGGTAGGACACAGAGTGGTACACGGCGGCGAGAAATTTGCCGAGGCTGTGGTTATAAATGATGACGTCATCAAGGCTATCGAAGAGTGCAACGATCTGGCACCCCTTCACAATCCCGCAAACCTCATCGGTATCCACTCATGCCAGGAGCTGATGCCCGGCGTGCCCATGGTTGCCGTATTTGATACCGCATTCCATCAGACCATGCCCAAGAAGGCATATCTCTACGGACTGCCCTATGAGTATTATGAGAAGTATAAGGTTCGCCGCTACGGCTTTCACGGCACCAGCCACGATTATGTGAGCAAAAGAGCTGCCGAGATCCTGGGCAGGAACCGTGACGATCTCAAGATCATCGTATGCCATCTGGGTAATGGTGCATCCATATCCGCAGTAGATCATGGAAAGTGCGTGGATACATCCATGGGCCTCACTCCCCTGGAGGGACTCATCATGGGAACCAGATCCGGCGATCTCGATCCCGCCATTGTGAGCTTCATCGCCGAGAAAGAAGGCCTGGATGCGGCAGGCGTCGTAAACGTACTCAACAAAAAATCAGGTGTCCTCGGCCTCTCCGGCGGTATCTCATCCGATTTCAGGGATGTGGGAGCAGCCGCTGATTCCGGAAACGAAGTAGCAGCCACCGCCCTTGAGGCATATGCATACAGAGTGGCAAAGTATATCGGCTCATACACCGCAGGCATGAACGGCGTGGATGTCATCGCCTTCACCGCAGGCGTGGGCGAAAATGATAAGGCCATGAGAGCAAAGATCGCCTCCTATCTCGGATACCTCGGCACTGAGATCGATGATGCAAAGAACGACGTCCGCGGTGAAGAGACTGTCATCTCAAAGGACGGATCCAAGGTGACCCTCATGCTGGTTCCCACCAACGAAGAGCTTGCCATCGCCCGTGAGACCGTACGCCTGGCATAATCAGAATCATTTTTTAGGTGTTGTTAATCTTCAGCAATATCCCTCCGAGAGCTTTGTGTTACGGGAGGATACATGAAGCCATACATACTTAATGAAAACAAGCCGATTAGTCCTCGCAAGGGAGAAATCGGTCACAACGTACAAACATAATTAAACCCGGTACCGATTTCGGTAACGGGGCGAGGACTGATTATGAGGCGCAGTTTGAATTTAGTATGTATGAGCCGTATCCATACGTAATACAAAGTCGAGGAGGAATAGAATAAAAAATAGACAGGAAATAATATGAAGGTACTTGTAACCGGCGGAACCGGCATGGTCGGCTCCCACTTTATGAACAGCTACAAACAGGACGGCGCCGATGTCATCGGCATCGCCCGCAACAGCGCCAGCTCACGTATGGCAGCGATCCAGGATTCATCTATCATCAGATGCGATATTCTGGAGCGGGATCATCTGATGTGCATATTTATGGAGCATCGTCCCGAAGTCGTGATCCACATGGCCGCTCAGGCATTTAACGGCGATTCCTGGAACAGCGAGTATGTGACCCACGCTACCAATTATCAGGGAACCCTTAATGTGCTCTACTGCGCAAAGGCTCTTAAGGAAGACGGCGTGGACGTGAAGGTACTCCTGGCATGTTCCTCAGCGGAGTACGGAAATATCACTCCCGAGGACTGCCCCCTTAAGGAAGAGCGCCTCCTGACTCCCTGGACTCCTTACGGTGTGTCAAAAGCCGGAGTGGAAATGCTCGGCAGACAGTATTGCCTTAATTTTGGCATGAAGATATATCTGCCCAGGATGTTCATACATGTGGGGACGGGACATCCTCCCGCAACCGCCATCCAGAATTTTGCCAGACAGCTGGCTCTTATCAAAAAAGGACTTCTGGAGCCTGAGATCCATGTGGGCAACCTCACCAGCGCCCGTGATTTTATAGATGTGCGCGACGGAGTGAGGGCCATGAGGCTGCTTTTGGATAAAGGCACTCCGGGCGAGAGCGTAAACATATGCAACAACAAGGCCTATAAGATACAGGAGATCCTGGATATGCTGGTGGATATCTCAGGTACACATGCGGAAGTGATCTCTGATCCCAAGCTTTTCAGAGTGGCGGATGAACCCCTGCTTTTGGGTGATAATTCAAAGATTGCGGCCCTGGGTTATGAGAGACAGTACACCATGCGTCAGACCCTGGAGGATGTGTTTGAAGACTGGATGGGCAGATGCTGACATCCGTATTGCAAAGAATGATACGCTGCTGTACAATAGTTGGCGTAGCATAATTTTTTTACAGAAGGAGGTATTATTTATGAGGTATGAAATCAAAGGTGAACCGTTACCCGTAGTAGAGGTATGGCTCGATGAGGGTGAAGCGGTCAAGAATGAGAGCGGATCCATGGTATGGATGACAGAGGGTATGGAGATGTCCACCAACGCCGGCGGCGGAATAGGCAAGGCTTTCGGACGTATGTTTTCCGGTGAGTCGATATTCCAGAATGTTTATACCGCTAAAAAGCCCAATTCTATGATCGCCTTCGGTTCAAGCTTTGCAGGTTCCATTGTTGCAGTGGAGGTTACTCCCGACAAGCCTGTGATCGCACAGAAGTCAGCATTCCTGGCATCTTCCACAGGCGTGGAGATGAGCATACATTTCCAGAAGAAGCTGGGCGCAGGTTTCCTTGGCGGCGAAGGCTTCATCATGCAGAAGTTCTCGGGATCCGGTATTGTTTTCCTTGAGATCGACGGTTCTACAGTAGAGTATGAGCTGGCTGCTGGCGAGAAGATGATACTTGATAACGGATATCTGGCAATGATGGACGCTACGGTTACCATGGATATAGAGACTGTCAAGGGTCTTAAGAATATCGCATTCGGTGGCGAGGGACTGACAAATACCGTAGTTACGGGCCCCGGAAAGATAGTTCTCCAGACCATGCCCATCCCTCAGTTTGCAAGGAGTATCATCCCTTACATTCCTACAAAGAGCTGACAGGATAAGTAAAGCTGCCCCGGCGGCTGGGTATTGCCGCCGGGGTTTTTTACGCATATAGATATATAATATTAAAAGGCATCAGGACTCTTCCCACTTCGTGGGCCCCTCCTCATGCCGAAGATTGAGGTATATAGATGAAAACTAAAGATTTTAAGAATGTGACGATCCTGCTGCCCGTCATGGATGAGACCTATTCATTAAGGGAGACCGTCGAGACCATAATCAGAGAGAACGACCCCTCGGACATAGCAGAGTTCATCATTCTTGTATGTGACAGAACCACACAGGAGTCCAGAGACACTGCCGACTCGCTCATAGCCGATTACGGTGACAGATACCGTATATATGTGCACAAGCAGACGCTTCCCTTCGTGGGAGGTGCTATCAGGGAAGGCTTTATCCTGGCTAAGGGCTCCCATGTGGTTTTGATGTCTTCTGACCTGGAGACAGATCCTTGCGTGATAAAGGACTTTATCAGGCACGGTAAGGAACACCCCTTGAGGATAATCACCGCCAGCCGCTGGAGAGACGGAGGCGGATTCGAGGGTTATAATAAGATAAAACTGGTATGTAACCTCATCTTTGAGAGGGTTATCGCCATGTTCTATTTTGTGGATCTGACAGATATCACCTACGCTTACAGGATGTTTCCTACTGCACTCATGCGCCGTATTAACTGGACGGAGCTTAAGCATCCTCTGTTTTTGGAGACGGCTCTTAAGCCCATCAGGCTGGGTGTTAAGTTTATAGAAGTCCCCGGACACTGGAGAGCCAGGACTGAGGGTGAATCCCAGAACGGATTCTTTGATAATTTCAAATATTTCAGGACCGCCTGGGAGAACAGATTTTTGACCAAAGATGAGATATTCAGGAAGCCCGTGATAAAGAAAAAGATTCAGCTCATAGATCTTACAGAAAAAAAAGAAGGCCAAGGAGAAGAGGATGCCCAAGAAAGATAAGATACTGAGGATAGTTCTCATCGCGATCTTTGCGCTTTTGATAACTCTTCTGGCCTGGCAGAGTGACGATTCCTATCATGGGTATGTCATGGCTAAGCATTTGGCACAGGGAGAGGGCTTTGTGTATAATGCGGGCCAGCGCGCAAACGCCAGCACCGGACCGGTATATACGCTGATCATTGCCCTGGCTTACATGATCACGAGGGAGATGTTTTTTACCTCCATTGCGGTCAATGTTATATTTTCCACGGCAGCCTTCGGACTTATACTGTTTTGCTTTTGCAAGTCAAAGGAACAGATGTTTTTTTCATTTGCGGCACTTGCGGGCAGCGCGGCATTTGTGAGCTATACCACCTCCGGCCTTGAAAACTGCCTCCTGTTTTTTCTTTGTATGCTGTTTTACAGGCTGTACTGGTCAAAGGAAAAATTCGAATATCCCGCCATGATGGGGCTGGCCCTGATACTTGCCTTTCTGGCTACGGCCAGGATGGACGCCGTTCTGTACCTGATACCGCCCATTGTGTATGTATACCTTAAAAAGAGACGTGATGTGACCTTTTTACAGGCATGCATTATGACACCCATCGGTCTGCTCCCTTTTATACTCTGGGAGTTATTTTCATTTTTCTACTATGGTTTTTGGGTGCCCAATACGGCCTTTGTAAAGCTGGGAGCCGGCATCAGTCTGGTGGAATACATGAAAAAGGGTGTGTGGTATACCTATTACACACTGATAAACGATCCTATGGTGATAGTGATACCTGCGCTCTTTGTGATACTGGCGTTTTGGAGCCGCGAGATTAAGAGTATTATGGCGGCCCTGGGGGTACTGCTCTACGGGGCATATATCATTTACATCGGCGGAGACTTTATGATGGGCAGACATTTTACCGTCATGCACATCATAGCAGTGGCAGGAATCGTACATCTGATGAATGATATGGCAGGCAGGAATTTTAGATTTTCATCCCTTTGTAAAAATGCCTTTATCATTACGGTGGTTGTCTGTCTGATACTCTCCGGTACACTTTGCGACGCTTACGGAAAAGAATTTCTGGTAAACGGAAGATACGCTCCCGGCGGGGCTATCTCGGATGAAAGAGCTTATTATTCCCCGACCACGGGGCTTTATTCAAATGTGCGCTCCCTGATAAAGGACGGGCGCATGTGCATAGAAGACACCTGGAATTATCAGGCTCCCGACGAACTCAGGGAGCAGGGTGTGCCCGGCGGCATACTGGATAATGCAGCCGGAATTTTGGTTTATTATAATTCAGACCTTTACTTAAATGATACCTACTGTCTGGGCGATCCATTTTTGTCAAAGCTCCCTGCCATCAGGCAGGACACCTGGCGTGTGGGACATTTAAAGAGAGAAGTGCCTGCCGGATACCGCGAGAGCGTGATGTATGGCGGCAACCGCATAGAAGATGAGAACCTGGCACAGTATTACGATATCATCTGCGAGATGACAGAGGGTAAGCTTTTTTCCATGGACCGTATAAAGACTGTCATCAACTGGAACCTGGGCAAGTATGACTATCTCATGGATGCTTATACAAACAGTAAATAAATGGATCAGCGAAACGTAAGAAACAGAAAAAGAAGAAAAAAGAGGAGGAGAACCGAGTATTACATGACACTGCTCATCATAGCACTGGTAGCGGTGCTGGCAGTGTACGTGGGAATATCGGCTTATTTTGTTACCCATTTTTCCTTTAAAACCTATGTGAATGGAAAGGAAGCCTTTGGAAAGACTGCCGCTCAGATCGAAAAGGAATGCCTCTCCCATTTGGACGACTATGTGCTGACGATCCATGCCAGAGGAGATATAACAGAGACCATCGATTCCTCCAGTATAGACCTTCAGCCTCAGATGAGTAATCAGTTTAAGGATATCTTAAAGTCACAGAATCCTTTTTCATGGCCGGTGTGCCTGTTTAAGGAGACGCAGCTGACCACCGAGACCGTGGTGGGTTATTCTGAGAGCAAGCTGGATGATATCATATCGGGTCTTTCCATTTTTGACCCGGAAAATGTGATAAAGCCTGAGGATGCCCACATATCAGAGGAATCTGGGAATAACGGCTTTTACATAGTACCTGAAACCGAAGGCAGCGCTCCCATAGACTCAATGGTCAGACAGGAGATAAAGGCGGCAGTGGGTGTCGTGGATGACGAGGTCACCCTGTCGGACGAGTGCTATGAGACGGCTAAGAAAAAGAGTGATGATGAAACGCTCAATACACTGTGTGATAATCTGAACCGTTACTGCAGCGTAAATATCACCTATGAATTCGGTGATGATATCGTGCAGGTAAACGGCAGCAGGGTTAAGGAGTGGTGTGCCATAGAAGGCACCTCGGTCACCCTGGATGAGACAAAGATCAAAGACTTTGTAAACGACCTGGCCAGGACCTATGACACCTTTGGCAAGACGAGACATCTTAAAAGTCATACCGGCGAGATGGTGGAAGTAAAAGGCGGAGATTACGGCTGGTGGATGGACCGCGCCACCGAGACCACACAGCTGACGGAAGCGGTTTTGTCGGGAGCCACCGGAAAAAGAGAACCCGTATATTTTGGAAAGGCTTACCAGTACGGTGAAAACGACTGGGGTGATTCCTACGTGGAAGTGGACCTCGATGCCCAGCACGTGTACGTGTATTCCAACGGACAGCTGGTCCAGGATTCGGACTGCGTGTCCGGCTGCGTGAATAAAAGAAGGATCACCCCCGTGGGCACCTATTCCATAACCTATAAAGAAACCGACACCTATCTGACGGGAGATAATTATTCCTCCCACGTGGATTACTGGATGCCCTTTAACGGAAACGTGGGCCTCCATGATGCCAGCTGGCGTTCCAACTTCGGCGGCGAGATCTATGTTACAAACGGATCCCACGGTTGCGTGAACCTGCCGACCAAAAAAGCAGCCGCCATCTACGACATAATCCAAAAAGGAGAAGCAGTCCTCGTATACGGCGGCAAAGAGCCCCCCGAAGAAGAAGAGGAAGAAGAGCTTACCCCCGAAGAGCAGCAGCTAAAGCTCCTGATCGAAGCGGGCCTTGTAGACCCCGCTGTCCTTCAGGCACAGACTGAAGCTGCCGAAAGCACCCCCGCTCCTGAGGCCCCCGCTCCGGAACAGCCTGTACTCCAGGATTCTGCGGAGCAGTTCCCGCAGGGAGAGTGATCAACTATGTCGAATTTCATAGATAGATTAACCGAATACACTGGCAGCGCCGTCTACCCCATGCACATGCCCGGCCATAAGCGTCGCAGTCTTGATTTTGAAAACGATGACGCCATCGCTCACATCAGAAGCCTCGACATCACCGAGATCGAAGGCTTTGACAACCTTCATAATCCCGAAGGCATGATCCTCAAAATGCAGCAAAGGGCTGCCGATATTTTTGATGCAAAAAAGACCTGCATCCTTGTAAACGGAAGCACCTGCGGAGTAATGGCAGCCATATCGGCCTGCGTGCGAAGAGGCGGAAAACTCCTGATGGCCAGAAACTCCCATAAGTGCGCTTACAACGCAGCATACCTGGGAGCCCTTAATACAGCATATCTGTATCCCCGGATAAATAAGACCCTCGCCCTTAACGGAGGCATAGCGCCCTGGGATGTACAGAAGGCCCTGGACGAAGATCCCGATATAGAGGCTGTGTTCATCACATCCCCTACTTATGAAGGAGTCATATCGGATATTAAAGCCATAGTCGACATAGTGCATGAAAAAGATATCCCCCTTATAGTGGATGAAGCCCATGGGGCACACCTGGGATTATACGGACCTCTTACACAAAAATATGGCATGGAAAGCGCCATAAAGCTGGGGGCCGACATAGTGATACAGAGCCTTCATAAGACTCTGCCCGCATTTACCCAGACCGCGCTGGTGCACTATGATCCCGAACTCATAGACGAGAAAAGACTCAAAAGGTATCTGTCCATGTACCAGTCATCCTCGCCCTCATATATCCTTATGGCAGGGATCGACAGATGTCTGGATATTCTGGAAAACCATAAGACAGAGCTTTTTGAAAAATATACTGAAAGAATAGAAGCTTTCTACAGAGTCGCAAAGGAAGAAAACTTTGAAAATCTCCATATACTGACTTCTGAAGAGATCACCGGCAATTTTGCCGCAAAAGCCCTTGATATCAGCAAGATCACGATCTGCGCTCCCCAAAACGGCAGGGATCTCTACGAAGAAATGCGTAAAAGCGGGATAGAGCCCGAAATGTTTGACGTGGATCATGTGCTGTGTATAACGGGCATCATGGACACTGCTGAGGGTTTTGATAAGCTGATAAGTGTCCTCAGAGACTATGATAAAAAACCGGAAAAGCCCGGAGATATTACGGAGAAGACAGATGTAGTATGGCCTAAGCCCCGGGCTGTCATGAACATGGCCCAGGCTGTGGATATGGAAAAGGAGCAGAAGCCTTCGAAGTGGGATAAGGATTACGTATGTCAGGACTTTATCATGGCCTATCCCCCCGGGATACCCCTCATTGTCCCCGGTGAAGTCTTTGACCAGGACGTACTCGAGGCTATCGATCGTCTTCGCGATGGCGGAGTGCAGCTGATATATTCGTGAATTTGTAATAGTTTTGTAATGGGGTCAGACCCCCTAATGATATGGGAATAATCTTTTACATAATGGGAAAAAGCGCATCCGGAAAGGATACGATATATAAGAAACTGGTTTCGGCTTATGAGGGCGTACTCAGGAAAATAGTACCCTACACCACAAGACCTATTCGCTCGGGCGAAAAAGAAGGCAGGGAATATCATTTCACCGATGAAGCCGGCTTTGAAAAACTTAAGGCAGAAGGCAGTATAATCGAGGAGAGAAGCTATAACACGGTCCACGGGCTGTGGAGATATTTCGTGGCGGATGACGAACAGCTTGAGGATATGAAGACTGACGGGAAGTACCTTACCATCGGCGTTCTGAGCGGTTTTATCTCACTTAAGAAATATTACGGCAGTGATAAAGTGATCCCGCTCTATATCCACCTTGATGACGGAGAGAGATTAAATCGAGCCTTGCAAAGGGAAAGGAGTCAGGCTAAGCCCAGATACAGGGAATTGTGCCGCAGATTTCTTGCGGATGACGAGGATTTTTCCCCGGAAAAGCTGAAGGCTGCGGGGATAGAACGGTATTTTGAGAATGATGATCTGACGGAATGTATAGCCGCATGCAGGGAGGAGATCGATAAATGGATATAAAGATCAATCAGCTCACTCCCATAACGGAAACTGCTCCTGTGCAGGAAACGCCTCAGGGAGATGACAGCTTTAAGTTCACGCTGCTGTCAAAAATAGAAGATACCCAGCTGGAGGAACAGCTTAAGCTCCTGATGAATGATATCATCCAGCAGGGGGAGCGCATCTCCAAGAAAAAGGACATAAAGGACATGAAGCGCTATCGCACCCTGATCAAGACCTTTTTGAATGAGGTGCTCTCTAGGTCCCATGAATTTTCCAGAGAAAATTTCCTGGATCGCCGCGGCCGTCACCGCGTCTACGGTATTATAAGGAAGGTGGACGATGCCCTGGATGCCCTGGCTGAAGCATTGGTGCGCGATGAAAAGGATAACATCGAGATCCTGAGCAAGATCGGCGAGATCCGCGGCCTGCTTCTGGACATACTTACGTGAGGGATTTTTTGAGAACTATATCGATGGATTCGCTTCCGCTTGAGGCAGCTTTAGCTTAGTATCGTTCGTGCAGTGCCGGAGTCGAGACGCAAGTGCCGAAAGCGGTAGAAATAAGGAAAATACATGTTTACAGATATAACAGGACAAACCCGAGTAAAAAAATATCTGGCCCACGCTGCCGAAACAGGCCGCATTCATCACGCCTACGCTTTCGTAGGTGACAAAGGCACCCCGAAGAAAGAGATTGCCGTTGCCTTTGCCGAAAAGATAGCGGCCACCTCCACGGATGTGCGACTGGTTCAAAAAGCCAAGACCAAGACCATCATCACCGTGAACGATGTCAGGGAACAGATAGGCAACGACATACAGATAAAGCCCTACAAAGAAGGCAAAAAGATATACATTGTGGAAGACGCAGGACTGATGAACGAACAGGCCCAGAACGCCCTGCTCAAGACATTGGAAGAGCCGCCCGAATATGCGGTCATCATCCTGCTGGTGGAAAGCATGGAACAGCTCATAGACACTGTACGCTCCAGATGCATGAAAGTGGATTTTGACCCGGCCTACGATCCCGCATCCCAAAAGGAACTGATCGACCTCGTCAGCAGCGTCAGCACTCTGCCCATGGGTGATATCCTGAGAGCCTTGAAGGGGGCGAAGGAGACGCTTAATGATGTGGGAGACATATTGGATGTTTTCCTCATGTGGTACAGGGATGTGCTGGTATATAAATCCTGCAGGGACAGCAATCTGCTGATATTTAAGTCCGAGGAAAACCGGGTGATGAAAGCGGCTGATGCTCTGTCATACAGGGATATAAGGAGAATCTGCGAAGGGATAAAACTGCTTCGGGAAAGAAGCGTTTATAATATAGATTTTGAACTGTCCGCAGGACTGTTCTTTATGGATGTCCGTGACAGGATGGTTCAGAGATGACAAGGATGGCTCAGAGATGACAGTGACCACATACATGTCATTCTGAACGAAGTGAAGAATCTTATAAATAATAGATTAAAGGAGTAATACATGAAAGAGATAATAGGAGTCAGTTTCCGCTCAGTGGGAAAAATATATTATTTTT
>Ga0247608_10006510_pt1 | contig 12258 bp, 9 predicted proteins | sample 176DNAGHGlowgp2_FD_193490 | JGI IMG/M metagenome (GOLD analysis project Ga0247608, IMG submission 193490) | Sheep rumen microbial communities from Palmerston North, Manawatu-Wanganui, New Zealand - 1766 DNA GHGlow gp2 | ecosystem: Host-associated > Mammals > Digestive system > Stomach > Rumen ... | reverse complement strand
AGGAAGCAATCTATTGCCTGTAGGATTACCAGCTGAACTGCACTCAATAATTACAGGCATATTTGCTGGTACAATCTCGCCTGAAGCAATCTTAGTAAGTGACAAGGTATTGGTTTTCTCGTTATAATTATCCTCATCTGGATGCAGATAGTAAGCATTTACACCATCCAACAATTTGTAGGCAAATGGTGCATACATGCTGGTATAATACTTTCCACCAGACTCAAACCTTGCATTGGCTGTTACACCAAATGCACCTGCAGTCTGTTCTTCTGTCAAGAAAGTTACATCCCAATCTATGTTTGTAGCTGTGTTTACATCTTCAAATGACTTCATCGTAACACTTCCATCTCCATTGTCACAAAGATAACTGTCAAAAGTAGCAGAATAAATACTACCCGCCACCGTAACTGATTGAGTAATCGATGTACTAATTCTGAAAGCGTTGCTGTATTTGGATGATGGAGTAAAAGTGAAATGATAATTGGTATTTCCTATCATTTCATCTGTAGAAATCGTACCTTCTTTATTCCCAGTTTTCATATATACATCAGTAGCCAAATATCCCAACTCTTGTCCTTGATTACCAGTTGTAGCTACACGCTTAAAAACAATCAGTGGATTATTGACAGCATCACTCTCAGAGATGGTTGTCAAACCATTCACGAAATTGAAACCATCTTGAACTGTTCTTGTAACATTACCAATGATTGGAACCTTAACTGTTTTTGTTGCAGTATGTTGAGTTACACTTCCGTTTCCAGCAAAACACAGGAATTTTCCTGTTTCATGATTCTTCAAGATACAGTAAACCTTTGTTGCAGGTTCACTGAAATAAGCGTAATACGTGCCCGCTGTTTCTTGGGTCACTGTTAGTGTATATGGATTATCTGAAGTGACAAAAGCAGCGTCATCAGATTGAGTCTTTTTCCACCCCAAAAAAACAATGCCCTGTTCAATGTCAGGATGAGCAGTTATCGTAACTTCATCATTAAGTCTATTGTTTATATTACTAATCTCTACCCATCCCCTTTGCACATTCGTTGACACAGCTTGAACTAATCCTTCTACTTTTTGGAAATAAGCAGTATAGTTGAATTGGGTGCGTTTGTTATTAGCTTTGTTTTCTGAAGTAATTTGTTTTTGTGGTGAAAAACTTGGAGAGGTACTAACATAATCTCCCATTCCATTTTCTTTCCATCCTAAAAATGCATAACTCGCATTTGGAGTAGCATAAAAATAGACAGTTTGCTGCGGTTTAACACCAAAAAAACCAGTAGTTTCTCCATTTATAGACATGGGTGCGTCCTGATAAGTAGGATTTCTCGTGGTAGTTTTTGAAACATATACCCTACCACTACCAGAAGGAGACACATTTGCTGTTGCTCTGTAATAATAGTCAGTTGCTGTAGCCTGCACATTTCCAACCACACAAATCAATCCGACTACAAGCACTGCGAGCCTTTGTATCCAATCGGAATTCATTAGTTTGTTTTTTTTTTTCATTTTGTTAAAATTTTGAGTTTATTAAAAATAGTATATTGATTCACGCAACGTATAAGCATGGTAGCCGTGATGAGCTGATGGGGTGCATCGAGCACAGGTAGCAGCGGCGTAGCAAGCAGGAAGAGCAAAAGCACTACGGCATAGATGCCAAACACTTGCTTGTACCAGCGTTTCTTTCGTCCAAAGAGCCAAAGCAGGAAGGGAATGGGATTGAACACAATCAGATACCAATTCCACGTACTGCCGAAAAGCTCGGAATAGAAGGTGACGAAGAGCAAGAGCAGCCCCAAGAATGTCTGTCCCATCAACAGGATGGCATCGAAGGCACGAGGGACAAACGAGAGTTTGCAAAGATGCTCTGCCATCGTTATCAGAACGGCAAGAGCCAGCAGCACTCCAAATGCCCACATCGGTGTTATCACAGATGGCTTGGGAACCACTTTCGCTTCGATGAGCGTTTCAGTCTTTCCCGTCAGCATGGGGCGGCGTTCACCTGTCTTCAAGTTCACTATCTGCGCCTGCTGCATCATCGGCACCACCAGTTCGGGAGCAAGGCGCAAGTCCGTTTGAGTGTATTTGTCATAAATGGTTCCCATCACCGTCACAAAAAGAAATTCCACCCAAGGGTGGTTTCTCACCGTGTAGCGGAAATAGTCGCCATTGCAGAGCGTGTAGGGGAACCGAGGCTCACCCCAGTCGATGTATTCATCGTGCAAGCTCTCTCGCACTTTCATCATCGAGGAACTCAGACAGTTGGTCAACAACAGGTTGAAATGCCGGTATCCTCCTCGCATCATGTCCTCATCCAGCAATCGCCACAAGTCCTGCTTCTCATGGAGGGTAAGCGCCAGCTCGTATTGTGTGGAACCTCTGCCCTCTTTCTTCACCTGACTCAGAAACTCCTGAGTCGGCACTGCCACATATCTTGCTATCGCCTTTCCTGCAACACCTGTCATGAATGTTCCCACATCGGTTTCGCTTTCGAATGTAAACACATAGTCAAGTTGATGGATGGGACATTCCATGCGAAGGGTGGCATGGCCGAAAACGGAATAGAGGTTGTCCGTTGGAGAAGTCACCAGGAGGCTCACTGTCACGAAATTGCTGCTGTCGGGCAGCAACTGAAAAGCATTGTTCTCAGCTTCAGCAGAAACCTGGTGAGGGAGCATCTGGCTGAGCAGCACGAACAGGAACATCCAGCATCTGTGCAGCCAGACCCAAACACAGTCCCTATACTTCATCATAGAACATCTTTTCACACCTCTCTTAAAGTAGAATAAGGCGGAGCAGTCCAATTGATGAATTGACGCACTCCACCTTCTTAGTTATCATTGTCGTAGCAACAAGTCTTACTTCACCACCTTGCGGCCATTGACGATGTAGATGCCCTTCTGCAGGTTGCTGAGAGAGGATGCATCCACCTTGCGACCGTCGAGGCTGTAGATAGGTGCATTGACGTTCGTGTCGGCAGCCACGGTGCTGATGCCATTGAGACTGTCGCTGCCAAAGCGTACCTTGATTGGATTTGCCCCGCCAGTGCGCTCGTCTGTCACGAAGAAGTAGCAACGGAACTGAGGGATGGTGGCAGCACGACGATAGAAGTTGTAAGCGTATGCACCGGTTGCATCCTGAGACGAGCCGAAGTAGAAGTTCAGGCCGTCGCCAGGCATTTCATAGCCATTAGCAGCCAAGTTACCCTTCATCGAAACACCGATTTCAGGAGCGTGGGTATTGTCGTAGAGCTTCACCTCGATTGGTTCATTAATCGCCTCGATGCCCAAAATGTCGTACATACGGTCGAGGTCGGACTGTCTTGCATGAACTGCCCTGAAGAGGTAAGGCATGTAAGCCTCAATCTTGTCTGTAGCCGTGAAATTGAGATGGCAGGTGAAGTATGACTCTGAAGCAGCCTCTGTCAACTCGCCAGCAACACTCGTATATTCCTGAACCTGTACGGCATCCTCGCCGAAGAAAGCGGTCAAGTCGTCAATGCTGTAAGGCAATACCAAGGTCATCCAAGGAGTGGATACGTATTCAACAACCTCCACCTCTTTCTCCTTAATATAGATAATGGTGTTCTCTCCATCTGGCATGACATAACCATCAGGATATTTCTCAGTGAATTCGGCATCCTTGAAGAAGTAGTCGTATTCGTAGCCTTCAACTGGTGTGAAACCCGTTGGAGGGAAGATAGGTGGCTGGTTGCTACCCGTCTTCAGCATAATGATGTTTGGATACCAACCACCGTCTGCTTTCTGAATCTTATAGGTGACACGCCAAGGAGTGGTAATCGAAGGATCCCCTGTATCAGCAGGTATAGCCATGAACGCAAATGTTCTTGCATCATCACCCGTTATATGGTTCTGAGCACCGCGTCTTGCACCTCCATTTGAAAGGGATTTGATAGAAGCATCGTCGCCCAGGTCATACATCCAGATGAACTGATCGATGTGGGTGTCGGCAGGCAAGCCCAATGAGAAACTTCCGCTCAAGGCATCATTCACATACAGCTGCCAACCTGGCATCATCTTGTCACCTGTTTCTATTTTATAGGTATAGGTAGTTCTACCCAAACTTGTGCGAGAGGTGATCTTGCAAGTTAAAAAGTCATTTGCCTCCACATTGTTCACGTCATTGAACTTCAAGTTCAAGCAATAAGCATCGCCATAAAAAGCCCAATAGGCATTCTCCTTCGACTTCAGAGTCTGGTTACCTGTTTTCAAATTTCCCTGTGTATAGAAAATGTCGTCATTGCCATACTGATGATAATAATTAGCATGATACTGACTATAATAGAAGACTCTTAACCCATCGATTGGATCGTGCTTCAAAAAATGCCAAACAGGTTCGCCATCATCCTCTGAGAGAATGAAAGGAGGGTCAAACACATAATCCACATAGACAGTGCCACCATTAGCAGGAGCTTTATCGATTTCCTCGCCTGCTTCGTTAGTGAAAGAATAGGTACAATAAGCACGCCACAATGCTTGAGGCATACTGCTAAGGAGGTCACCACCAGCTGCCACGTTGGCTGTAGCCGTGATGGTTCTGCCATCCACGTGTGTGGTCAGGCTATAGGTGACATTCACTGCACTTGCTGCCACCGAGAACATGGCAAGTGTGGTAAAAAGCACGAGGTGCTTCAGTTTCAGTGTAATATTCTTCATCATAATGATTTCGATTTTTTCTTGTTTGTTTACTTGATTTCTTAAAATCTCTTTAGACTTTTTTGACTGCGGTATCTACTTCTTGAAAAGGCTTTACCACAAGTCGCCATAGGTTTCTTGGTTGCCATGATACTTGACGGATGGGCCAACGGTTCCATCACCTTCACCGCCATCACCAATCGTAGTGCCATCGCCCATTTCGCCGGAAACACCAGATACAACGATCATGATTTCGTCTTCAATGGTGAAAAGAATTTCACTCACTGGGGTTAAATACGTTTTTTTCATACTATCTTGTTTTAATAATGAATAATTTATATTTCTTAGTCTTAGGGTTGTTTGTTATATCAAAAATGCTTATAATCATGTTCATGAAAATTAGGCATTTTCTCAAATATGGCAATAACCACAAAATCTTTGCAAAGATAATCGGTCAGCCCATTGCTGACTGAACTGGAAAGGCAAGCTCAAAGTATAGAATTTTGTGTTCGAGAAAGAGCGAATCACCCTCAGACGAATATTACGACCAACATTCAGCGCCAGTCGGTCTGTATTTACCTCTGAATTCTCGTCGATGACAAGTTCATGAGCCGTTAATTCAAAAGTGCCTGGGGAAACAATATTATGACCTGTTCCCTCTACTTTGAGGTTGACATACATCGTAGCATTTTCTGGAACACCTTCAGGTCTTTGAAAATTTAAATTGTAAGGTCGTCCATTTTTATCAATTAATAGTTCTTGAGTAACCACTTCAGTTTGCTCATCACCCGAAGCATCAGTGTACTTGAAAGTAACAGAGATAATTAAATTATTTTTCCATGTAGCACCAGTCCAAGCCTCTCCGTTAGGAATAAACAATAAGTCACCAGTAACAGGAAATTCAGGACTGGTTATAGAACCTCTGTGATGAGTACTTTGGTCACCTAAAAAATAGGAAGAACCATCTTGTTGAACCATTCCCTCCATCGTTCAATTATCTCCAATCACAGCCACTACCGCATCTTGAATTTCAGACTCGGACTGAGCATACGCACTTGTTGCAAAAACTCCTAATGCAACAAAAGCAAATGATTTCAGTAATTTTTTCTTCATAATTTCAAATTGTTTTTATGGTTTAACTTACTTTGTTTTTTAAAAACATTTAAGCGAGAAGGGAGTTTCTAAAGTTAGTAATCACCTATAATTCCCAAATCATCGGCAAAATTACATAATTCAAACAAGACAGAATTTAAGTTTTAAGAAAGGAATATCAATTTTAAGAATGTCTATGTAAAAAACTAAGAAAGGTCGAGAATTAACAGAATCACAGAATTTAATATTTACGATAAATTATTAGAAAAGATTACAGAATTAAGAAAAAGTAAAAGTATAAAGCATTTGAATAATTGCATATTATAATTAAATGTTTTATCTTTGCATCATCAAACCACGAACCAATACAATAGAATATAATTTCGCAAATATACCATAGTAAGTTAGCTATAAGGTACATGTTTAAGAGTCTTCGTTTTGTTTTAATTGAAAAGATATTTTAACAGTATATGATGACGCTACTATTAAATGAAACCACGCAAATATGGATGCATATATGTTCATTAGTATTATGGGTTTTGACCATTCTACTAATAACATATCTCTTTATCAAGCAACACAAAAAAAGTGGTCAGAAGAAATACTTCGTAATGATTCCCAATAGCGAGATGGGCTATTCTGACGTGCCCTGCGTGAATTCCATTCTTGATGATAACCCCAATTCATCATCAACTATTCAATGTCGTGGCATCAATAGAAAGGGCGAAATCATCAATTCGCTCATCATTCCTAAAAAAATTGATGGTCAAGACAAAATTATCGATTATCTGTGCATCGTGAATGTTGATAAAGACACTCAATTCCAACAAGTGCTGCTTCTCACGATAAGGGATTCCAACTCCATGTCCTACGAAGGCAACGAATATCATGTGATTCGCTGCAATCTGATAAAGAATGAGAAAGAAAGAGAAATCAATGCCAACGAAGCATCACAGGAAAAGCAACAATGTTCTCAAGAGGACCTGGAGAACAGGGTTGAGCCCATCACTGAAGATGACTCAGACAATGGGGAGGAATTCGTTGCAAACGACATGGAGGAGTTGGCAGCCCTCAGTACGTCTTACACCTCAATTATGTCGAATGAAACCTTCGAGATATTGTCGCAGAGAATCAAACGGGAACTCGACAATCCAGAGAACATCTGCAGCCCCGTTTTCGACATGAAAACACTGGTGAAGCTCACAAATTCCAACGCAAAATACGTATCCATCATCATCCATGACGTGTATGGCGACTTTTTCCGTTCTCTTCTCAACAAAAGGAGAATAGAACTGGCTAAACAGAAATTGGATGATGTGGAGAAAAATGGCAATAAAACCATTCAATCTATTGCCTTTGAGGTGGGTTATTCTTCCATCAACAATTTCATCAACATATTCAAAAAGATGGAAGGAGTCACTCCAGCTGTTTATCAGCGGAATGCCATCAACAAGTATTTTAAAAAGAAATAATCCTATAACAAAGAATTAGGGGAGCATCCTTAATTCAATGGTTTTTCCATGAGAATGCAATGGAATGTGCCGTCGGACTGTTTCGACCAGTCGGGGTGATAACCCATCTTCTCATAGAAATGCACTTTCTCTTCCCTACTCTCCAGCATGGCGCGGGTGAAGCCTAACTCTTTTGCCCATTCCTCGGCTTCACGAACCACACGAGTGCCTAATCCTTGGCGACGATATTCTGGAAGAACAACAATACGCCCCAGCATCACTGTGGTGGGGTCGATGGCATAGATGCGACAGGTAGCTATAGGCAGATACTCGTCCATCACCACAATGTATTTGGTTTCGGGCGTGTCGTGCTCGTCGAATTCCTCTTGAAGCGAAATGTGGTGCTGACGCGCCATTCCTTGAATTCTCACGTAGTAGGCTCCTGCCTGTTGTGCCAAATGTGTGGCTCTGATGATTTCCATTGATGAGAAAGTGCTGATTTACGAAATTTTCGGATTTGGAACAAAGGTAAGAATTCTGATTTGAAGACAAGAATCTTTACAACAAAATTTGCATCCATTTCCAAATTATTTGTAACTTTGCATCCCTTGACAAGCGCAAAGGACAAAATACATTGATTATGAAATACGGAGTTATTGGAACAGGTGCCATCGGTGGTTTTTATGGCGGCAAATTAGCGAAGAGCGGGCAAGAGGTGCATTTCCTCTTGCATCGTGATTACGAATACGTAAAGAGTAACGGTTTGCAGATTGATTCGTGTGATGGTTCATTCCATCTCGATGCCGTGAATGCATACCATCGAACTGCCGACATGCCCGTTTGCGATGTGGTATTGGTTTGTTTGAAAACCATCAACAACGGATTGCTTCAGGAACTCCTACCTCCACTATTGGGTCCAAAAACCATCGTCGTTCTCATCCAAAACGGTATCGGTGTGGAAGCCGATGTGCAGCGAATGTTTCCCAATACCGCCTTGGTGGCAGGACTTGCTTTCATTTGCTCAGCCAAAACCGAACCAGGCAGGGTGAGCCATCAATGCTATGGTAGCATCAATTTGGGGAATTACAGTTGCAAGGATTCCCAATGTCTCAATGCGCTGCTCACGGATTTCACGCAGGCTGGCGTGCAAGCCGCTCTTGTCAATTACGAAGAAGCGCGTTGGAAGAAGGCAGTATGGAACATGCCTTTCAATGGCATGACTGTGGCTCTCAACACACAAACCGACTTGCTGCTCAAGCATCCATCCACTCGAAAACTCATCTACGAGCAGATGCTGGAAGTGATTCATGCTGCTCAGCATCTCGGAGTGGAAAACATCGATGAGTCGTTTGCTGATAAGATGATACAAATGACTGATGCGATGACTCCGTATAGTCCTTCCATGAAACTGGATTTCGATTTCCACCGTCCGATGGAAATTGAGTATCTTTATTCCCGCCCTCTCGAAATTGCCCATAACGCAGGTTTCCACATGCCAAAACTCGAAATGTTGGAAGCGCTGCTACGATTTAGCCCCTCTCCAGCTCCCCCCAAGGGGGGAGTGTAGCCATCCGGATGGGATAATTACTCACTCCTCACTACTCATTCCTCACTAATATTAAAATGAACGGATTTACTATGTTTTTAGGGGAGAAATCCATGACATGTTACAATTTCTATAAAATAAGTTACAAGTATATTACAGAATTGAAAGGAAAATAATCATTTACGAAAGAAAAAACGAAGTTTTTATAGTAATTTTGCAACAACTAATATAAACGACTTATATATGAAAAAAACATTAATCACTCTATCCCTGCTTCTCTGTCTCTTCTCTCAGATGCAAGCATTTGTGAAGGACAGTATTTTTGTCAACACAGGTGGGCAGAAACGCAACATGATTGTGTTTCGTCCTAACACTTACGAATCAGGCGTGCCACTGATGATAGTGACTCACGGTATGAACCAAAGTCCAGAATACCAGTACGATTCCGACAAGTTCTATACGATGGTTGACACAGCAAAATTCGTCGTTGCCTACCTGCGAAGCGATGGTAACACTTGGGACATTGGTGGAACGAAAGACATCAACTTCGTGAAAGCGTCCATCACCAAACTTGAACAAGACTATGGCATCGACACCAACCGCGTGTATTGGTCGGGATTTTCGATGGGTTCCATGCTCATCTACCATGCCATCCCAACGATGTATAACAAGATTGCCGCCTTTGCACCAACGAGCGGCATCCATTTCTCCAGTCAACCTTGGAACAACTGTCCGAAGCCGATTTCGCTCATCCATGTGCATGCTTACGACGACGACGTGTTTGGCTACACCCAATATGGCATTCACGACTACGTAGAGCACTTTGCCCAAATGGACCACACGAAAACCTACAAGAAAACCACCAACTACTATCCGAACGGACAAACCTGGTGGAATGGAGACAAGGAAGTGTGGAGCGGTGGCGACAATGGCACAGAAGTGGAACTCTTTTCCTACCACAACGGAGGCCACTGGCCAATGGATGGCAATCATCGCGAAATATGGAACTTCTGCAAGCGTTTCGTGCTCGATAAAGGCTTGCCCAGCATCAGCTTTCTGAAGCCAACGACTTCAGACGAGTTTTTCGCCATCGACACCATCACCATCGAAATCGATGCAAAAGACCCCGACGGAACCATTCAGTCCGTTCAACTGTCCATCGATGGGAAAGTGGTGGAAACTTTTCAGGAGGCACCATTCATTTATCGCTGGGTACGTCCATCCGCAGGCTCTCACACGCTGAAAGCCAAAGTGACCGACAACGATAAGAAAACAAAGGAAACGACACGGAAAATCACCATCCTCCCTCCTGCTCCATTGCAAGTGCTGGAGGCTGCACCCGAAAACCATTCCTTCGACCTGCCCGTCAACTTTTCGCCGTTCACCTTCACTTTCGATTTTCCGATCAACTGCGACAAGGCAACAGCAACGCTGTCGAATGGAACAGAAAGCATTGCCCTCGCAAATCTTTCATCGGGCATGAGTCCTGTCATCAGCTTCTCCCTTCCTGAAAACACCTCGCTCAACGAAGGGGACTTCAAGCTCACGCTGAGCAACATCACCGATGAACGCATCGTGGATGCTGAACCTTTCGTCTTCGAATACACTTTTGGTATCACGGAGGTGGATATTGAGAACATCGACAGCACATCCACTGCACAGCTTTACAAAGGAGGATTCCTCAAGACTTTGTCAGAAGCGCAAGCACTCTACGATGGCACTTCCTTAGAAGTAGATTCTATCTATGAGTCGGCTCAGGAACTCAGAGACAAGCTGAAAGTCATACTTGATGAATACGCCACATTCGCATCCACTGCCCCATCCGAATATGAAAAGGCAACCGATGCACTGCTAAAGGGAATGACCCCACTAGCTACTCGAAAGACAAACCTCGAAAACTACTATACAGCTTACAATCGTGCGCTCGAAATCGTGAATCAGTTTGCCGACGTTGAAGAAATGCAGACCAAATACGCTTATCGCCGCCTGCAATCGTACGTCACCAATCTCTACACTCCTTCGAAAGTAGTAAACAACGACGACAAGATGGTTACAGCTACAGAAAAACTGTTGCAGTATATCGAACAACTCGAACCTATCATCTTAGGAATCCCAAGCATCTCCAACGAAACAAAACCAAGCGAGAACGCATTTTATTCACTTGATGGCATTCGAGTATCCACACCTACTCGAGGCTTTTACATCAGAAACGGAAAGAAAATCTTTAATCAAAAATAAAAAAAGCCCCCCACCTGCTCCCCCGAGGGGAAGGGAAGAACGTGAAGCGTGAAAAGTGAGGAGTGAAGAGTGAAGAGTGAAGCGTGAAGCGTTAAGCGATTCCATCCGGATGGCATTCTCCTCCCCTCGGGGAAGGCGGGTGGGGGCCACTAATTAAATTATGAAAAGAGTTATCATCCTCTTCAGCCTACTCGTTACGCTGATACTTACTGTACAAGCACAGACACAGACCATCAAAGTGGGCAACACACAGCGCACCATGATTCCATACGTGCCAAAGAATCTGCCTGCCAACCGTCCACTCATCATCAGTTGTCATGGTGCCAACCAGGATGCAGCCTATCAGAAAGAGCATTGCGTCTATGAAAGCATCGCCGACACAGCACTCTTTGCCGTTGTCTTCCCTAATGGTGTGAACCGCTATTGGGACATCTCAGGCAATAGCGACCTCAACTTCATCGAAGCGATTATCGACACGATGCACAACCGCTATGGCATCGACAAAAACAGAGTCTATCTGTCGGGCTTCTCGATGGGAGGTATGTTCACAGTCCATGCCATGAACCACATAGCCGACAAGATTGCCGCCTTTGCTCCTATGAGCGGTTCGGGCAGTGGCACCAATGCCTCGTGTCCTGTTCCTCTCATCTATATCCACGGCACAGCCGACGATGTGGTTGGCAACGGTGGAGCCTATGGTTTTGCCGAGGGATGGGCACGATTCGATGGTTGTGTCAGCACACCCGAGGTGATTCATCCATATCCTAAGAACAAGCCCAACTCCTTCTCCACAATGTATCGTTGGACAGGCGGAAAGGCAGGTACTGAAGTGGTCTATATCAAGAACGAAGGCAAGGGTCACTGGGTATCGAACGACTCGAACGGAGCTATGTCGAGTGTGGAAATCTGGAACTTCTGCAAACGTTTCTCTCTCGACCCAGGCATTCCCTCTGCCAGCATCACCGTCTCGTCCGCTTCAGGCGAATTCACTTCGCTCGACACCCTCACCATTACAGTAGAAGCAACCGACATCGACGGTACAATTGAGAAAATCCAACTCTACATCGACAACCGACTGGTGGAAACCTACACGGAGAGCCCTCAGTCCTACGTGTGGATTCGTCCATCCGCTGGCAACCATAGTCTGAGAGTGGTGGCAACCGACAACGACAAGAAGCAGAAGGACGTGACAAAAACCATCACCATCCTTGCCCCTACCCCTGCAGCCATCCTTTCTGCATCACCTGAGAATCAGTCGTTTGACCTTCCCAACAACTTT
>Ga0247608_10006502_pt1 | contig 12266 bp, 8 predicted proteins | sample 176DNAGHGlowgp2_FD_193490 | JGI IMG/M metagenome (GOLD analysis project Ga0247608, IMG submission 193490) | Sheep rumen microbial communities from Palmerston North, Manawatu-Wanganui, New Zealand - 1766 DNA GHGlow gp2 | ecosystem: Host-associated > Mammals > Digestive system > Stomach > Rumen ... | reverse complement strand
ATAACAACCTATAACATAACACATTAACAAACCAGACGGGATCCGCTTGGGAACCCGTCCAATCACTTAATCGGCGCATACTCAGCGAGTTATGTAACAGGCACGCAAAGCGTTGTTTTTCGCGACTGGAAGGGGGCAGGCGTGTCTGTTCTGTCTCGGGAATACGCCAGGGCCGGTACATTCTCCTCCAAAATGATGGGGGAGAACAACTGAATCTTAAAAAACGTGAATTTTTTCAGAATGTTTTTTTACGATTCTTCCTTTTCTCAAGACATCATTCTACCTTTATACCTGGCAGCTAAATTCCTGCCGGGGTAACCTATGAAAGAAAAGAGAAGATTTGTAGCAGGAGCCGTGAATCACTGTTACCAGAAAACCATTAATGGAGAACTGATTTTTTACTCGGTAAGTGACTATCTGGTGTGTTTTACCCACATTAGTGTAGCTTCACGCAGGCATGCCGTGAAGGTTTTGTCACAAGTTTTAATGCCGGATCATTTGCATGGGAGTGTCGTTGCGGAACAGAAAACTGAATTAGAAGCCTTTGTTCAGGACTATACCAGCCACTTTGCACGGGCGCACAATGTGTTATGCCATCGGAACGCTCCGCTTTTCTGCCCTTTTGGAAGTGCGCCAAAGTTGGGTGGTAAAGATGTTCGCTCCAACTTGATTTACCTTGGAAATAATGGTCCGGAGAGAAAACTTTCCGCCCAGGCGGAGTCGTACAGATGGGCCTTCTTGCCTTATTCGCAATGCCGGCATCCTTTCTCGGAAAAATTACGACTGGGACACGCCTCCCATGCCATGAGGCAGGCGGTTCGTGAAATACAGGCGTTCAGAAAAGCGGAATTGCCTATGAACTACGCTGCTCTCCAGCGGCTTACTGCTAAATTATCTTCTGAAGAGAAGAACCAAATTGCTGACTATATCATCACGGAATACCAATATATAGACTTCGATGCAGCAATCGCATATTTTGGAGACTATCAGACCATGCTGGAAGCTATGCATGCAAGCAAGGGATCCGAATATGAAATACATGAAGAGTTTGTAGGGTGGGATGACAAGGTCTATGGGCATATGTCCAGCCTGATTCAGGCGCATGTGTGTCGTGCCGATATCCACGACTTCCTGGCCTGGCCGGAGGACAAAAGGAAACAGTTATTTCTGTTTCTGAAAGACAACACGGCCGCAACCGCCAGGCAGGTTTACAAGTTCTTACGATGTGTCCGTGTTGCATAACAACCTATCGAACAGCGCATTAGTACAATGGACGGGGTCCCAAGCGGACCCCGTCCAGTTGGTTAAGGAGCAGTGTTATAGGATGTTACGTAACAGGCATGTGGGAGGGCGGGAATGGATGGGAAGCCGGCAGGCCTTTATAGTAGGAAGTTCCGTGAATTTTTGTACCTTTGTAACCCTAACACTGAAATGATGCACACACACGTAGTTATTATGGCCGGGGGAATTGGCAGCAGGCTTTGGCCGCTGTCCACGCCGGACGTTCCCAAGCAGTTTATTGATGTACTGGGAGTTGGGCGCAGTTTGCTCCAGCTCACCGTGGACCGGTTTGCGCCCGTTTGCCAGCCGCAGCATTTCTGGGTGGTAACGGGGGAGAAGTATGTCCCGCTGGTAAAGCAGCAGCTTCCGGACATCCCGGAAAGCCAGATTCTGGCAGAGCCGGAAGGACGTAACACCGCGCCCTGCATTGCGTATGCCTCCTGGAAAATCCAGCAGCAGGACCCTGAGGCCAATATTGTGGTTACTCCGGCCGATGCCCTCGTGCTCAAAACCGAGGCCTTTACGGAGGTAATTTCCAAAGCCCTGGAGTTTACCGCAGAGCGGGACGCCATTGTCACCGTGGGCATTGCTCCCACCCGTCCGGAGACCGGCTATGGCTATATCCACGCTACGGAAGCGCTTCATGGTCAGTTGGTTAAGGTGAGCGAATTCAAGGAAAAGCCGGACCTGGATACGGCCATTCAGTATCTGGAGGATGGCCACTATTTCTGGAACGCCGGCATCTTTGTGTGGAATGTGAACACCATTGTGGCGGAACTCCGTGCCTATGCGCCGCAAATCGCCGCTGTCATGGATGAACTGAAACCGGCGTTCTTCACTCCCAGGGAGCAGGAAGAACTCCGCCGCCTGTTCCCCACCTGCGAGAAAATCTCCATCGACTATGCCGTGATGGAAAAGAGTCCGCGCATCTATGTGATTGCGGAAGACCTGGCCTGGAGCGACCTTGGCAGCTGGGGAAGCATCATGACCCACCTTACCCCGGACGAGGACGGCAATACGGTGATCGGTCCGGACGTACGCCTGTTCGACTGCCGAAACTGCTTTGTGCACACGGCAGGGGAGAAGACTGTAGTGGTAGAAGGCCTTGACGGATACATTGTTGCGCAGTCCAAAGACCGCCTGTTGGTGTGCCGGCTTTCCCAGGAACAGCACATCAAGGAATACTCCGCGTAGAATTTTTTAAAAAAAGTATTGCGGATTCAAAAAAAGTTACTACCTTTGCAATCCCGTTTACGGGAAATCGCAAAACAGGAGACTCGTTAGCTCAGTTGGTAGAGCACAACACTTTTAATGTTGGGGTCTCGGGTTCGAGCCCCGAACGGGTCACAAAAGACAAAACACCAGTCTGAATGCGCTCTTAGCTCAGCTGGTAGAGCAGCTGACTCTTAATCAGCGGGTCTAGGGTTCGAGTCCCTAAGAGCGCACCAAAAAGACGTCCAAATCGGGCGTCTTTTTTTTGTTGCACCAGAGCCGGAAAATACATACCTTTGTAAGAGTATGATCAAGATTCTGAAAGCGTCGGCGGGTTCCGGCAAAACATACAACCTGGCAAGGGAATATATCCGGCTCATTCTGCAGAGTGAGAAACCGGATGCATACAGGCACGTGCTGGCCGTTACGTTCACCAACAAGGCCACGGACGAGATGAAACGCCGTATCCTGCAGGAACTCTACGTGCTGGCCAGTAATCCGGAGGCTTCTCCCTACAAGGACTATTTTGTGCAAGAACTCAAGCTGGACAAGACCAGCCTGCAAAAGCGGGCGCAGCAGCAGCTCACGGGCATCCTGCACGACTATTCCGCCTTTGCGGTATCCACGATTGACCGTTTCTTCCAGCAAACCCTGCGCGCGTTCTCGCGGGAGATCGGCCAGTTCTCCACCTATCAGGTCCAGCTGGACCGGGATGCGTTGGTGCAGGAAGGGGTGGACCGCGTACTGGACAATCTCTCGGAAAGCGACCGCACCCTGCTGGAATGGCTCACCCGCAGCGTCCAGGAAGACTTGGAGCAGCGCGGCAAATTCTCGCTGGAGGGCCGCCTGGAGGAGGTCGCCAAAAGCCTGCAAAGCCTGCCGGAAGGGGAGGGGAACTTCCCGCGGGAAAAACTGGAAGCACTCCGCACTACCTGCCGGGAAGTAATATCGACCTTCCTCAAACAGCTCTCAGAGGCCGCCCAGGCCTGCCTGGATGTACTGCAGCAGGCGTCCGTTCCGCCGGAGGAGAGTAACCGCGGCTTCCTCAAAGCCCTGTACAATTATCTGGATCCCAAAGCTCCCATCAAAAAGCCCACAGACAGTTTCCTGTCCAAAGCGCCGGACCCGGAGTTGTGGTTTGCCAAAAGCAAGCAAGCCCTGCGGCAGCGGGTAGAGGGCCTTCTGGATGAACCATTACAGGCGTTCCTGTCCTTGTGGGGGCAGCCTTATAAGGTTTACGTTACGGCGCAAACGATTCTGGGCCAGCTCTATGGCCTGGGCGTTGTGAGCGAACTTCGCACCGCCCTCACGGACATCCAAAAAGAGAAAAACGTGCTGTCTATTGATGACAGTAACACCATTCTCCGGGGCATCATCGACGGAACGGACACCCCGTTCATCTACGAGAAACTGGGCGTGCGGTACGAAGACTTTCTTCTGGACGAATTCCAGGACACGGCGGACATTCAGTGGGAAAACTTCCGTCCGCTGTTGCAAAACAGCAACAGCAGCGGCTATGACTCGCTGGTGGTGGGCGATGTCAAACAGAGCATCTACCGCTGGCGCGGGGGAGACTGGACCCTGCTTGGCAGCCGCCTGGAGCAGGAATTCGCGCAGGTGCAAAAGGCCAACCTGGACAAAAACTTCCGCACCTGCAAAGCCATCGTCACGTTCAACAATGACTTTTTCACGTACGCGGCAGCGCAGCTGAACCTGCAGGAACTCTATGCCGATGTTGCCCAGCAGCCCTGTTTTCCGGACCCGGAGCCGGGCTCGGTGGAAGTGCGTTTCGTCCAGGATCAGATGGACGAAATCCTGCAAACGCTTGAGCAAGTCAAAGAACGGGGTGGGGAGTGGGAAGATGTGGCCATCCTGGTGCGCGGCAACGCAGAAGGCGCTGCGGTGGCGGCCCTTTTGGTGGAAAACGGCATCCCGGTAGTTTCGGACGATTCCCTCTTTGTAAAAACCTCCGTCACCGTGCGACGCCTGGTGTCCCAGCTCTCGCTCCTGGACGCGCCCGTGGAAACGGAGCGTCCCACCGTGGCCGGGTATCTGGCCCGGTCCATGGATGTGCAAATCCCTCAGCATTACCATTCGCTGCCGGATTTGGCGGAGGGCCTGCTAAGGGACTTGCAGGCATCGGCCCCGGAAACTTTTGATGCAGAAATCCCTTATATCCAGTCGTTTATGGATTATCTGCAGGACTGGACAGCCACCGGCGGCAACAACCTGAACGCCTTCCTGCGCAGCTGGGAAGAGGCCAACCCCAAGATTGCATCGCCCCAAAGCGGCCATTCGGTGCGCGTAATGACCATCCACAAGTCCAAAGGCCTGGAATTTCCCTTTGTGATTGTGCCTTTTGCAGAAAAAGTAACGCTGTACAAAGCCTCTTCCTATTGGTGCAAGCCGGCGGTGGAGGGCACGGCGCTGGCCAAGGATGCGGACGGCGTGTACCGGGTAAACCTGGACGAGCGTTCCGCCGATTCCCTCTTTGAGGCGGACTATCAGCGGGAGCGCCGGCTGGAAGCCATCGACAATATCAATGTCTTTTATGTGGCGCTTACCCGTGCCAAATACGGCCTCAAGGTGATTGCCTCCCCGCCGCCGCAAAAGTCCGATGGCTGGAAGAATCTGTCGCAGCTGCTGTACGCGTTTGTGGGGGGCAGTACGTTTGATGCCGGGAAGCCCTATCCGCTGGGGTCGCTCAAGCGGGAAGAGGAAGGTGCAGGACAGCTCCGCATGGGCTATCCGTCGTACCCGGCAAATAGCGGTAAACGCCTGAAAGTGAGCCCGGAAGCGGCAGACTATTTTGGTGCCGACGGCAGCACGGGCATGGAAGCCAGCCGCCGTATCCGCGGCAATGTGCTGCACGGTATCCTGGCCCGCATGGACACGGCCGCAGACCTCCTGTCGGCGGTTGCGGCGGCGGTGCAGGACGGGGAACTTCCCTTGCGGGAGCAGGCGGCTACGCTCTCTTTCCTGCAGGAGCGGCTGCGCAGCGTGGAGGATAAAGCCTGGTTCGCTCCCGGGAACCGCGTCTGGAGGGAGGCGGCCATCCTGGGTCCGGACGGCCGGGAATACCGCCCGGACCGCGTTGTGTGCAAGGCCGACGGCTCGGTGGAAGTCATCGATTATAAATTTGGCACACAAAAGGATAGTTACGTCCGGCAGGTACAGCGTTATATGCAGTTATACAAGAAGCTGGGCTACGAAAAAGTTAGCGGATACCTTTGGTATTTAGACGATAATTTCACTATCTTTGTGGTCGGTTAATTAGAGAATGTGCGTCTATGGAAGCAAGTGAAAACACCATAAAGCTTTATTACAATACGGAAGTGGAGAAGTTGCAAATGCCGGAATACGGTCGCAATGTGCTCCAGATGGTAGAACAACTCAAACAAATCCCGGATCGTGCCAAGCGCACGGAGCAGGCCCAGGCCGTTGTCAAGGTCATGGAAAGCCTGAATCCGCAGGTGCATCAGCAGGAAAACTGGGCCCAGAAGCTCTGGGACCATCTGTATATGATTGCCGGATACGATCTGGATATCGATTCCCCGTATCCCGCTCCGGTACCGGAGTTCGTGAATAGCAAACCGGACCCCATTCCTCTGAACACCAAGCCCATCCGCGCCCGTCATTACGGCCGCAACATCGAGAGCATCCTGGACCTCATTGCCAGCGAACCGGAAGGGGAGGTGAAAACTGCCATGATCAGGTCCCTGGCCATCTATATGCGCCAGCAGTATCTTATCTGGAACAAGGATACGGTGGCCGATGAAACCATCTTCCAGGACATTGAGCGCCTCTCTGGCGGCAAGGTAAAAGTGCCTGAAGGACTGGAACTTACCAAAATATCGGCCGATGCTTCCTTCAACAGGCCCGGCATGAATCTGGGCTTCCAGAACAACAAGGGCGGCAAGTTCAACCGGAACTATCGCAGCAAAAACAAGAAGAAATGAATCCTGTCACCAAGTACTGGAACGGCCTTTCGGAACGCAAACAGACAGGTATCCGCTATGCGGGTATCTTCCTTGTGCTTATTCTCACCCTCACGGTAGCCGTGTCGGTGATTTCCTATCTGTTCACCTGGAAACAGGACCAGAGCGCGCTCACGGCGGCAGACCCTGCCATCCAGAATGCGGCGGCATCCTCCGGCCTTTCCCTGGGCCATTTCCTGGTAACGGAGAGTTTTGGCCTGGCCGCTTTCTGCATCCTGGCTTTCCTGATGGCTTGGTGCGTAAAGCTCCTGTGGAAGGAGAGCCCCATCCGCCTCAAAAAGTGGTTTTATGGCTGCTTTTCGCTCACCTTCATCCTTTCCTGGATACTGGCCATGGTGGGAATGCTCACCCAGTGGGAATACGCCTTCATCGGCGGTCTTGGGGGGCGTGCCGGCGCTGCTGTGGTGGGCCTGTTGGTTTCCAGGCTGGGAGAAATCATTACTTGTGTCATTCTGCTTGGTCTCCTCGCTTTCTGGTTCTATTGCATGAGCGCCCGTTTTGCCGCGCTTCTGATGGGAAAACGTCCCGCTGCCGGAGAGGGGGAAGAGGCTTCTACGGCAGAACCGGAAGTGGCGGCCACGGATACGGCTCCCACTGCAGAGCCTGCCCCGGCGCTGTCCTTTGTTACCACTGAGACCACAGATGCCGCCCCTGTAGAGGAAAAGAAACCCCGCCGGAGCCTGTTCAAACGTACCCCCAAGCCGGAAAAGGAAGCAGAGGATGCCGCGGCGGAGGAAGTGCCCGTAGAAGAATCGGCACAGGAGGAGGGAGAGTCCGGCCTGAACGTAGTTACGGACGACACCCTGGAGCAGGAGGTGAAGGAACCGTTAAAGCCCATCGACAACCGCCTGGACCCGCCGGATGGCCTGCCCAAGTACAAAACGCCTTCGCTGGACATTCTGGGGGACTATACCAGCGCCCGTCATGAGGTCTCGCAGGATGAACTCAGCCGCAACAACAACAAGATCCGCGCAACCCTGGCCAGCTACAAAATCCAGGTGCGCGATGTAACGGCTGTGGTAGGCCCCACCGTTACGCTGTATAAGGTATATCCGGCCCCCGGCGTTAAAATTTCCGCCATTAAGCAGCTCCAGGAAGATATCGGCATCTCTCTCAACGCCAAGGGTGTACGTATCACCACCCTGTCGGACTCCGTGGGCATTGAGGTGGCCAATGACAAATCGTCCATCGTGCCGCTCAAGGCCCTTCTGAACGATGCGGCCTTCCGTGACAGCAAGGCAGAACTGCCGGTCGCCATCGGTTACACCATTTCCCAGCAGGTGAAAGTGTTCGATCTGGCCGACGCCCCGCACCTTCTGGTGGCCGGTGCTACCAAACAGGGTAAATCCGTGGGCCTGAACGTGATTGTGGCTTCGCTGCTGTATTCCAAGCACCCGTCGGAACTTAAATTCGTGTTCGTAGACCCCAAGATGGTGGAGTTCTCCTCCTACGGCCATCTGCTGCACCATTACCTGGCCGTGCTGCCCAACGCCGCCAGCGAGCAGGAAGAGGCAGACAAAGCCATCGTCAAAAACGCCAAGGACGCCGCCGCCATCCTCAATTCCCTGTGCGTGGAAATGGATGCCCGCTACGAGCTCCTGTCCAAGGCCTATGTGAACAATATCAAACTGTACAACAGCAAGTGGAAAGACCATCACCTTCGTGCGGACGAAGGTCACCACTTCATGCCGTACATTGTGGTGATTATCGATGAGTACGCAGACCTCACCATGGCCGGCGGCGGTACGCCGGAAGCCAAGGCCCAGGCCCGCATGATTACCACCTCGGTTATCCGTCTGGCCCAGAAAGGCCGTGCGGCCGGTCTGCACTGCATCCTGGCCACCCAGCGCCCTACAGTAGATGTAATTACCGGTCTTATCAAGGCCAACTTCCCCATGCGTATCGCGTTCCGCGTTACCTCCCGCATCGACTCTTCCACCATCCTGGACCAGCCGGGCGCAGACAAACTGATTGGCCGCGGCGATATGCTCCTGTACACCGGTATAGACATGGAGCGTGTGCAGTGCGCCTTCATCGGCAACGACGAAATTGTGAACCTGACCAACGCCATTGCAGAGCAAACCGGTTACCAGAAGAGCTACAATACGCCCTATTACCTGCCGGAACCTCCGGCTGCGGAAGGAGAAGAGGGCGGTGGCGGAATGGTGGATATGAACAAGCTGGACGACCGCTTCGAGGAAGCCGCCCGCACCGTGGTGCTCAACCAGCGCGGCTCCACCTCGGACCTGCAGCGCAAGCTTGGCATGGGTTATGCAAAAGCAGGACGTGTAATGGACCAGCTGGAAGCCGCCGGTATTGTGGGCCCGCAGAACGGCTCCAAGCCGCGTGAGGTTCTGGTGAAGGATATGGCAGAGCTGGACGAGGTCCTGCAGCACTTCATGAACCCGGAGCAATGAAAAAACTGATTAGTCTCATCGTTTGCGGAATGTGCTGCCTTGGCGCCTGGGCGCAGGGCAGCATTCCTTTACTGGACAAGGTGCAGGGGCACCGGGTCACGTTCCACTATACTTACTCGCTTGCAAAAAATGGTGCGGATTTCAGCCCAGTTACGGACGGTGACGTTACGCTGGAAGGCAACGCCTATATCCTGGAAGGCCTGGGGCTGGAGGTAGTCAGCAATGGCAGCACCCGTTGGTCGCTGGACCGGGAAGCCAAGGAGCTGGTGATAGAAACTGTTGAGAAAGAGGACCTTTTCACCAATCCGGCCCTGTTTGTGGGCGCGTACAAGGATTACATGGACAAAATGCATGTCAACGCTTCCGGGGCCGCTTTTCTGGATGTTACGCTCACCTTGGACACCGATACGCGGGCACGTTTCCTCTTGACAGACATCGTGTACATGGACCCCAAAGGAAAAAGCGATTTCTCGCTGGACGAAAAATCGCTTTCCGGTGACTATGTCGTAACGGACCTGCGGTAATTACTCTTTCACGCAGCGTACACTGAGGGCGAGGGACTGTTTGCTTCCCTTGCCTTTTTTGATTTCCGGATCTTCGCAGTAAATGTAGCGGTAAACACCCAGGTTGTCTTCTCCTTCCTTAATGGTGTCGCTGGTCCACCAGGCGGCGTATTCCTTGTAGCCATAGGCTTCCACGGAGGTGGCCAGGTCCATGTAGCCAACGGGAATGGCGTTGAACAGGGTCTCGTTGGTGATGTTCACGTCCGGCCAGTAGGGCCACATTTGCTCGCCCAGAAAGCGGGCTTTCACCATGATGTCTCCAGCCATTTTGCCCAGGTCTTCGTCAAACTCCTGGGCGGTGGGCAGGCGCCATCCGTCCGGGCAGATCTCCTGGGCTTCCTCCCAGGTGTAGAAACGCCCGAAGAGGTCGGAAACCACCTCACAGCGTTGGTAGGCGCGCCCCACAGCTTCTTCCGTGGAAAGATTCTGGGTCATCCAGGTGTGCGCGCCGATGGTAGCGGTGTGCATCTCCTGCTCGTAATCGCCAAAGTCAATCATTTCCGTTGTGCCCACCAGTCCGTCCATGGCCGTGTCCGGGTCTATCGCCTGGAAGGTGACGCTGGCGGTGGCATTGTAGTATTTGCCGTTGAGGGCGAATACATTGGCCGTAACGGTGTAGGTGCCCTGCGAAACCGGCTTGAAGTAATAGGACGGATTGTCTTTCTCCGCATCGCGCGTGGTGGTGTCGCGCGCAAAGCCCGTGACCAGCCAGTAGATGCCCAGCTTTCCAGGATCCGAATTGTCGGATACGTACATATCGTCAATATAGACGTGGAATTCCTGATCCTCTCCGTATTGGACGAACTTGGGTTGCTCTTTCATCCACAGGCCCCCCAGGGACGGGGTGGTGACGGTGGTGGTGGTTTTCTTGCATCCGCTGCCAAGGACGGCGGCAAAAGCGAGGGCCAGCGCGGCTATTTTGATTTTCATAGGCTGTCTTGTCTTAACCTGCAAATATCGGTATTTTTTTGTACATTTGTGCAAAATACTTGCCAAAGAATGCGAAAACTCCTGCCCGTCTTTCTTCTGCTTGCCCTGATGGCCTGCGCGCCTTCGCAGGGCCGATATGTCCAAATCCAGGGCTTTGCCCAGGGCGGCACGTACACGGTTAAACTGAACATGAAGGGCGTCGGGGAGAAGGTGGAGACCATTCGGGACAGCATCGATGCCTTGCTCTTGCAAATAGACACCACGCTTTCCGGCTATAATAAAAGGTCGATGCTTTCCCGCTTCAACGCTGGGGAGGCTGTGCCCGCAACGCCCATGTTCCTGGATATGTATCGCTGCGCCTATCAGTACTGGGAACGCTCCGGCGGGCTGGTGGACTGCGCGGCCGGGCCGCTGTTCAACGCCTGGGGCTTCGGGTTCCGGGAGCAGCAGTTCCCTTCAGAAGAAGAAATCCGCGCGTTGCAGGACCGGTGCGGCATGCGCCTCCTTCCTGCGGAACTGCCCGTCAAGGATGGGAAAGTGGATCCTGCCGATGTCAGCTTCCCGCAGCTCAACTACAACGCCATCGCCCAGGGCTACAGCTGCGACGTAATCGCCCGCTACCTCTACCGGATAGGGGTCAAGGACATGCTGGTGGACATTGGCGAAATCTGGTGCGACGGCCTCAATCCTTCCGGAAAACCCTGGTCGGTTGGGGTAGACCGTCCCGTGGACCAGCCGGAGGTGCCCTCGGACGAACTGGACGGCATCTGGAGCTCGGAGGGAAAGCCCTGTGGCATCGTCACTTCCGGGAACTACCGAAAGTTCTACATCAAGGACGGGAAAAAGTTCGCCCACACCGTGAATCCGCTCACGGGCTATCCGGTGCAGCACAACCTCCTCAGTGCAACGGTGGTGTCACAGGAGAGCGCCGCAGAGGCAGACGCCATTGCCACCTGGTGCATGGTGGCCGGCCTGGAGGCCGCCCAAAAGCTCATTCTGGACAGCCCCGCCCTGGAAGGCTACCTCATCACCGCCACGGAAGACGGCTCCATGACCGAATGGGCCAGCCCCGGCTTTACATTGAAGCAATAATTTCCAGTACCCAGACCAGCAGGCGGCAGAGGCCGTCTGTTGCTGTAATAAGGAGGGCGGGGGACCAGCCCAGCGCTCCCAGCGCTACCGTTGTGACGGCTACGGCCATGAGGGCGGTGGTGAGGGGAATGGCCAGTAAGTTGGTGAGGAGGAAGTACTTGGGAAAGCTGTGGAAGCGCAGCCAGGCCAGGGGACCGGTGAACAGCTGGCAGCTGATGCTGAGGGCGGCCATGGACCAAATTTTGCGCATGGGGTCCCAGGAAACGGACGGTGGATACCAGGCCTCCAGCAGCGGAAACAGCAGGAAAATGCCCGCCATGGCCAGGTAACTGAGCTGGAAGCCCACCTCGCGGATGGCCCCCGGATCCAGCACCAGCTGCACCATGAGCGCCAGGCAGAGTACCCGTACGGCTTTCCGGGGCCGTCCCAGGAGGTGCAGCGTCTCGTTTATTGTGATGAACAGGAACGCCCGGACGATGGAAGCGCCCGCCCCCGTCATCAGCGTAAAAAAGCCCGCTCCCAGCACAATGAGTCCGAAGCGGATGCGCCGGGCGGCCGGGGTGCGCCCCAGCACCCGCGTCAATTTGTCAAAAATCAGATAAATAATGCCGATATGAAGGCCCGAGAGTGCCAGCACGTGTGACGCACCGCTCTCCCGGAAAACAGCCACCGTCTCCCGCGAAAGGCCGCTGCGGTCGCCGGTAAGGAGGGCCTTGAGCAGCGCCGGCGTCCCCGGGTCCCGGAAGGGAAGCGTGTCGATGAGCGCACGGAGC